>Ga0209785_1000009_pt1 | contig 149502 bp, 132 predicted proteins | sample WorMetG1BERMUDA2_FD_187403 | JGI IMG/M metagenome (GOLD analysis project Ga0209785, IMG submission 187403) | Marine gutless worms symbiont microbial communities from Max Planck institute for Marine Microbiology, Germany - Inanidrilus... ...
GAAAGGTGTGTCGTCGGCCGGGATATGGAAATGGCGGAACTTGTCGAGCTTCATCAGCAGCGCGTTTCGATTGTCGCCGTCGATCGGGCGGCTTTTGACGAAACAGGGCACATCCGGGATATGGGTGACGTCGCCGAACAGATAGTGCAGGCGCAGGTCACGGGGAAAATAGCGGGCGTGCTCCTTCAAATCGTAATAATAATAGGATTTGTCGAGCGATATGGATCTGACCCGGCGGAAATCCGCCGCGATCGGAACGGGTGCGTCCAGCTTGTTGTAGTAGTGAAGCCGCGTTGCAATCGCCCCCCGGTCCTGTTCCAATGCCTCCAGCAGCAGCGGGCGCAGGCGGCGTCGGTAGAGGAATTGCGGGCCGATGTCGCGGGCGACATTGCGGGCGTAATACGCCAGGCGCGCCGGTTTGCGCTTGATCCAGCGCTTCCGGATATGCGTGATCACGTCAGCCGCCACGGAACGGCTCCCGGCCGGCATCCCGCGTCCGCTCTCGTCGTTGTGCCTTGCTCATCGCTCTTCCCATCCGGATGGCCCGCCGCGGTCCTCCAAGCGATCGTCGGGTCCGCGGCCCTTTCTGGCCCGACGAGGCCGGTTTTTCCAGTGTTGTTTGCTGGGCGCGACGGCCACAGATGCCGCTTCGGCTGCCGGAAGACACCGCTTCACCGGACGGCCATTCGGTGATAGGGGCTGAACGATGATCCGGGCATTGCGGGAAAACTGGGCGCTGTTTGCGGGCATGCTGATGCTGATGGCCGCCAACGGGTTGTTGTCGACCGTCCTGACGATCCGCGGCGTCGCCATCGGCATGTCCGACACGACGATCGGGCTCGTCCATGCCGGTTATCCGCTGGGGGCGCTGCTGGGCTCGGCCTATGCGCCCAAGCTGGTCGAGCGCGTCGGCCATGTCCGGTCCTTCGCGGCGCTGGCCTCGCTGTGCTCGATTTCGGCCATTGTGCATCTCATCACCATCGACGCCTGGAACTGGGCGGCTATGCGGTTTCTCGCCGGTTTCTGTTTTCCGGGCCTCTATGTGATCGCCGAAAGCTGGTTGAACGCGAAAGCCGAGAACCGCTCGCGGGCTGTCGTGCTGTCGGCCTATTTCGTTATCCAGACGGCCGGGGCGTCGCTCGGCCAGGCGCTTGCCGGCGCCGACGATCCCGGCGGCACGGTTCTGTTCGTGCTGACCTCGATCCTGATCTCCCTATCGCTGCTGCCGCTGATGATATCGCGCAATCCGGCGCCCGATTACGAGGCGCCGGACCGTATGTCGGTGCTGCGGCTTGCCCGGGTGTCGCCGGTCGCCATGTCCGGCGCGCTGTTCAACGGCGCCGTGCAGGCGGCCTTTTACATCGGTGTGCCGCTGTACGGCCTGGCGCTGGGCCTGCGTCCGGCCGAGGCCACGTTGATGCTTGTGGTCGGCACGTTGTCGGGCGCCATGGCGCAATTTCCGGTCGGTTGGCTGTCCGACCGCACGGATCGCCGCTTCGTCATCATCTGCCTGTCGGCCGCATGCATCGCAGTCAGTCTGGCGCTTGCGGTTGGCCTCTTCCAAGGCAGCGCCTATGTGGCCATTGCCCTGATCGGCGCGTCGATCCTGCCGGTCTATTCGATCTGCGTCGCACACGCCAATGACCAGATTCGACCGAGCCAGATCGTGCCGGCGAGCGGCACGCTGGTCCTGACGCTGAATGTCGGGATCTTGTTCGGCGCCTTCGCCGGGCCCGCTTCTATCGGATTTGTCGGCCCCGGCGGGCTGATGTGGCTGTTTGCCATGCTTTCCGGCCTGACCGGCACGATCGCTTTGATCCGCGGCCTCAGCGCGCCGGCGCCGGGTCATATGGGCACCGCGCGGCCGATCGCCGTTCAGGGCACGCAGACAACCGGAGCGCTGTACCCCGAAGCGGAGGCCGCGGCCGAGCCGGACGGTCCTGCCGGCGAGCACGATGTGTCGCGCTGACGGACCGACCTACCAGGTGCGGCGCGGGCCGGTATCGATGTGATAGAAGCCGCCGGGATAATATTTATAGCCGCCGACGGCACGCTGCGATTTTAAGAAGCGGATGACCGAGGACGGATCGCCGCGAACGGAAAAATCCGCGGCGCGGCATTGCAGATGCAACGAACGGCTGGCACCGCCCTTGCGGCGGTTCTCCAGCCACCAACGATGGGTCGAGTGCACGGTCACGGGCCCGTAACGCCGGGCGACACGCTTCAGCACACGCCTGAGTTTGAGCGGCAGGCACCAGGCCGTGTCGTTATAGGTAACGGTGGCCGAGCGCGAGCCGAGGCTGGACAGCCCGGCGCAGCCCGTCAGAAGCAGGCCGACCGTCGCGAATATCAGGATGGTCATCACCGTTTTGCGCATGCCGCGGCACCTCACCGGGTTGGCAATACGGTGGGATCATGCCGGCAAAGCCTTAAATTTGTGATGCAAAACATGGTTAAGAGGCGGCTGATGAGACGTCCGTAACCGATTTTCAGGCGTTTTGCGCGGCGAACGCCTTCTTGGCGGCGGCGATGCCGTTTATGAAAGCCGGCACACCGGCGTAGACGGCCATCTGCAGCAGGATTTCGACGATCTCCTCGCGGCTGACGCCGACATTCATCGCCGCGCGGATGTGGAATTCAAGCTGCCCCGGCGCGGTGCCCTTGGCGGTGAGCGCGGCGACGGTGAGCATTTCGCGCGTCTTCAGATCGATGCCCGGTCGCGAGAGGACGTCGTCGAAGGCGAAGCCGAGCACGATCTCGAGAAGATCCTCCGAGACGGCGTCCAGATTGGCGGCCACCCGGCCGGACGCACCTGCTTCCAGACGGTCGAGCAGCTCCAACGTGCGCTGGCGCCGGGGCGATGGGTCGTTTTCGGTCATGCGTTCAGCCCTTTCGGTTGTCCGCTTTCATTCGGCCGCGGTGCGTTTGGCTTCGGTGTTTGTGTCGAAGTCGGTGGCGTCATGCCGTTCGTGCAGCTGTTCTTCCGGCTCACCCCATGTGCGGTTGACCATCCGGCCGCGCCGCACCGCCGGACGCTGCGCGATCTCTTCCGCCCAGCGCGCGACGTGCTGGTAGGACCCCGCATCGAGAAACTCCGCTGCGTCGTAAAGGACGTTGCGCACCAGCCCGCCATACCATGGCCAGATCGCCATATCGGCGATGGAATAGGTTCCGCCCGCCATGAAGGGTTCTGCGGTCAAATGCCGGTCCAGCACGTCGAGCTGGCGCTTGACTTCCATGGTGTAGCGGTCGATCGGATATTGAAGCTTTGTCGGGGCGTAGCGGTAAAAATGCCCGAAGCCGCCACCGAGATAGGGAGTCGAGCCCATCTGCCAGAACAGCCAGGAGAGACATTCTGCGCGGTCCCTGTTGTCGGTCGGAATGAAACGGCCGAATTTCTCCGCGAGGTAAAGCAGGATGGCGCCGGACTCGAACACCCGTGTGGGGGTCGGCGTGGCGTGATCGACCAGGACGGGGATCTTCGAGTTGGGGTTCGCCTCGACGAAGCCGCTGCCGAATTGCTCACCGTCGCCGATCTTGATCAGATGCGCGTCATATTCCGCGCCGGTTTCGCCGAGCGCCAGCAATTCCTCCAGCATGATGGTGATCTTCTGCCCGTTCGGCGTGGCCAGCGAATAGAGCTGCAGCGGGTGTTTGCCGACCGGCAAAGCCTTGTCATGGGTCGGGCCGGCGATCGGGCGGTTGATGCTGGCCCAATTGCCGCCGCTTTCGGCCTCCCAGGTCCAGACCTTTGGCGGTTCATAATCGGATGTGTCCGTCATGGTGGATCTCTTTCTGTTCGCGTAGCTTTGTCGGCTGTCGGTGGCGTTGGTGTCGAACCGGATGGCGGGATTATTCGCAGCGAAATTATGCCCAGTCATCGCGTGCTGTCCATAGCCGGCTGCGATGCTCTCGGCGATGTGAACCGTCCGCTGGGCTATCCATAGCACCCGGCCAGACGGGCCCGCTGCTTGACCAGGGCAAGCACCGTGTCGAGGGTCGGCGTCGGATGGCCGACCAACTGGCCGAGTTCCTGGACGGCGCCGACCAGCGCGTCGATTTCCATCGGCCGGCCGGCTTCAAGGTCCTGTAGCATGCTGGTGCGGTGGTCGCCGACCGCGGCGCCGCCGGCGAGGCGCTTGTCGATATCGATGGCAAAACGTGCACCCAGCGCTTCGCCGACGGCCTGCGCCTCCTCCATGATCTGCCGGATTACCTGGGAGGTGAGCGGGTCGTCAGTCATCTGCCGCAGTGTGGCGCCGGTCAGTGCGCTTACCGGGTTGAAGGAGGCATTGCCCCAGAGTTTGATCCAAATCTCGTCGCGCAGCCGGGGACGTACCGGCGCGCGCAAGCCGGCTTGTCCGAGCAGCGATGCCAGGGCGAGCGCTCGCTCGCTGCGCGTGCCGTCCGGCTCGCCGAGCGAAAAGCGGTCGCCGGAGCGGTGTCGTACGACGCCCGGGGCGCTGATCTCGGCCGCCGGATAGACGACGCAACCAATGGCTTTTTCGGGACTGATCCCGTCCCAGATGACGCCGCCCGGATCGACCGAGCCGATGCGGTGCCTGCTATAGGGGCCGTCAAGGCCATGAAAATACCACCAGGGCACGCCATTGACGGCGAAGACCACGGCCGTTCGTGGCCCAAGCAGCGGCTGCATCGGCGCGACGATGCCGGCCAGCGAGTGGGCCTTCAAGGTGACGATCACGTAGTCCTGCGGGCCAAGCTCGGCCGGATCGTCGGTGGCCCGGATACGATGGGTCTGTTCGCGGCCGTCTTCGATCAGCGTTAGACCGTTGCCCTGGATCGCCTGAAGATGCGGGCCGCGGGCGATCAGCGACAGCTCGGCGTCCGTCGCCGCCAGCCGGCCGGCGAGAAACCCGCCAATGGCGCCGGCCCCGTAGATGCAGATGCGGGACATCAGACAAGCCCCAGCTTTTCGGCGAGCCCGATCCGCTGCAGCTTGCCGGTGGCGCCCTTGGGAATTTCATCGCGTATGAGGATGGTCGACGGCACCTTGAAGGCAGCCAGCCTTTCGGCTGCAAAGCGTTTGACGTCGGCGATGTCGGCTGTAGACCCGTCCTTGAACACCACCACCGCGGCGACCGCCTCGCCGAGCTTGTCGTGTGGCAGAGCGAAGGTGACGACCTGGTCGACGGCCGGATGGGCCTGGATCACGTCATCGACCTCTCGCGGTGCGATTTTTTCGCCGCCGCGATTGATGATCTCCTTCAGCCGGCCGGAAATCGTCAGATAGCCATCTTCATCGAGGAAGCCGAGATCGCCCGTTCGGAACCAGCCGTCGGCGAAGGCGGAGGCGTTGGCCTTGGGATTGCTCTCGTAACCGGCAAAGACGTTCGGGCCGCGAATGACGATTTCGCCGCTTTCGTTCGAGCCGCGCAGGATGCGGTTCTCCGCCATGATGGCGACGTCCGGCCCGGCGGCGAGACCGACGGTGCCCGGCTTGCGCGCCCGCGGCGGCAGCGGATTGGAGGCCATCTGATGCGAGGCTTCCGTCATGCCGTAGGCCTCGATGACCGGACAGCCGAACAGCGCTTCCAATTCGTGCAGGACCGGTGGCGGCAGCGAGGAGGACGAGGACCTGGCAAAGCGCAGCTCCGAACGGCCGACCACATCGGCGTTGCGGCCGGCGCGCGCCAGAATGGCCTGGTGCATGGTCGGGACGGCAGTGTACCAGCTTGGCCGGATCTCATCCATCCACGCAAAGAATTTCAGCGCGTTGAAGCCGGGGGTGCAGACCACGCTCGCGCCGGCCGTCATTGAGGACAGCAGCGACGCGATCAGGCCGTGAATGTGGAAGAGCGGCATAATGTTGAGGCCGACGTCGCCGGGCGTCAGTTGCAGCGTCTCGCCGATGTGGCGTGCCGAGGCGACAAGATTGGCTGTGGTGAGCGGCACGAGCTTGGGCCGTGATGTGGTGCCCGACGTGTGCAGCACAAGCGCTTCGTCCGACGCCTCGCAGAGGCCGGTCAAGGCTGCTGCGGCCTCCAAACCGGTGCCGGCAAGCGCAAACCGGCCGGCCGGATCGTCCGGTTGCCGGTCGATCGCGAGCATCGGAATGCCAAGTGCCGCGGCCGCGTCCAAAACCGGCGAGGAACTCCCGGCCTCGACAAGCACGGCCCTGGCCGACAGATCTTCCAGATAGAAGACGAACTCGTCCTTCGTATAGGCCGGATTGAGCGGTGCTGCCGAGGCGGATGCGGCAATGGCCAGGAATGCCGTGGCCATTTCCGGTCCGTTTGGCAGGACGATGGCAACACGGTCGTTGCGGCCGATGCCGAAGCGATTGAGGTCGCGGCCCGTCGCCTCGATCAGCCTGGCAAGGTCGCCATAGCTCAGCGGCGAGCGCTCCGGCGCGCCGATCGCCGGTGTGGCTTTGTCGTGGCCGCTGACGATATCAAAGATCGACGTCATATCTTCGCTCCCTGGCGATCCAGGCCGGTCCATCCGTCATCACGTTTCCGACCAAATGGCCAGTTCGTTACCGTTCGGATCACGAAAATGGAAGCGCCGTCCGCCCGGAAAAGCGTAGATCGGCCGGACAACCTCGGCGCCGGCGGCCTCGACCGCGCTTTGAAGTGCTTCGAGATCGTTGCCGTAAAGGACCACCAGCACGCCCGGTGCGGTCGCCGCCACGCCGCTTTCACCGTTGAAACCGCCTTCGACCGCGGCGCCCGAGAAGCTGATATAGGTCGGGCCCCAGTCCTGGAAAACCCAGCCGAAGACGGCACCGTAAAACGCCTTGGTCGCGTTCGCGTCGACCAGCGGGAATTCAATATAATTGATTGTTTTGTCTTTGTTTTCCATGTCACAACCCTCGTTGTTGAGTGGCAGGGCGGCCATTCGTGAAGTGGCCTGCACCGTTTCGGCGAGGATAGCATGGCCGCCGCTGCGGGAACACGGTATGCGCTCGGACGTGGCGACGTTCTGTCCTGAGCAGGTTTCAGCCATCCGCTTGGGACGGCCGGTCCGCATAAAGATCGACGATGCGGTGATTGACATCGCGTGCCGCCCGATAGGCGTCGCGGTAGAGGCCGACGAGCCGGCTGTAGTGTTCGCGCCGCGCCGGGTCGGGCTCGTAGATGCGGTCGAATTGCGCGATCCGGGCGAAAGCCGTCTGAAGATCGGGCAAAAGACCGGTCGCCACGGCGGCAATGCCTGCAGCACCGAGTACGCCCGGATCGGTCACCGCCAGTCGCTTCAAGCGGCGATCCAGCATGTCGGCACGGATCTGGTTCCAGATATCGGAGCGAAATCCGCCGCCGCCGCAATGCAGCGTGTCGGGCCGGATTTGTGCGGAGGTTTCCAGCGTGCGCAAGATCCATTCCGCCGAACAGGCAACGCCTTCCATCACCGCCCGGGCGAATTCTGGCGCGCCGGCATTGGAGTCGACGCCGAGGAAGGTGCCGCGTGCCTTCGCGTCCCACAACGGCGCGCGCTCGCCTTGCAGATGCGGCAGAAACAACGGACAGGATCGCGAGAAATCGAGCCCGGCCACACTGTCGGTGAGCGCCTGCGGCGTCGTGTCGAACAGCCGGCTGACCCACAGCAGGGATGCGCCGCCGGCCTGTGTCGGGCCGGCATGGACCCTCAGCCCCTCGCAGGGCGAGAAGACGACGACGCCCGGAGTCTGCTTGATTGTGTCCGAGACGATGCCGAGGACCTCGCTCGTGCCGCTCAGATACATCGCCTTGCCGTTGCTTTCGACGCCGGCGCCGAACATGCCGGCCCAGGCGTCCATCGTGCCAACGGCAACCGGCGTTCCGGCACCGGGCAAAGCGGCCGACAGGGTGCCGGCGACACCAGTCATCGGCGCGACCGGCACCATGCGTTCGGCGGCGCCCGGAACCAGATCGAGCAGGTCGTCAATCGGCTGATGACGGTTGTCGAGAATGCCGTTGTGGGAGACCGGGTCGCCGACCGCCTCGCCGGTCAGTCCGAGAACGCAATAGTCCTTTGGCTGCATCACCCAGCGGGTTTTTTCCCAGATCTCGGGGCGGTGCCTCTGCATCCACACGATGCGGCTCAGGCAGTGGCTGGCATCGAGCGGTCGTGGCGCCTCCCACCAGTGCATTTTGTCGCTTTCATCGATCTGCCGCTCGAGTTCGGCCGCCTCATCGCCACAGCGTGCATCCTGCCAGACGATAGCGGGGGCGAGCGCCTTGCCGTCGGCGCCGACGAAGACATGGGTGTTGACCTGCGACGTCAGGCCGACCGCCCGCAGGTCGGCAAGATCGTGCGCGGCCGCGAAACGCGCAAGTGCCCGCCTGATGTGATCCAGCCACAAATCGGCGTCCTGCTCGACCCAGCCGCCGGCGGTGCGTTTGGTCGGGTAGGGTGCCGCATAGGTGTCGAGCGGATTGCCGGCCAAGTCGAACAGGATCGCCTTGACCGAAGTCGTCCCGACGTCGATGCCCAGAAGCGTTGCGGTCATACGGTTGTGTCCTTCGCATTCCGCCCGCTGCTTTGTCGGAATGGATCAAGGGGCGCGTTTCGGAACCACTTCATAGCCCGGCGCTTCCGGTTCGTCATCGGTGATTTCGGCCGGAAAGCCCGGCGCGGTGATGTCGAGGCCGGTCATGTCTTCGAGACGGCGGATGATGCTGGGCGAAAAGGCGCGCCCGCCATAGCGGCGTTCACCGTCCTTGAAGATGGCGATCAGCAGCGGGTTGATCTCCAGCGGCACGTCGCAACGGTCGGCGATCTGCTGGAACAGGCCGATATCCTTAGAGACGAGATCCATGGTGAAATTGATGTCCCGCGAGCCGTTGAGGATCACCTGACTTTCCGTTTCATGCACGAAGGAATTGCCCGACGAGATGCGGATCGCCTCATAGGCAGTGTTGAGATCCATGTCGGCGGCCTTGGCCGTCACCAGGGCTTCGCACAGCGTCAGCAGATTGGCTGTCGCAAGATAGTTGGTGAGCACCTTGAGCACCGAGGCCGAACCGAGCGGGCCGGCATGCAGGATGCGGCGCCCCATCGCCTTCAGCACCGGCAGGATGCGTTCGAAAGTGGCGCGCTCGCAACCGGCGAAGATGGCGATATTGCCTGTCGCCGCCCGGTGGCAGCCGCCGGAGACCGGACAGTCAACCGCCGCGCCGCCCGCCGCCCGAACGCGCGCGCCGAGGCGTTTCACCTCGGCTTCGTCGGTCGTCGACATCTCCGCCCAGATCTTGCCGCGGCCGAAACCGCCGAGCAGCCCGTCATCGCCTTCGAGCACTGCCGCCGAGGCGGCCGGGCTGGGCAGGCAGGTGATCACAAGATCACAGTGCTCCGCTATCGCCCGCGGGCTGTCGGCCCAGGTGGCGCCCCGGTCCAGTAGTGCGCTCGCGTTTTGGCGGTCGAGATCCCGCACCGTCAGGTCGAAACCGTTGCGCAAAAGGCTGCCGGCCAGTTTGCCACCGACATTGCCCAGGCCGATAAAGCCGATCTTCATGATGTCCTCCCTCCGCACGCCGGCTCTCATGCCGCGTCGATCGGATCCTCTTGCATCGTCAGATGCAGCGCGCTGCCGTCATAGGGATGGGCGCGGGCGACCTCCTCATCGAGTTCGACGCCGAGTCCCGGCTCTGTTGGCGGGATGACATAGCCGTCTTCCCAGCGCAGTGGCGTCTTGAGGATGTCGGCATGGAAGCCGTCCCATTTCTGAATGCCCTCGAGAATCAGGAAGTTGGGCGAGCAGGTGGAAAGCTGGATGTTGGCGGCGCCGACAATCACGCCGCAATAGAGATGCGGCGCGATCTGGGCGTAGCGGGTCTCGCCGAGCGCGGCGATCTTCTTCGCTTCCAGCAGACCGCCGACGCGTCCGAGGTCCATCTGCAGGATCGAAGCGGCACCGCAATCGAGCAGGCGGGCGAACTCATACTTTGTGCACAGGCGCTCGCCTGCCGAGATCGGAACGCTGGTCGAACGGGCCACTTCCGCCATCTGTTCGGGCATTTCCGGCGGGACCGGCTCTTCGAACCAGAGCGGATCATAGGCCTCCAGGCGGCGCGCCATGCGCTTGGCGCCCGACACCGTGAATTGGCCATGGGTGCCGAAGAGAAGGTCCGCGCGCGTGCCCACCGCCTCGCGGATTCGCTTGCAGAAAGCTTCGGAGCGCTCCAGGTCGTCGAGACGCGGTTGATGCCCGTCATAGACGGTATAGGGGCCGGCCGGATCGAATTTAATGGCGGTGAAGCCGGCCTCGACCCATTGCAGCGCGCTTTCGGCGGCGATGTCCGGATCGTTGTAGACATTGGGGCGATCGGGATCCGGATAGACATCATCGTCGCCCGGCGGATAGAGATAGGTATAGCTGCGCAGCCGCTCATGCACCCTGCCGCCGAGCAATTCGTAAACCGGCTTATCGGCGGCCTTTCCGATGATGTCCCAGCAGGCCATTTCGAGGCCACTGAGCACCCCCATGACGGTGACATCCGGTCGCAACGTGTAGCCGGCGCCGTAGGTGCGGCGCCACAGCCGCTCGATGTGGTGCGGGTCGGATCCCTCGAAAATCCGGGCAAAGACGTCTTCGGCCATCTGCGCACAGAGATGCGGGTTGAACGTGGCATTGTAGGTTTCGCCGACGCCGACGATGCCGCAGGCCGTCCTGAGCTGCACGAAGATGAAGTAGTTGCCGCCGCGCCGCGGTGGCGGATTGCCGACCACGAAGGTTTCGATGGATTGAAGTTTCATGGGTCCGCTAATCCAGTTCGCTCTTGTGATGCCGCGCGCGTTCCAGCCAGGCCGGGTTTATGGTAACGCCCCAGCCTGGCGCGTCCGAAACACTAACCCGGCCATCTGTCACCGCAAACGGTTCGCCGAGAAAAAGATCCTGCTGCCAGGGGTAATAGTCCGGCCCCTCGATCGACAGTTCCAGATAGGGGCCCGCATTGTCGATGGCCTTGAGGAAGTGCATGGTGAAGAGCGTGACCATAGACAGATTGGCCGAGTGCGGTGTGCAGGGCAGGCCGGCGGCCCTGGCCATTCGGGCGACACGCAGCGCCCGCGCCAGACCGCCGACATAGCAGATATCGGGCTGGACGACATCGACGGCGCGCAGATCGATGAGATGCCGCCAAGTTGAGAGATCGCAATCCTGTTCTCCGCCGGTGACGTCCAGTTCCAGCGCTTCGGTGACCTGCCGCGTCTGTTCCAGATCCCAATAGGGGCAGGGCTCCTCGAAATGACAGACCCCGTGCTGTTGCAGCATGTGTCCGACCGCAATTGCTTTGGCCGCCGAATAGCCACTATTGGCATCGACCAGCAGGGTGGCATCGTCCCCGAGCGCCCGGCGTATCGCCGGCACGATCGTTTCGGTCCGGCCCGGCCACTCGTCCCCGTCGCGGCCGCATTCGCTTGCGATGCGGAATTTGAAGGCATCGAAGCCGTGCCGGTCGCGCAGCCGGCAAAACCGTTCCGCTTCCTCGTCCGGCAGAATGTCTCGGCGCATGCTGGAAGCGTAAGCGCGCAACGGCCCCGGGGTGCCGCCGACCAGCGCGCAGACGGGTTCTTCCTCGAGCCGGCCGCGCAGGTCCCACAGGGCGGTGTCGAGGCCACTTATGGCGCGGCGCAGATAGGAACCTGGAAATTTGTGCTCCTTCTCGACGATGCGGTCCATCAGCCCGTCGATGTCGAATGCGTCCTCGCCGAGCGCCCAGGGCGCCACCTGACGGTGGAAAACCAGCGCCGTGATATCCGCATGATAGGTCGACACCTGACCCCAGCCGATGCTGCCGTCATCCGCCGTCACCCGGACAAATCCGACGAACTCGTCGCTGAAGGTTTCGAGCCTCCGGATCTTCATCGGCGGGCATCCTCCAGAATCATGTCAGCTCCCTTCTGCGCCAGCATGATGGTCGGCGCGTTGGTGTTTCCGGAAGTGATGTTCGGGAAGGCGGAGGCATCGACGACCCTTAGGCCATCGATGCCATGCACCCTTAGGCGCGGATCAAGAACGGCGTTCCGCGCGTCCGGTCCCATCCGGCAGGTGGATGTCGGGTGATAGACCGTGCAGGCGTGTTGCCGGAAATGCTCCAGCGTTGCGTCGTCATCCATGGCGGCGGGATCCGGCTGCCGGGCCCGCTTGATGAGCCGCGACATAGTCGGGCTCTCGATCAGTCCGCGCAGCAGGCGGGCACCGCGGATCACCGCCGTTCTATCCGCTTCATCGGACAGCGAGTTCGGTTTGATTTGGGGCGGCGCAGCCGGATCCGCCGAGGCGATGTCGATGCGGCCGCGGCTTGTCGGCCGACAGGGTTGGAAGGAGAGGATAAAGCCGGGCTCGGGATCGAGCCGCGGGGACGAGCCGTCGCCTGTCGAATAGGTTGCCGGATTACAATAGATCTGGATGTCGGGACACGGTGCGTCATCAGTGGAGCGAATGAAGCCGCCGCATTGGTTGATACCGAGGCTGAGAATGCCGCGCCGTGTCAGCAGATAGCGCAGCGCCGCCGCGACGCGGCCATGCAGGGGGCTCAAGGCGCTGTTGAGCGTCGGCACCGTGGAAGCGTAGTGATAGGTGGCGGCGAGGTGATCCTGCAACCCGCCTCCCACTTCCGGCATGTGGCGGCGCACGGCAACACCGGCTTGCGTCAGGACATCACCAGGGCCGAGGCCGGACAGTTGCAGCAATTTGGGCGAGTTGACGGCCCCGGCGCAGACGATCACCGCCCGCCCGGCGGTGGCGGTTTCCGCGTGATCCCCTGCGCGATAGACGACACCTGTTGCGCGCCCGCAGTTGAAGGTCAGGCGCTCGACGGTGATACCCGTCAGAAGGCGCAGGTTCCGCCGCTTCAGCGCCGGGCGCAAAAACGCGTCTGCAGAAGAGCAGCGCCAGCCCTTGCGGGTGGTGTTGTGGTAAATACCAAGCCCCTCGCTCGCATCGCTATTGCAGTCGTGTGTCAGCGGCCAGCCGGCCTCTTGTGCTGCCTTGAGAAAGGCCCGGGTCACGGGATGGGCCTGGGACGCTTCGTCGGTCACCCAGAGCGGACCGTCGCCATCGGTTTCATACCGGCCATTGCGATAGCGCGCTTTGGTTTCGGTGCGTTCATAGACCGGCCGCACCGATTGCCAGTCCCAACCGATGGCGCCGCTGGCTACCCAGTCGTTGAAATCCTCGCGCAGACCACGGCAATAGACCATGGCGTTGATGGAACTTGAGCCGCCGACCACCTTGCCGCGCGGCCAATACGCGACACGCCCGTTCAGACCCGCGTCCGGCTCGGCGCTGTATTTCCAGTTGACGCGTTGATCGGCATAGGTGAAGCCGTAGCCGATCGGCACGCGGATGCGCAGCTTCCGATCGGTTCCGCCCGCTTCGAGCAGGAGTACGCGATAACGCCCGTTTTCCGACAGGCGATTCGCCACGACACATCCGGCCGAACCCGCGCCGACAATGATGAAATCATACTCGCCGGCCATTGCAATCCGTTTCGCCTGTCGGTCATCGAGCCAGTGCCGCAGTTTCGCCGGCGCGTTGACACTAATCAAATGAAGCTTTATCGGGCTAAGGCCTCAATGGATTTGTCGATATGGACCCGCCATGAGCTATCAACTTCCGCCGGTCACCTGGTTGCGAGCCTTCGAGGCCGCCGCCCGCCATTCCAGTTTCGCAGCTGCAGCCAACGAACTTCACATGACGTCGGCCGCTATCAGCCATCAGATCCGGTCGCTTGAGAAGCGGTTGGGTTTCGGCCTGTTCGAACGGTTGCCGCGCGGCGTAAGGCTGACCGATATGGGGGCAGCGTATGTGCCGGCGGTGCGGCGGGCGTTCGAGGATCTGTCGACGGCAACCACCGGCATTTTCGGCTCTTTGGGAGAAAAGACCCTGCGCATCCGGCTGCCGATTTCCTATGCGGCGCTGGTGTTGACTCCGCGTCTACCGGATTTCAAGCGCGACTATCCGGGCATCGAACTGCAATTGTGCACGACAATCTGGGGCGATGGTCTGAATCAGGAGTCCGTCGATATCGATATCCGCTATGGCGACGGTCATTGGACGGATCTGCCCGGCGTGCCGGAGAAGATCGCCACCGAGCGTTCGATCGTCGTCTGCAGCCCGGAGCATGTACGCGGACTAGGCGCTGAGGCGTCGCTGCCGGCGCTGTGTTCGGGCCCGATCGTTCAGATCATGGGATGCGAGAGTCTATGGAGCGATCTGCTGCGGCAGGAGGCGGTCGACATGCAGGTGACCGCCGCCGGTGTCAAATCGGACACCTCGCTGGTTGCGCTTGAATATGCCGCTGCCGGCCTCGGCGCCGTGCTCGTGCTCGATTCTTTCGCGGAATCCTATCTGGAAACAGGACGTCTGGTGCAGCCGATTGCGGTATCGCTGGAGACGCCACAGGCCCATTATCTGACTAAACGTCCAGATGCTCAGCACAAGCCCGAGGTGCTTCTCTTTTGCGATTGGCTGCTTGCTACATTGGGGCACTGATCCGGTTTCGTCCGGCGCGCGGTTGATTGGACCGCATAAATAGGTCAAGGATGAACAAATTGGTCTGACCGCTGTGGCGGCTATGACGGGAGGAAACCTTGCCCAATATCCTGCGTCCCGAAGACATTTCCTTTCTGCTTTACGATGTGTTCGACCTCGAAGGCCTGGCGCGCCTGCCCCGCTTCAACGCCCTCGAGCGGGATGTGTCGGATGCCATACTGGCCAGCGTTGAACGGATTGCAGAGGAACGCTATCAGCCGCATGCGCAGAAGCTGGATGCGCAGGAGCCGGAATTCGACGGCGAAAGCGTGCGCATCATCCCGGAGGTGAAGCAAGCGCTGGACGCGTTCTGCGAGGCCGGATTGATGGGTGCGCCCTTCGATACGGCGTATGGTGGCTTGCAGTTGCCCTATCTGCTTCAGACGGCGATCTCGGCATGGTTTGCCGCCGCCAATTGGGGCACGAGCGGCTATGTCGGGTTGACGGTGGCGGCGGGAAACCTGCTTGCCGAACACGGCAGTGAAGAGCAGAAGGAACGGTATCTCCGACCGATGGTCGAGGGACGCTATTTCGGCACCATGGCGCTGTCTGAGCCGCATGCCGGTTCCTCGGTCGGCGACCTACGGACGCGGGCCGAGCCGCAGCCGGACGGCAGCTATCGCCTGTTCGGCAACAAAATGTGGATCTCCGGCGCCGACCACGAGATGTCGGAGAACATCGTCAATCTGGTGCTGGCGAAAATCCCGGGCGGACCGCCCGGCGTCAAGGGCATCTCGCTTTTCATCGTGCCGCGCCATCTCGTCAATGAGGACGGCACGCTCGGGCCGCGCAACGACATCCGGCTGGCCGGTCTCAATCATAAGATGGGCTGCCGCGGCACGGTCAATTGTGTTTTGAATTTCGGCGAGGAGGAAGGCGCGGTCGGCTATCTGGTCGGCAGGCCGAACCAGGGCCTTGATTGCATGTTCTCGATGATGAACGAAATGCGCGTCGGCGTGGGGCTGAGTGCCGCGGCGCTGGCCGCGACCGGCTATCTGCACGCGCTCGATTATGCTAAGGAGCGGACCCAGGGCCGCAGGCTATCCGATCGTGACCCGGCGACGCCGATGGTACCGATCATCGAACATGCCGATGTCAAGCGCATGCTGTTGCAGCAGAAGGCGTATGCGGAAGGCGCGCTCGGGCTGTGCTTTTACGCCGCCCGGCTGATCGATGAGAAGGCTGCCGGCGACGCGGCGGCACGAGACCGAGCGACACTGCTTCTCGACCTATTGACGCCGATCGCCAAATCATGGCCCTCGGAATTCGGCCTGCGCGCCAACGAAACCGCTATCCAGGTTTTCGGCGGCGCCGGTTACACCCGTGACTATCCGGTGGAGCGCTTTTACCGCGACAATCGCCTCAACCATATCCATGAAGGCACACGCGGTATCCAGGGTCTCGATCTGCTCGGCCGCAAGGTGCCGATGAAGGACGGCGCTTCGTTCAAGGCTGTGATGGCGGAAATAGACGTGACCGTCGCGCAGGCGCGGCGTGTGCCCGAACTAGCGGAGTTCGCCGACGCACTGGCGGATGCATCGGCTTCGGCCAGGGAAACGACGCAGGCGATGGTCGCCAGGGCTGTGCAGCTCGGCCGGGAAACCTATCTTGCCAACGCCACCGTCTATCTCGACATGTTGGGCCATGTCGTCGTGGCGTGGATCTGGCTGCGCCAAGCCATGGTCGCCGTGGACAAGCTGGCAGCCGCAACCGGTTCGCAACAGGCTTTTTTTGAAGGCAAGATCGAAAGCTGTCGCTATTTCTTCCGGTATGACCTGCCGCTTGTCGCGCCCCAGTGCGCCTTGCTTTCGGCCATGGACACGACCTGCCTGGACATGCAGCCGGCCGCGTTCTAGCGGCCGATGCCGCTGGTGCGGCATCGGCACGCCGACGGAAGCGTTTACCTCAGGTTTAAGGCCTGTTATCACCAATGCTTCTGCAACCGGTTTTCGCGCTGCGAAAACGGCGGTACCAGCGCGATGTTCGAGGGTGTATGTGAGTCGTCCGGCGCAACCCAATAATATACTCTGGCGATTTTACTACGAAGACGCGGACCGCGTCTCGCGCCGCTGGATCTTGACTCTGTTTGCGATGTTCACGCTCTTTCCCGGCGTTGGCAGCGGCGGGTCGATCTTGTTTGTCGGTGTGTGGCTTTTTGCCTTGCCTTACTGGCTTCTGGATCCGGAGGAACGCCGCCTCATCGCGCGCGAAAAGACCCTTGTGGCGACATGTGTCGCTTATTTTCTGATCATGGCTGGATTTGCCGTCGGACATGCCGTTGTTGACGGCGGCATTCAGGACTTTGGGGCGGTCTATTCCAATTTGCCCTTCCTGCTTGTGGCGCCGGTGTTTCCGGTGCTGCGCCGTGCGGCGCGGGATAACTGGTTGCCGATGGTTTTTCCGGCCTTGCCTGCGGCGCGGTGCTGGCGGCCGTGATCGTGACAGTCGGCGGGTTCTTCTCTCCCTATCTGCTGGAGAGGGGAATGAGCGGCAACACGCTGATTCTTGCCCTCGGCGCACTCGTGTCCGGCCTTCTATGCTTTCACGGCGCGTTTTCGTTTGGTGGACGCATGCGCTGGCTGATGGTAGCGGGGGCGGTGGCCGCGCTCTATGTGCTTTTGATAACGGGCAGTCGCGGCCCGCTGCTCTCCTATGGCGCGGCGATGACGCTTTACGCTGTGGTCATGGGCTACCGCTATTTTGGTCTGCGTTGGGCGTTGAGCCGGATCGTCGTGTCGCTGCTGTTGTTTGCCGCTGTCGTGACCCTTATGGCGACGATCAGCCCCCGGCTGATGGAGCGTTACAGCACGGTGGTCGAGAGCCTGTCCAATCCCGGTGTTGGCAGCATCGCAAAGGAAAACGTCTACATACGGCTCGTGCTCTACGAAACGGGTCTGCGGGCCTTTCTCGATCGCCCACTGACCGGTTACGGCCGACAGAATGCCGTCTCGGCCGTCGGAGAGCGACGCGACGGAACCCCGGCGAAATACTTTGTCTACAGCCATCTGCACAACGGCTATCTGACGGATCTCATCGCTTCCGGCGTGCTCGGTTTGCTGTCGCTTCTGGCCGTGTTGCTCGCGCCGCTCTTCGTCTTCTGGCGGACGCGGCCGGTGGTGTTCGGCGGCGTATTGTGTCTGGTCCTCGCTTATGTGTTTTACGGAGCGACCAACCTTCTCTTCTATCACGATGTCGTCACATTCCTCTTCCTGGCGCTTTTGTGCGTTTTCAACGCCTTGGCGGCTGCCGATACGGCCGAAAAGCAAATGGGCTGATTGGCATGTTGGCTCAGACTCCGGCCAGCGTTTTGAAGCAGATCGACAGATCGAGCCAGAGTGATCGTCGATCGATGTAGTCGCGGTCGATCCGGGCCAGATCCCGTGGTTTCGACATGTCCACGCCCTCTATCTGTGCCAGACCCGTGACACCCGGCCGCGCCGAAAAGACCTCTTTCTTGCGCCGTTCGGCAATGACGTCGGATTGATTCGGCAGACACGGTCGCGGCCCGACGAGACTCATATCACCCGTCAGGACATTGAAGAGCTGGGGCAGTTCGTCGAGTTTTATTTTTTGAATAATGCGCCCGGTGCCGGTGAACGCGGCCGACGTGACCTCATGGGTGCCCCTGTTCGGAGTGCCGGCATGCATCGAGCGCAATTTCCACATTGTGAATGGTTTTTCGTCGCGTCCGAGCCGCGTCTGTCCGAAAAATGGACTGCCGGGCGTTTCCAGGCGGATAATGACGGCGGTCAATGCGATGATCGGCAACGCTGGCACCAGGAGGGCCGCGGAGACCGCAATATCAAGCAGCCGTTTCACCGAGAACCATCCGACAAAGCCGATGATAACGCAGCCCCATGTTCGAGGCGTGAAGCTTGTCGTGAAAGTGCTTCGCGGCGGCAGCGCCCATCGCGCTGGCGAGATCCGCGTCCTGGCCGAGCGTTGTCATCGCCCGCCTCAGTGATCCGGCATCGTCTGGCGGCAACACAATGCCGGTAACGCCGTCGCGGTTGACGAAACTGGTGCCCGTGCCGATCTCGCAACTGATCATCGGCTTGCCCATCATCGCCGCCTCGGCCAACGACAGGCCGAATGCCTCCGACCTTTTGTTGGACGGCAGCACGAAAGCCGTGCACAGTTTCAGCAGTGCCATCTTGTCCTCGTCGCCGATCGAGCCAACGAAATGCACATTCTCGAGACCGCATTCCGCCTTTCTGGCCCGATATTCCGCCTCGCGTTTTCCCCCGCCGACGATGACGACCTGCTGTTTCATGCCCTTGGCCGCGTCCAATAGGATTCCAAGTCCCTTGTAGTGCCTCAAAACGCCAACAAAGAGAAAGAAATCGTCGCCGAACCGGGTGTGCCATTTCGCCAGCGTTTCGGCTGACGGCTTCGGATAGGATTGGGGATCCAGGCCCAGCGGAATCACGTCGGTCTTGTTTACATAACGGCGCAGCACAGAACTTGAGTCGAGATAGTTTGGCGATGTCGCGACGATCCGGTCGACCCTTGAAAGCAGTCGGTGCATCAAGAGGCCGTAAAAGGACTGCACCAGAGCGTTGCCGAGGGCGTCGGCATGATAGGTGACGACGGTCGGCTTCGCGATACCGCCGGCAAGATGGGCGATGTCCATGAACGGCCAGGGAAAATGCAGGTGAACGACATCGGCATCCGTCGCCAGACGCCGGTATTGCTTGAAAGCCTCGAACGACACGTCGGTCGACAGGACCTCGAAACTCCGCCGCGCTTTGTGGAGATGCTGGCCGTGGAAATACGGTTGCGGATTCTCGCCATTGTCGTTGATCGACAGAATGTGGTGCTCGACGCCGTGATCGGCCGTCATGCGTGCGATCGTATCGATGACGCGTTCCATGCCGCCAAACGTTTCAGGCCAGTAGGTTTTGAAGAAATGCAGGACGCGCATGGACTTGTTTGTGTGGTCAATCGCCGCCTTGTCGCATTGATCGATGCCTGACAGCAAGGCCCGTTTCGGACAGGATGCGCTCCGGCGCATGCCGGTCTTGACGGATCTCCACCCGCATCACAGGTTTGATCGTGTCCTGATTAAGCCTGATGGCGCGCCGCACAGGCTGCATAACCGGATGACCACGGTTGAGGCAGTCTAGGACCGGCCGTAGATATCTTCATACCGGACAATGTCATCTTCGCCGAGATAGCTGCCGGTCTGAACCTCGATCAGTGTCATCGGTTCGGAGCCTCTGTTTTCCATCCGGTGGATATGTCCGCGTTCGACATAGGTCGATTCATTCGGGTTCAGAACGAGATTGTCCTCGCCATTGACGATATGGGCCACCCCCTGAACCACCGTCCAGTGTTCCGCCCGATGTTCGTGCGATTGCAGACTCAGGCAGCCGCCTGGCTTGACCTCGATGCGCTTGACTTTGTAGCCGATGCCCTCATCCAGGATCGTATAGGATCCCCAGGGCCGATAGCCGGTCGGAAAATGCGCATGCGCCTCATGATCGTCGCTCTTCAGTTTTTCATAGAGCGCCTTGACCTCCTGAGCCTTCTCTTTGGCGACGACCAGGGTTGCGTCCCGCGTATCGACGACGGCCACGCCGTCGAGACCGACGAGACCGATCAAACGATCCTCGGCGCTGACGAAGCAGTCTCTCGAATCGATTAGAGCAGCATCGCCGACGATCGCATTGCCGTTACCGTCAGTGGCATAGCTCTCCGACAGGGAGGACCACGTGCCGACATCGCTCCAGCCGATATCAGCACGTATAACCGATAGATTGGCGACCTTCTCCATGACGGCATAGTCGATGGATAACTTGCGCACGCTCTCGAAGGTTCCGGCATCGAGTGTCATCTCGATAAGCCGGTCATCGATCTGCTGCCGTGTTCCGTTGTCGAGGCTCGCGCGACTGCCCGCCAGGATGTCCGGGCAATGGGCCTCCATAGCGCTGAGCATAGTGCCTGCGGCAAAACAGAACATGCCGGAATTCCAAAGGAAGCGGCCCGACTCCACGTAGTGCTTCGCCGTTTCCGGATCCGGCTTTTCGACGAAGCGAACCGCCTCCTCGCCCTCGACCTCGATATAGCCATATCCGGTTTCGGGCTGACTGGGCTCAATGCCAAATGTGGCAATCTTTCCGGCTGCTGCGCGCTCGGCCGCACGGTCGACAGCGGCGGAGAACGCGTCGACATCACGAATGACATGATCGGCCGCGAGAAACAGAATGATGGCATCCTCTCCGAAGGTCTCGGCGACGTAGAGCGATGCGACGGCGGTCGCCGCCGCGGTGTCGCGTCCCATGGGTTCGAGAAGAAAATGGTTCGTCATTCGGGCACCATCGCTTTTGTCATATTCCGCGATGGTCTTAAAGGAGGATTCCAGCGCCGTAATGGTCACCACATCATTGACGCTCGGAAGCGAGACAGCCCGCAGATAGGTGCTCTGCAGCAGGCTCCTGCCGTCCTCAAGCTGCAGAAACGGCTTGGGATGCGACATGCGTGAGGCCGGCCAGAGCCGGGAGCCCACGCCGCCGCTCACGATCACGGGGACTATCATCGATCAGTCTCTTTCTTCAATGGTTTTTGTTGGTAGCCGGAATGACTTTACAAAAGTCTATTCTTACCATTCAGCGCAAGAGTTTCAATTGTTCTTTGCGCGGAGAGTTCTTTGTTGGCCGATGTCGACGATTTTCGCGTTGCGGTCCCGGTCCTGGCGTGCGGCGGGACGGGCTTCATATCCCTCGACGACGTCTTGCAGCGTGTTGCGAAGAACACTCGGGTCCTCATTGTCGAGTTGGCTTTCAAGGTTATGCAGAAGGGCGTGGATTTTTCCCCGATGCGCCGCGTTGCGCTCTTCGGCACGCATGATTTTCGGATGAATCGTACCGACCACGGAATCGGTAATCAGCAGTTCTTCGTACATCTTTTCGCCGGGTCGCAGGCCAGTGAATTCGATGGCGATATCGCCATCGGGCGTGCTGCTGTCGCGTATGGTCTTGCCGCTCAACTGGATCATGAGAACCGCAAGGTCGCGAATACGGACCGGTTCACCCATGTCGAGCACGAAAACCTCGCCGCCCTCGGCCATCGCGCCGGCCTGTATGACCAGTTGCGCGGCCTCCTGAATGCTCATGAAATAGCGTGTGACCTCCTCATGCGTCACCGTCACCGGTCCGCCGCGGCTGATCTGGTCCTTGAACAGGTGGATGACGGAGCCTGACGACCCGAGTACATTGCCGAAACGCACGATGGAAAAGACTGTGTCGTCGGCGGTTGTCTGGATCTCCTGAACCACCTGTTCCGCCCGCCGTTTCGACGCGCCCATGACATTGGAAGGTCGAACGGCCTTGTCCGTCGAAATCAGGGTAAAACGCGCGACACCGGCGGCTGCGGCCTCCTGCGCGACGATTAGAGTGCCGAACACATTGTTCTTAACCCCTTGTGACGGGTTGTGTTCGACAATGGGAACGTGCTTGTAGGCAGCCGCGTGGTAGATGCTGTCGATCCGGTGTCGGGTTAGCAGAGTGCGCACACGGTTGCGGTCCAACACACTGCCGAGCGCGTAAACGATCTCGACCGGCGCCGACAACTCGCATTCCGTATTCAGCATGTTTTCGATGTTGTAGAGGGCCAGTTCGCTCACCTCCAACAACACCAATTTGGCCGGCGCGGCCGTCAGGATCTGCCGGCAGAGTTCAGAGCCGATCGACCCGCCGGCGCCGGTGACAAGAATGCTCTTACCTTTGATCGCCTCGTAAAAGAGCCGTGGGATCGGCTCGACCACCGTGCGCCCAAGCAAGTCGTCGATGCGCATCTCCTGCAACTGCTGAAGTTCGGCCTTGCCGCGCAGCAGATCATTCAACGGCGGTATGGTCTGCATTTCGAGTTGATGCGGCGCGAGGCGGGAAACGATGTTACGGCGCTGCGACGGCGTTGCGCTCGCCAGCGCAAACAGGATTCGCTTGATATCGTATTTCTGTTTCAGTTTGCCGATTTTTTCAGGCGCATAAACGCGGCACCCGCGGATCATGCTGCCCTGCAGATGTCGATTGTCGTCAAGAAAACCGACCAGCCGGTAGTGCGGTCCTGTCTGTATCGTCGCCGCCAATTGGGTTCCGGCCATACCGGCGCCGTAGATCAGGATGTTTTCCCGTATGTTCGGACTGCCCATCACGTAGTGATAGTAAGCACGAGCAAGCATCCGCAACGACCCGATGGAGACGAAGAGCAGGACACCGAAGATGGGCGGTGCCGATCGCGGGATATGAAAGCCGCTATCCATGAAAGATGCCGCCGCCACGAACAAAGACACAGTGGCGGCGCCGCCCGCGATGATCATCATCGTCCGGCTTTCCATGGCACGGATCAGGATATTGTAGAGGCCGAGTGTCCAATAGATTGCCACGCCGACAATCGGCAGGGCAAGCCACAGCCAGGTAAGATTACCGCGATGTGGGAAATCCCATTGCCCGTATCGCAGGGCAATCGCGGCGTAAAGACATGCCACCATGGCGAGTCCGTCGACGATCATGGAGACCGCGCGTTTCTTGTCGCGGCCGATGTCCAGGATCGCGCGGTGAATAGGACGCATCATGTCCCGTTGTCCGACCGGGTCGGGCTGGCCAGTTTCTGTCTCCGTATCGCTCATCCGGCGAATCGCCCCGTTACGCCTAGTCTTGAGTGTTGATACTGCTCCTGCCGGTATAGCACTCCCCGAGACCCGGCAATACAGAATTTACGGCGACCGTGTGGCGGGCTCCGACAGCCATGTTGATTCTGCCGTGCGGCTGTCACGAAAATGAGCGCTAAGATCATGATTCTATAGTGTTAGTTTCTTTACGGTGCAAGGCAGTCACACCGCCCTGAATTCTTGCCGGACCGTTCTGCCGACCGATCGGGTCCCGGACCCTCCATCCCGGCTGCGAGCAGCCTGTCACGGTTTAGACAGGCGCATTTGCGGGGCATCTTCAGTGGCAATCCGCTGCGATGGATCACCGATTTGGCATTCGGCAAAACGATTGAACACATTCATCGATTGTCATCGCACTTTCATTTGACTTTCGATTTTCTTCGTAATAGTTCACTTGCGCGGAGAGTGGGCGGCCCTGGTTGTTTTCGAGGAAGAGATGAGCGACAGCGAGGTTTATGATCTTTTCGTCATCGGCGGAGGGGTCAATGGCTGCGGCATCGCGCGCGACGCGGTGGGGCGCGGTTTCAAGGTGTTTCTGGCCGAAATGGAAGATCTGGCGAGTGGCACCTCGTCGGCGTCTACCAAGTTGATTCATGGCGGCCTTCGTTATCTGGAACACTACGAATTTCGCCTGGTGCGCAAAGCGCTGATCGAGCGCGAAACGCTGTGGAGGAATGCACCCCACATTATCTGGCCGTTGCGTTTCGTCCTTCCCTATCACAAGGGCCTGCGCCCGGCATGGATGCTGCGTCTTGGCCTGTTCCTTTACGATCATCTCGGCGGCAGGAAGCTGCTGCCGCCGACCCGCGTGTTGGACATGAAAACAGACGCCGCGGCCGTGCCGCTTAAGCATCTGTTTCAAAAAGCCTTCGAATACTCCGATTGCTGGGTCGACGATGCCCGTCTGGTGGTTCTCAACGCGCGCGATGCGGCGGACCGTGGTGCGGTCATCCGCACCCGCACCAAGGTCGTCGAAGCGCGTCGCGACGGTGCGATATGGCGGGTAACGCTGCGTGACCGGCGGACCGGCGAGGCGCAGGAGGTGACCGCGCGGCTGCTCGTCAACGCCGCCGGCCCCTGGGTCGACGATATTCTGCTCAACGTTACGCGATCGAGTAACGCGCACAATGTGCGCCTGGTGCAGGGCAGCCACATCGTGGTGGCCAGGAAACTGGACGATCCGAGAGCCTATATCTTCCAGAACGATGACGGCCGTATCGTTTTCGCCATCCCCTATGAGCGTGACTTCACTCTCATTGGAACGACCGATTACGACTATCGTGGCGATCCGGCCGATGCCGCGACCACCGATGCTGAAGTCGATTACCTGTGTGCCGCCGCCTCGGAGTATTTTTCCAGGAATGTGGTTCCGGCAGACGTTGTCTGGACCTATAGCGGCGTGCGCCCCCTTTTCGACGATGGCGCCTCGGCTGCCCAGGAGGCCACTCGCGACTACGTGCTTGCAATGGAGGGTGATGCCGACGCGGCGCCGCTGATCAATGTTTTCGGCGGTAAGATCACCACCTATCGGCGGCTCGCCGAAGCAGTGATGGAGAAGGTCGAAAGCCGGCTCGAACGGCGCGGCGGGAAATGGACCAAGGAGGCCGTTCTGCCGGGCGGTGATTTTCCGGCCACCGGGTTCGACGCGGCGGTTGCTGCATTGCAGGAGCGCTTCGCCTTTCTGAAGCCCGACGATGCACGCCGGCTGATGCGTCTCTATGGTACCGAGGTTTACGGTATTCTTGGCGATGCTGCGTCTTATGACGATCTCGGACAACATTTCGGCGGCGGCCTTTACGCAGCGGAGGTGGACCATCTGGTAACGCGCGAATGGGCGATCACTTCGGACGACGTCCTTTGGCGGCGGACAAAGCAGGGCTTGACCCTTTCCAAACCGCAGATAGACGATCTCTCGGGCTATCTGGCGCAGCACCCGCATTACGCTTAGCCTGCGGTTTGAGCGACGGGTCCGAACGAGGCCCGAGCCGCTTTGCAACGAGTAAGGAGGAGACACCGTGGCCAGCCATATTGTAGCGATCGACCAGGGAACCACGTCGAGCCGGGCCATCGTTTTTGACGGCACCCAGGCGATTGCCGGTGTCGGACAGAAGGAATTCACGCAACACTTTCCCAGGTCGGGATGGGTGGAACACGATCCGACCGATATCTGGGACACCGTTCTCTGGTCAGTCGAGCAGGCGATGGATGCGGCGCGGGTGAGTGCCGACGACATCGCTGCGGTCGGCATCACCAATCAACGTGAGACGGTGCTGGTTTGGGACAGGGAAACCGGCGAGCCGGTGTTCAACGCCATCGTCTGGCAGGACCGGCGCACGGCGTCCCTGTGCACGCGGATGAAAGCGGACGGGCTCGAGCCGCTGTTCACACGCAAGACCGGCCTTCTGTTGGATCCCTATTTCTCGGGCACGAAGCTGACCTGGATCCTCGATAATGTCGATGGTGTCCGCGCGCGTGCCGAACGGGGCGAACTTTGTTTCGGAACAGTCGACACCTATATGATCTGGCGGCTGACGGATGGGGCGCGGCATGTGACCGACGCCACCAACGCGTCGCGCACGCTGATGTACAATATCGAGACCAACCACTGGGACGAGGATCTGCTTTCCGTTTTGAAGGTGCCTGCGTCGCTGCTTCCGGAGGTGTGCGACAGCGCCGATGATTTCGGCGTCATCGCGACCGGCCTGCCGCTTGCCGGCAAGCCGATCCTCGGCGTTGCCGGCGATCAGCAGGCCGCGACGATCGGCAACGCCTGTTTCGAATCCGGGATGACGAAGGCAACCTATGGCACGGGTTGTTTCTCGCTGCTCAATACGGGTGCCGATCTGGTCCGTTCCAACAATCGCCTGCTGACGACCATCGCCTATCGCCTCGGCGGCGAAACCACCTACGCGCTCGAAGGGTCGATTTTCGTCGCCGGCGCCGGTGTGCAGTGGCTGCGCGACGGCCTGAAGGTGATCGACAGCGCGCAGCAAAGCGGGGAACTGGCGGCGGCCGCCGACCCCGAACAGCGCGTTTACCTGGTGCCCGCCTTTGTCGGTCTCGGCGCGCCCTATTGGGACGCCGAAGCGCGCGGCGCGATTTTCGGCCTCACCCGCAATTCCGGGCCGGCCGAATTGGCGAAAGCCACCTTGGACGCGGTCTGTTACCAGACCCACGATCTGCTGACCGCGAAGCGCAAGGACTGGCAGCAAAGCCCGGCCGAAATGGTGTTGCGCGTGGATGGTGGCATGGTGGCTTCCGACTGGACCATGCAGCGACTGGCGGACATTCTGGGCGCTCCGGTGGACCGTCCACGCATCCTCGAGACGACGGCGCTGGGAGCAGCCTGGCTCGCGGGACAGCGGGCCGGTGTGTGGCCTGACCGGGAGGCGTTTGCCGGCCAATGGGCGCGTGATCGGCGCTTCGAGCCGGCCATTGATGCGGAAACGCGAAGTCGGGACCTTGCGGGTTGGAAGGACGCCGTCGCAAGAACGCTGAGCCATCGTTGACGGATACAGCCGGGTTTCGATCCGCAACCGGATGGCTTTGCCTGATTTCAAAAAAACGATAGGACAGCCGGGGCCGTCCGTTCACGGGCGCATGCGATATCGCGACGGAGAAGCGAATATGCGTAGATTTGCAGGTTTTTGCGCGGCGCTGGTTGTGGCCGTCTGTTTCGGGGTATTCGCCAGCCCGGTGCGCGCCGATACGGAACTTCGGGTCGCGGTCGGGTTGTCTCCGGGCCTCGATCCCGCCAGGGCGTCGAGCTACGCGGATGCGGTTGCGCTTTATAACATCTACGACACGCTGGTGCTGCCGGCGCAGGGCGCGCCCGGCCATCGGCCGCATGTGGCGAAAAGCTGGTCCGGCGGCGGAACGAGCTACACATTCGTCCTTCGAGACGACGTCAGCTTTCACAGCGGCAATGCGTTGACGGCAGACGACGTTGTGTTTTCGCTCGAACGGATGCAGGCGCTGGATGGCGAACTCGCCTATCTGTTCGAGCCGGTTAAATCGGCCAAGGCTATCGACGCGCACACTGTACAGTTTGATCTGCGGGCGCCATACGCCCCGTTCATTTCGGCGCTGGTTCGCCTGCCGATTGTCGACAAGACGCTGGTGATGGCCCACCTCGATGACGGTGCGGGGACCATGAAGGATTGGGGGCAGGGATTCCTGTCTTCCAACAGCGCCGGCAGCGGCGCGTACAGGGTCGACAGCCACGATGCAGAAGAAGGAACGGTTCTTGCCAAGAACACCGACTATTTTCTTGCGCTTTCGGACAAGGTGCCGGCAAGGGTCTCCCTGCTGCCCGGCCTGGACACGCAGGATGTTGTCGATCGCTTCAAACAGGGCACGCTGGATATCTCATCGCAATGGTTGCCGCCGGACGCGCTGAAAACGCTGGCGGATAACGGCGCCGACCTTCTCACCGCCTCCGGCGGCGGCGGGTTCTATATCAAGCTGAACACGCAGAAAGCGCCGCTGGACGATCCGGAATGCCGCTTGGCGCTCAGCAAGGCGTTCAACTACGAGGCGGCACGCGCCACGGTGTCGGTCACCGCCGATGTCTCGTTCGCCAGCCCGTCCACCGGAGCAATTCCGGTGGGCATGCTCGGAGCCAATCCGCCGTCAGCAGTTTTGAAGCGGGATATGACCGCCGCCAAACGCCACATCGGCGCCTGCCGTTATCCGCCAGGTGAGATCGAACTTGAAATTGCCTGGATCGGGCAGGTGCCCGTCGAGAAACAACTGGCCGAATTGATGCAGTCCAATTTCACCGAACTCGGTGTCACGACGCGCATCACCAATCTGTCCTGGGCGGATTTCGTCGAACGGGCAACGGAGGCCGAGACGACGCCGCATATCTCGCAGGTGTTGGACATCTCGGAAACCGGGGATCCCGACGCCCTCCTCTACGGCATGTACAACTCGGCGGTTGGGGGCACATGGCGTTCGGCGGAACATCTCGATGACGATCGTGTCGACGCGCTGCTTGAACAGGGTCGGACGGCCGGCAATGCGCATGAACGGGCCAATGCCTACCGCGCCCTGAACGCGCGTCTTCTTGAGATTGCGCCGACGATCTACGCCTATGATCGGATCTCGGTTTTTGCCGTCGACACAAAAGTTAGCGTGCCTGCTTTGTCCGACCCGGAACAGCGTTTCGAGGTCGAGGCCATGGGGTTGACTTTCAGGCTGATGGAAGTGCAGGCCGGCAAATAGTCTTTGGCTTTCGGAGACGGCTATGGCTTTCCAACCGTGGCTGCAGGCCCTAAAACTTTTGCAAACGGTTCGCCGGGGACGGGCAAATGGACATTCGCAAGATTGACGAGGAATACGCGGTTGCGGGCCAGATTACGGTCGACGACCTGGACGACATCGCGGCCATGGGTTTCAAAGCGATCGTATGCCATCGCCCGGACGACGAGGTTGCCGGCCAACCAGCCTATGCCGAGATCGAAAGCGCCGCCAAGGCGCGCGGCATCGAGATGCGCCATATCCCGGTCGGCCGGAGTGGCGTCGGCTATGAAGAAGTGCAGGCATTTGTCGATGCGCTGGACGAGATGGACCGGCCGATGCTTGGTTACTGCCGATCCGGCGCGCGCTCCACGGCGATTTATCAACAGACCCTTCACATCCGAACATAAAGAGTCGTATCGCCGCACCTCAAGACGGTCCGCTATCAGTGTCGATGGATTGCTCGGCCCAGATGCTGAAATCCTCCATGGCGGTCTCTGCGTCCGGCGTTGATTCGTTGAGTGTTTCGTGGCGCATGTACTCGTAGCTCAATTCGGTAGTTTGCCTGAAGCCGAGATGGCGCAGGCGCTTGCCGTACCAGGAGACCGCGCGGCCATAATCCGTGGCCGGGTCCTGTCCGCCGCCGACAAGAAGGATCGGCATGTCTTTCGGCAGACGGGCCAGTGCAGACCGGTCGGCGCCGCGATAGCTCATGGCGAACACATCCTGCCACAGGCCGACCGATGGGTCCCAACCACAATGCGGGTCGTCGATGTAAGCGCGGACCTGTTCCTCGTCATGTGACAGCCAGTCGAATGGCGTTCGGGAATCGGCGATTGCCCTGCCCCACGCCGCGAAGGTGGCCTTCGGCAGAATCCGGCTTGCGACGTCGGAGCCGAGCATGGCGCGTTCGATAGCGAGCACGACCTGTGCGGTGCGCCCGGCGGCACCGGGTTTGAAATTGGCGTTCCAGACGGACAGCGCCGCCGGGCGATCGGGATAGGAAAGCGCGAAATTCATGGCGATCACGCCGCCGAGCGAATGACCGAAAACGATGATCGGAATGTCGGGATAGAGCTCCGCCGCGTGGTCGTGGACGGCCCGCACATCCTCAATGACGGCGGGCCATGCCCGGCCCGGAGCCGCTTTGCCGAAGATTCCGGTCGCGGCATCCGGGGCGCGTGTTCCGCCATGGCCGCGATGATCGTGGGCCAGGACCGCGAAGCCGTTGCCTGCCAGGACGTCGGCAAAGCGCGCGTAGCGTGCCGCGTGTTCGGCCAGCCCATGGTTGATCTGAATGACCGCCCGCGGCTTTTCGTGGGGCGCGCAATGACGCAGTCGGAGCTTTGCTCCGGTTGGCGAATCGAGGTCGATGGGCGTGTTGAAGGCGCTCATGGACCGACAATGCCCGTGGAAGGATTAACGGGCAAGGCGGATTGCTTGCCAAGCGGACGGCGTTATCCGGACAGGGCCGTTTCGATGGCGTCGATCTGTCCGCCGAGATCGAAGGGAAAGGATGACAGCACTTCGATTGAGGTGTCTTCCGAGAACCCTTCCGGGTCTCTTTTCCTCAGTTTGTCGATGGCTTTGTCGCGTTCGCGCAGGCTCCACTCGATCTGTGGGCGAAACAGCTTCAGCGCGGCCATGAGCCAGCGCGAGGTCAAGGCGAATTCCGCGTTGTCGAGATCGAAATGGTCGAGTAGCCGGATGACTTCCTCGGCCGGATATTGCCATTCCATCGCCACCCAGCGGTTGGTGGTAAAGACGCGTATCGGCGTGCCCGCTTGGTCAAAGGAAATCGCCACGAGATGGCATAGGCCGCCACGCTCCCAATCCGGCTCCGGCGGCAGGGCGATCGGCTTGACGTCCGGGTCGACATGCTCGGAGTAGACGAAGAGGTGAAAATGGCCATGCTCTTTCCACGGTCTCGATGCTTCGTCCTCTGAGTGTGCGTGGTAAAACCACAGCGCGCCCTTCTCGCGGTCATGCACATCTCCTGGCGGATAATGCTGCCATTCGGTGAATGCGTCGGGCGCGGTCGCGTTCAAAACATCGATCAGGACGTGTTTTTGTTGCGCGGCGGCGTGCTCAAGCACCGCGATCATCTCATCGGCGCCTGCTTGCATGGCCAGCAACCGCTCGCGGGGCAGGGCGGAAAAGTCGATTTCAGGATTGTCGCGGAACGTTATCGTCATAGGCGGCTCCAAGCGGCCGGTTCGTCATCTGTCCGAAGACTATCAGAGATCCTCGATTCGGGCAGTGGCCCCTGGAACGGATCGATGCCGGGAGCCGCCACCCCCGGCATCGACGGGAGCGCTTACTTCTTTGCCGCGCAGGCGCCACAGGCACCGCAGGCCTTCACGGCGCCGCACGCGCCACAGGCCCCACAGACCTTCTTCTTGGCAGCACAGGCGCCGCAGGCGGCGATGGTGGCGCCGCACGCGCCACAGGCACCGCAAGATGCAACAGCCGGCGTTACGCCGGCGACCGCCGCGGCAAGACCGCCGCTGACGACCATCATGGCGAGCGCTTTTCTGGATTTGCTGTTCATAGATTTCTCCTCTGGAGTAGGGCCGAAGCCGGTTGGAACATCGGCAAACTAGACGATCGGTTCGTAACGCGGTCTCACGATCGAACGGCGCGACATCACGCTTTGGAGAGGCAGAGTTGATGTCACTGTCCGTGTCTCGGCCGCATTCTACGTGACATGCCCTTCGTTGCTGTACTGTGTCGGAAGGGCATTGCTCTCGTTTCGCAGTTTGCCTAAAAGCGGGCGATCCCGACTTCATTCGCACGCATGAGGAAGATTGCCGCAATGGCGCGTCAGTTCATTTATCACATGGCCGGTCTGAACAAGGCCTACGGTTCAAAGAAGGTCCTGGAAAACATCCATTTGTCGTTCTATCCCGATGCCAAGATAGGCATTCTGGGTCCGAACGGTGCCGGTAAGTCTACCGTGCTGCGCATCATGGCGGGGCTCGACAAGGACTTCACTGGCGAGGCGTGGGTCGCCGAAGGCGCGACAGTGGGCTATCTGCGGCAGGAGCCGCAACTCGACGAATCCAAGACGGTCGCAGAGAACGTCATGGAAGGCGTTGCCGAGAAGAAGGCGATCGTCGACCGCTACAACGAGCTGATGATGAATTACTCCGAGGAGACCGCCGATGAGGGTGCGGCACTCCAGGATATCATCGACGCCCAGAACCTCTGGGACCTCGACAGCCAGGTCGAGATGGCGATGGATGCGCTGCGTTGTCCACCCGGCGACAGCGCCGTGGACACTCTGTCCGGCGGCGAGCGGCGTCGCGTCGCGCTGTGCACATTGCTGCTGTCGCAACCCGATCTACTGCTTCTCGACGAGCCGACCAACCATCTGGATGCCGAGACCATCGCCTGGCTGGAGAAGCATCTGCGCGAATATCCGGGCGCCGTGCTGATGGTGACCCACGACCGTTACTTCCTCGACAATGTCACTGGCTGGATCCTGGAGCTCGATCGCGGTCGCGGCATTCCCTATGAGGGGAACTATTCGGCCTATCTGGAAGCCAAAGCCAAGCGTATGGAACAGGAGGGCCGCGAGGAGGCCAACCGCCGCAAAGCAATGGCGCGCGAGCAGTCCTGGATCGCCTCCAGCCCGAAAGCCCGTCAAGCGAAGTCGAAGGCGCGCATCAAAGCCTATGACGAATTGGTGCGTTCGGCGGCCGACCGTCGGCCGGGCGACGCGCAGATCGTCATTCCGGTGGGTGAGCGCCTCGGCCAGGTGGTGATCGAGGCCGACCGCTTGGCAAAAGCCTATGGCGACAAGGTTCTGATCGACGATTTGAGCTTCCGTTTGCCGCCCGGCGGCATCGTCGGCGTGATCGGCGCCAACGGCGCCGGCAAGACGACGCTGTTTCGCATGATTACCAATCAGGAGCAGCCCGACGACGGCGAAATCACTATCGGCGAAACCGTCGATCTCGCCTATGTCGACCAGAGCCGCGATGCGCTTGCCGGCGACAAGACGGTCTGGGAAGAGATCTCCGGCGGCAATGACGTCATCAAGCTCGGCAAGCACGAGGTCAATTCGCGCGCCTATTGCTCAAGCTTCAACTTCAGGGGTGGAGACCAACAGCAGAAGGTCGGCACGCTCTCCGGCGGACAGCGCAACCGTGTGCATCTTGCCAAAACGCTGAAATCGGGCGGCAACGTCATTCTGCTCGACGAACCGACCAACGATCTCGACACCGAGACGCTGGCGGCACTTGAGGACGCGCTGGAGAACTATGCCGGCTGCGCCGTCATCATCAGCCACGATCGTATGTTCCTCGACCGCCTGGCAACGCATATCCTGGCGTTTGAGGGCGACAGCCAAGTCGAGTGGTTCGAAGGCAATTTCGAGGACTATGAGAAGGACAAGATCCGCCGCCTTGGTCCCGACAGTGTTAATCCGAAACGCGTTACCTATAAACGCCTGACGCGCTGAAAACGCACCTTAAGGGCGGGAGAGCAAGGCTGTGACAACCATTCTGATCACCGGCGTGGGCCGGGGCATCGGACACGAACTGGCGCGCCAGTGCCTCGAGAAAGGCTGGCACGTGTTCGGATCCGTCCGGCGGACGCAGGATGCCGCGGCGTTAAAGGATCTCGGTAAGGAGTCTTTCCGGGCGCTGGTGTTCGATGTACGGGACTCAGCGACAATTGCTGCGGCCGCTGCCGCCGTCGACGAGTCGGTCGACGTGCTCGTCAATGGATCCGGCATCATCGGACCGGTGCGCCAATCGGCGCTCGACATGGATTTCGAAGGTTTCGCCGACACGCTGGCGGTCAACACGATCGGCCCGTTGCGCATCGCCGCTGCCTTCCTGCCGCATCTGCGCCGCAGCGAGTGGCCGCGCATCCTCACGCTTTCGAGCTGGATGGGATCGCTGTCCCACGACCGCTCCGATCGCATCGCCTATCGTGCGTCGAAGGCGGCGGTCAACAAGGTGATGCAGGGCCTGGCGACCGACCTGAAGCCCGAGGGCATCGCCGTCGCCACAGTGCATCCCGGCTGGGTCAGGACCGATATGGGCGGTCGGGCGGCCGTTATCAGCCCGGGCGAAAGCGCCCGTGGCATCCTTGACATCATCGACCGTCTGACGCCGGACACGACCGGCCGTTTCTGGAATTTTGACGGCACCCATTTGTCTTGGTAGGCCATCGGTCTCGACAGAGCGTTGCAGGCGGCGCATGAACGGCCTCGCATGCTCATACGAAACACGGATGTTTGGATGATGGATATTGTTCCAGGCCACAGGGTTTTTGGCACCGTAGCAGGACTGTTCGTCGCGGAGGGGAACGATTTCACCACCCGGGCAGTCGATGATCTGACGTTGTCCTTTGAAGGCATCGTCGGTGATCACCACGCCGGCTTCACGCGGAAATCCGGCGGCCGCGAACCGTGGTATCCACGCGGCACCGAAATGCGCAACGAGCGCCAACTCACGCTTCTGGCACCTGACGAACTGGCCGCTACGGCGCGAGAGATGGGCATTGATCGCATCGCGCCGGAATGGATCGGCGGCAATATGTTGATCCACGGCATCGCGCACCTGTCGATGCTGCCGGCGAGCACGCTGCTGTTCTTCGAGGGTGGCGCGACACTGAAGGTGGATTTCCAGAACGCGCCCTGCAAACTGTCCGGCAGTGCCGTTGCCGATCGTTATCCGGACGGTGACCGCGCCGGCCTCGCGATCAGCTTCGTATCTGCTGCGAAACGCCGCCGCGGCCTCACTGCCTGGGTCGAAAAACCGGGCCGCATTCGCATCGGCGAGGAGGTGCGTGCGCAGGTTCCCGAACAGTGGATCTACTCCGCATAGGCGTCTTCGAACCGGGTTTCGAAGCTTGAATGCGACGTTGACTCCTTTCCAATGCGACATTTTTATTTTCGGTTGCGGCATGCGGAGAAACCATATAAAGATATCTTTATGTGATTTCTGACGGTCCGATCCCGTTTGGGCTGTCGACCGGAACGCCGAGGCATCATGCTGGAGACGAGGAAACTCGGACTGGACAAAGCGGTCGAAGTGGTCAAAGCCGTCGGCGAGCCGACGAGGCTGCGTTTGCTGGCGTTGCTGTTCGAAGGCGATCTCACGGTTACGGATTTGACCGAGATCCTTGGACAATCGCAGCCGCGCATTTCGCGTCATCTGAAACTGTTGACGGAAGCCGGCCTGATCGAGCGGTTCCAGGAGGGCGCCTGGGCCTATTTCCGACTGCGCGGAGATGGCAGGCCGCATGAACTGGCGCGGCAGATCGTTAATGCCGTTTCGCCCTCCGATCCGCTGCTGGCCCGCGACAACGAGCGGTTGCTGGCTGTGAAACAGGCGCGTGCCGAAAGAGCGCAGGCCTATTTCAGCAGGAACGCAGCGAGTTGGGACGAATTGAGGTCGCTGCATGTCTCCGATGCGCAGGTCGAGGCCGCGCTGCTGGACCTTGTGGGTCACACGCCGTTCGATTCCATGCTGGATCTCGGGACAGGGACCGGGCGTATCCTGCAAGTGTTTTCGCATCTCTATCGCCGCGGAGTCGGCATCGATGCGAGCCGCGACATGTTGGCGGTGGCGCGTTCGAATATCGATCGCGCCAATGTGCCGCACGCCTCCGTGCGTCATGCCGATATCCTCAACCTGCCGCTCGAGCGCGGCATGTTCGATCTCGTGACAATCCATCAGGTGCTGCATTTCATGCAGAATCCCGAAGAGGCGATCACCCAGGCTGCCCGCATGCTGAGCCCGGGCGGGCGGATCGTGATCGTGGATTTCGCCCCGCATGATCTCGATTACCTGCAGGCCGACCACGCCCATTTGAGGCTCGGTCTCAACAGTGACGTCCTCAGCGGCTGGCTTGCCGATGCCGGCCTGACTGTCGAGAAGGTCGTCAATCTTGAACCGGAAAGCGATGGCGGCAAGACGCTCACCGTCACCATCTGGCTGGCGCGCGATCCGCGCCTGTTGATCGCCGACGACGCATCACTCTCCCAATCCGGAAAAGGAGCCACCTGACCATGTCTGTCCTCCGCCGCGCCGGCCCCGCCCTTTTGGGCAACGCGATACACGTGTCCTTCGAGTTCTTTCCGCCAAGAAGCGGCGACATGGAAAGCCAGCTATGGGAAAGCATGATGCGGCTGGCGCCGTTTTCACCGGATTTCGTCTCGGTCACCTATGGGGCCGGCGGCAGCACGCGTAAGCCGACGCTGGCGACGGTCAAGCGGATTCTGAGCGAGACGGATCTGCAGCCGGCGGCGCATCTGACCTGCGTCAATGCCAGCCGCCACGAGGTCGACGCGGTGGCGCGCGAGTTCTGGCAGGCGGGCGTGCGCCATTTCGTTGCCTTGAGGGGCGATTCGCCCGACGGTGTCGGCTCATCCTACCGGTCGCATCCGGACGGCTATGTCAATGCCGCTGAGCTTGTCGCCGGGCTGAAGGCGTTTGCCGATTTCGAGATAACGGTGTCCGCCTATCCGGAAAAACATCCCGAAAGCCCGGATTTCATGACCGACATCGACATGCTCAAGCGCAAGGTCGACAACGGTGCGACACGGGCCATCACCCAGTTCTTCTTCGACAACGACAGCTACGAACGGTATGTCGAACGGGTGCGCCGGGCCGGCATCTACATCCCGATCGTGCCTGGGATCCTGCCGGTGCACAATTTCGCGCAAGTCGCCAAATTCGCCGGCATGTGCGGCGCGTCGATCCCGGACTGGCTGGCGACCCGCTTCGAGGGTCTCGACAAGGATCCGCAGACCCGATCGCTTGTTGCCGCGGCCGTGGCCGCAGACCAGGTCATGGATCTGGTCGAGCGCGGCGTTCAGGATTTCCACTTCTACACCATGAACAGGGCGCAGCTGGTCTATGCCATCTGCCATCTGCTCGGCCTGCGCGCGTCCAAGGGCGCCGGCACTGTGACCAGCATCGCGGCCGCCTGAACGGCGCTTTCGTTGGAAAAGGAAATCGGGGATGGCCAAGCCCTCCCCGATCGTCTTTTGAAACCCTACACTTTCGGCTCGAACGAGCCTTCGCCCCGTGTGCCTGCCCTAGAGAAAAAGCATAAGCACGATGAATACAAACGCTGCACCGATCATCAGGACGTTGAGCGAACGCACCAGTCCCATAGCTGACCTCCCTACGGTTAACCCCCAAATGCTATGACGGTCTTGGTGCCGTTGAAAAGAAAAATAGTTGCTGCGCTGCGAAAGAAACCGGGTGTTTTTTCGTTCATCCACACCCTAAGCGCATGAATTTGATCGCTTTCCGGTGGTGCCAAGAAAGCGTGGCGCATGTGTCAGATGAGGCCGGTTTTTTGCGCTGCGGGGCGGTCATTCATGGCCGATTTGTGGCGAAATGGGGTGCATTGGGTGGCAAAACCGCTGTCGAGAGACCGGCCTTGGCCACTCACTATTCGTGTAACCCATTAAAATGAATTGTTTTTTTGCACTTTTGCCAGCAGACGACCGTCGATCGTGACAAGCCCGGCGGCGATCAGCAGCAGCCCGAGCGTGCTGTCCAAGTCCATGCGTTCGCCGAGGAACAACACGCCGAGCAGGATGGCGCTCGGCGGCACGAGCAGGGTGACGAGCGATCCGTTGGTCGCACCGGCGCTGCGGATGATGCGGAAATAGAGAATATAGGCGAGCGAGGTGGACAGCACCGCCAGCAGCAAAACCGCCAGCACGACGTCGAGCGGCGGGAACGGCAATGTCCAGGGACGATCGATGAGCAGGACCAACGGCAGCATGATCAGCGACGATGCGGTCAGCTGGCCGGTCGCGGTGACAACCGGCGACATCGTTTGAAGCGTCCTGGCATAGATGGCAGCGAATCCATAGGAGATCGATGCGCCGATGATCGCAAGTTGCGCCCAGACCGGCGCGCCGAATCCGGTCAGCGCCGACGGTCCGATGAGCACCAGCGTGCCGACGAGACCCAGCAGGCAACCGACGATTTTCTGCACGGTCATTTTTTCGTCATGCGTCAACCTGTTGGCGATGATGACGGTCCACAGGGGCGTGGTCGCGTTCAAGATCGAGGCAAGCCCTGCGCCAATCTGGGTCTGCCCCATGAAAATCAGCGTAAAGGGAATAGCGTTGTTGAGCATGCCAAGCAGCAGAAAGGCACGCCAGCGCTGCAGCAAGACGCGGTACAGATTGTGACGAGCGCGCAGATAGAGGTGTAACGCCAGCGCTGCCAGTGAAACGCGCAACAGGACGAGCGTCATGGGCGGCACATGTTCCACCGCCACGCGGGCGAAGAAGAAAGAACCGCCCCAGATCATCCCGAGCAGGATCAACAGCGCCCAGGTGAGTGGCGAAATCCTGTGCTGCGCTGCGTTCAATTCAGTCTCCCGGGTTCGACCGGCGGAGTGTTACCCGCTGCAACGCCGCTTGACCATCCGTTTCTTGCGTTGCTGCGGTCGAACCCGCAAACCGGCGTGTCTTGCCGGCTTACGTCGGCCATGTCAGAATCCCGTTGTCATAATGAGTCTATGAGTCTGCCAACGATTGGAGAGCCTTTCTGGAGGAAAGCCTTCACAACGCCGTCGCCGAGACTGCCGGCCACGGGGCCGCACTCAGCAATATTGCCTTTGTCGCCGCGGTGGCGGTGCTGTTGGGATTGGGGCTGATCCGGCTGAAACAGCCGCCGCTGGTGGGCTTCATCCTGGCCGGGATCGTTCTTGGGCCGACGGGCCTGGGGCTCGTTACCAGTTCCGAAGACGTCAATCTGCTGGCCGAGATGGGCGTGCTCATCCTGCTTTTCTTCATCGGCATGGAGCTGTCGCTACGCGCTTTTGTCCTGACGTTGCGACAGGCGCTGCTGGTGGCCGGCGGCCAGATCGTGGCGGCGCTGGCGGTCGCAATCCTGATCGGCATGGGGCTGGGCATCGGCCTGGCGGAATCGATCATCCTCGGTTTCATCATCGCGCTGTCAAGCACGGTCGTCGCCATGAAGATGCTGGACGATATGGGCGTGTTGCGCGGTGAGGAGGGGCGCGTCGCCGTTGGCGTGCTGATCGCCCAGGACCTTGCCGTCGTGCCGATGCTCGTCATAGTCGTTGGCTTCGGCGGCGGCGGCATCGATATCGGGGCGACGGCGTTGCGCGTGGTGCTTGCCGTTGCTCTTCTGGCAGGTCTTTTGTGGTGGCTTGGCAAGCGCGGCAAGCTGCGGGTGCCGTTTGCGGAGCAGATCGAAAACAATGTCGAGATCCTTGCGCTCGGATCACTGGCCGTGTGCTTCTCCGCCGCCGCGATATCCGGTCTTGCCGGTCTGTCGCCGGTCTATGGCGCCTTTGTCGCCGGTATTCTGATCGGCAATTCGACGCTGCGCAGCCGGGTGATTCCGGTGATCGAGCCGATCCAGAGCGTGCTGCTGGTGGTGTTCTTCCTGTCGATCGGCCTGCTGATGGATCTGCGCTTCATCTGGGACAATGTTTGGCTGGTCGTCGCCGCCTGTGTCATCGTTGTCGTCGCCAAATTGGTGCTCAACATCGCGCTGCTTCGGATCACCGGGTCGAGTCCCCAAACCGCGCTTGTGGCCGGACTTTCGATGGCGCAGATCGGGGAGTTTTCCTTCGTGCTTGCGGCGGCTGGCCTGACCGCCGGGGCGCTCAGCGGTGATGCTTATCGTCTGGCGATCGCAGTGACCGCCATCACGCTGCTGATCTCGCCATTATGGGCCGGCATGATGTGGCGGGTGGAAAGCGTGGCCTCGGCCGGGTTGACGACTTATCGGACTGCCCTGCTCGAAGCCTATGCGGCCGAAATCGAGGAAGTGCGGCGTGGCCGCCGCGCGGTCGGCCGGGCAGTCTTTCATGGCCGGGTGCGCTATCGTGCCGCCCGGCTTGCCATGTATCACCGCCGCTCAGTGCGGGCCAAGCGCGTCGGCGAGGATGAAAGTATCGCGGAACAGCCGCTCGAGCCGAAAAAGGCGGACGCGACAGACGAGGCGTAGCGCTCGGGCGTCGTCACGACCGGCCTATTGCAGCAGGGTCAGCAATTGCGGCGTTGGCCACGCATCGGCCGGAAGTCCGAGCCGCACCTGCTCGCGTTGAACCGCCCCGCGGGTGCCGGCTCCCAAAATGCCATCGATCTTGCCGACATCGTAGCCGCGCGCGGTAAGGATGCGCTGCAGCGCTTTCATCTGGTCGTCGTTGAGGCCCGGATCGGGATTGCCGGCGTTATAGCGCTCAGCCCCGGCAAGCCGCGTCGCGAAATAGGCAGCCGTGGTGGTATAGACGAAGGACTTGTTCCACTCCAGATAGACCGCAAAGTTTGGATAGGCGAGAAAAGCCGGTCCGTTGCGGCCCTGCGGCAACAGCAGCGCCGCCGCGAGGTTGCCGGGGGGCAATGTGCCCGAGCGGGCGTTGACGCCCAGCGCCTGCCACTGGCGTACCCGCAACGCGCGGCTCAGCCCGGATTGCTGCCAATCCATGTTTCGCGGAACGATCACTTCCTGAAGCCAGGGCTGGCGCGCCTGCCAGCCCAGATGGCGAATGAAATTGGCGGCCGTCAGGATGGCGTCCGGCGCGCTCTGCTTGACACGGACATGGCCGTCGCCGTCGCCATCGACGCCAAAGTGGACAATATCGGCCGGCAGCATTTGCACCTGCCCGATTTCGCCGGCCCAGGCGCCGGTCGTGCGCGCCGGATCGAGATCGCCCATGTCGACCATCCGGATCGCGCCAATCAGTTGCGGTTGAAACAATTCGGGCCGGCGGCAGTCATGCGACAATGTTGCCAGGGCGTTGATCGTGTTGAAGTCGCCCTGCACGACGCCATAATCGGTCTCAAGCCCCCAGAAGGCGGTGATGACCGGCCCCGGCACGCCATAGTCGCGTTCGGCGCGCGCGAAGACCGACGCATACTCCTTCAGCTTGGAGCGGCCGATCTGCAACCGGCTGCCGCTAATGACTCGTTTGGAGAAATCCAGAAAGGTCTGCTTGAACACGCCTTGGGCGCGGTCGCGGCGCAGCACCTTGGGGTCGATCTGCGCGTTGGCGAGCGCCCGGTCGGCGGCCCGGGCGGGAATGCCCTCAGCCACCGCCTCCTGTTTGATGCTGTCCAGGAACCGGCCGAAATCGCCGCCGCACTGGGCCGCGGCCACCGGCAGGATCGAGGCGGCAAGAAAGCCGCAGGCAGCTCCCAGGATGGCGGGCAAACGGGCTGGTGTCATGGCTATGTCTCCGGATCGGGTTGGATCAGGCGTCAGATTAGCCGCCCATAGAATGCAATTATGTGATTTTTGCAGCATTTAGCGGGTCGCGCCCGCAAGCCAAGCTCTCCATTCTTCGACATTGCCGGCAAAGACATTGATGTCCGCATCCCCGTCGATGCCCGCAACCCGGCCCGTGCCGGTGTATTGCCAAAAATGCCAGTCGCGCTGGCGATAGATGTTGTCCGGATGGTCGGCGACCGATCGCACCCAGAACTGGTAGTTGCCGAAGTGGCCTTCGAGATTCTCCCGGTGGAAATCCACCGTCGTATAGATCATCGGTTTCTTGCCGTAATGCGCCTGGACGATATCGAGAAACACACCCATTTCCCGGCGGACAGTCTGAGGTGCCGGCCGTCTCCTGCAGGTCGGCGAATGATGATTCCATTCGATATCGAGAACCGGGGGCAGGGCATCGGGGTCCTTCGGCGTGTTGGCGATGAACCATGCCGCCTGTTCGCGCGCCGGGCGGCAGAAATAGTAGAAGTGATAGGCGCCCCGCGGAATGCCGGCCCGTTCGGCGTTGTGCCAATTGTCGTCGAACCGGTCGTCGTGGCGATCGCCCCCCTCGGTTGATTTGATATAGGCGAAGGCAATGCCCGCCTGCCGCAGCGCCGGCCAGTCGATCGGGCCCTGCCATTTCGAGACGTCGACGCCGTGCACGGGATGCGTTGCCGGATGATTTCGGCCAAAGTCCTGCGGATCGCTGTCGCCATAACGGGACGGCGACACCTGCGAGTCAAGCATCAATTCCGATGCCGTGCATGACAGCAGAAACAACGTCAGCAATGCAAGCACCGAAACCCTGGGAAGCATGGCGCACCATCCGCTTGAAGCCATCACGCGCAATCACCCATTGTGATGCCGTTTTGAGCAAAAGGAAACCACCAAGGCGCGTGGCCGTTGCGTCGGCGACGCCTCACGCGGCGCGAATGACACCGTGCCAGGCATATCCGCGATAGAGTGCGCCGTGTTGGCTCGACGCCCCCGTTTGCGCCGCATGCTGCTTGATCACCTCGAACAGCGTGTCGCGCGGATGGACATGAAACGCTTTCAGCCATCGGAACAGGGCGGCCTTGAACCAGCGCGGCAGGTTCTCCTGCTGACCGAAATCGACGATATGAAGGGACCCGCCGGGTTTCAGCGCCGCCCGCGCCTCGGCGATCGCTTTCTCCCAGTCCGGGATCATGGACAGCGCATAGGAAAGAAAGATTCGGTCGAAACGCTGTTCGCCGAATACACCGGTGGAGACGAAGCGGCAGGCGTCGCCCTCTTCAAGCGCGACTTTGTGATCGATGCCGGCGGTCATCCGTTCGGCAACGGACAGCATCTCGCGAGAGATATCGAGACCGTGGAGGTGCGCGCCCGGATAGGCGGCGGCGACGCGCCGAAGGTTGCGGCCGGTGCCGCAGCCGATTTCCAGCACCGTACCGCCGGGCGGAACGTCGAGCGTATCGATCAACCGGTCACGGCCGAGCAAGTAGAATTTGCGCGACAGGTCATAAACATGTTTCTGGTAGCGGTAGATGCCGTCCATCCGGGCGGCGTGGTTTTCGTCGACGGCCGTCGTCATGCGTCTTTTTTGACGTAGAGGTGAAAGCCGCCATAGATCGCCGAGCGGTCGCGGCGGCTGAAGCGCGCCGATTCATCGTGCCGATAATCCCATTGCGACAGCACCGGGCCGGCGACGCGTCCCGGCAGGATCGACGCCTCGCCCGCCGTGCGGAAGATCACGCGTGCGCCGGGCGCGGCGGTGCGTGTGATCTGCACCCACAGGGCGTTCAGTTGCGCGTCGCTCATCCAGTCCTGGGCGTCAAGCAGGACATAGCGGTCCATCGAGGCGTCCGACTTCCGGGCGAGCAGATCGGCAAGGTTCATGTTGCGCAGCGTGACCCGGGCGGCGCCCGCGCGGATGACCTCGTAGTGCGCCGGATCAAGATAGGCGGGAACGGCGGCGCCCTGCGGCGCTTCGTAGCTTCGCCCGAATGCCTGCCGGGCAAAATAATTGTCGCGCAGTGGGAAGTGGCACGCCAGTTTTTCCAAACGACGGCGCAACACCGACGCCATGGTCCGGTCATCTGCGGCCATCAGCAGCGCGTCATATTGCGCCGGCGGGATGCCCAGTCCGAAAAGCGACGCTTGGCGGTCGGTCATCCAGCGGACCAGGGGCCGTTCGAACAGCGGTGCCAGCCGCTCGTTGAAGAAATGTCGTTGTTCGCGCAGGCAGCGCGATTGCATGATCTCGGCCGGATCGACACCGTGGACACGGGCAAGAAGATGCACGGTCGAGATAAACCAACCCAGCAGACCGGCGCGATAGATGTTCCCGTCGAAAAGCTCGATGCGGCGTTTCCCGAGCCAGTTGCGCCGCTCCCAATAAGCGCGTGTCGCAGCATCCAGATGCGGTGCCAGAAAGCGATCATAGGCCTTCGAGTTGTGGTTTTGATTGGTCTTGCCGAAGAACCGTATGACATCGCTGTGCGCCGGCAAATGCGTGACGGCCGCCAGTTTTAGCCGGTTGAGCGCGATGTGGGTGCGATTGAGATCGACTGCTTCTATCTGTGCGGGCTGTCGGGTCAGATAGGCGAGAATGTTGCAGCCGCCGGAGGCGATGCTGGCCACGCGGTGGTCCGACGAGAGCGCCATGGCTTCGATATCGATGGCAGGATATTCCCAGATTTGCGGGTAGACGAGCCCCGAAAAGAAGAACGCGAACAGCCTTTCCGATATGCCCTGACGCGACCAGATGCGGTTTTGATAAACAGCGGCCCGGAGTTGGTCTCCGCCGGCAAGCGCCGAGCCTGCATTGGAAAGGATGTCTGACATGGCGAATCAGCTTCCGCTTCAGGGTATTTTCGTGCGGATAGCTTTGTGCCGTGACAGAGAGGTGACAGTCGCGTGACAGTCCGGTAACGGGTCTGTTGACGGTCAGCTTTCGCCGAAACCGCCGGCCGTCGGTGTGGTCAGCACGACGGCCTCCCCGGCTTCCACCACTGTCTGGTCGGAGCCCTTCAGCCGCCTGATCTTGCCGTCGAGACCACGGATCTCGGTGGTTCCCGCCTGACCGTTTCCGCCGCCGCAAACGCCTTGCGGCGGTCTGTTGCGGTGGCTTGACAGGATGGCGCATTCCATCGTCTTCAGAAAGCGGATCGTGCGCCGTGTGCCATCGCCTGCATCGAAGGCGCCCTTGCCGCCGGAACCGTCGCGAATGTGGAAATCCTCAAGCAGAACCGGAAAACGCATTTCCAGGATTTCGGGATCGGTCAAACGCGAATTGGTCATGTGGACGTGAACGGCGGATGTGCCGTTGAAGCCGCGGCCGTCGTTCATGCGCCCGGCCGGCGATCCGGAACAGATCGTCTCGTAGTATTGATACTCGTCATCGCCGAATGTGAGGTTGTTCATCGTGCCCTGGCTGTTGGCGATGGCACCCAGCGCCCCGAAAATCGCGTTGGTGACGTGCTGCGACGTTTCGACATTGCCGGCGACCACCGCCGCCGGATAGGACGGTTTGAGCATGCAGTTGTCGGGCAGAACGATGCGGATGGGGCGCAGGCAGCCGGCATTCATGGGAATGGCGCCCTCGACCATCACGCGAAAGCAATAGAGGACGGCGGCCCGCGTCACCGGTTCGGGTGCGTTGAAATTGTTCTCCATGACTGCCGAGGTGCCGGTGAAGTCGACCGTCGCGGTGCGTGCCTCGCGGTCGACGCTGATACGCACCTTGATGACCTGTCCGCTGTCGGTCTCATAGGCATAAGCGCAGTCTGACAGCGCGTCGATGACGCGGCGCACGCTCTCCGCGGCATTGTCCTGGACGTGGCCCATATAGGCTTCGACCACATCCAGCCCGAATTCGGCGACCATCTTGCGCAGATCGGCGACGCCTTTTTCGTTGGCGGCGATCTGCGCTTTGAGATCGGCGACGTTCTGCTGGACGTTGCGGGCGGGATAGGGATGGTCGGTCAGCAGATCGACCAGTTCGGCTTCGCGGAAGCGGCCCCGGTCGACGATCAGAAAATTGTCGATCAGCACGCCTTCCTCGTTGACCGTGGTGGCGAGCGGCGTCATTGAGCCCGGCGCGGTGCCGCCGACATCGGCATGATGTCCGCGCGAGGCGACGTAGAAGAGAATGGTGTCGCCCGCGTCGTCGAAAACCGGCGTGACCACGGTGATATCGGGCAGGTGGGTGCCGCCATTATAGGGCGCGTTCAGGGCGAACACGTCGCCCGGGCGGATGCGGCCTTCGTTCTGCGCGATGACGGTTTCGACGGACCGGTCCATCGACCCGAGATGCACGGGCATATGCGGCGCGTTCGCCACCAGCGCGCCATGACGATCAAAGACCGCGCAGGAGAAATCGAGACGCTCCTTGATATTGACCGAATAGGCCGTGTTCTGCAGTGTGACGCCCATTTGTTCAGCGATCGACATGAACAGATTGTTGAACACTTCCAAAAGGATCGGATCGGCATCGCGCGTGCCGATGGCCTGCTGGCGTCGTTTTTTCTCGAAGCGTCGCATGACCACATGGTTTTTGGCATTGATCTCGGCACGCCAGCCAGGTTCGATCACGATGGTCTGGTTCGGCTCGATGATCAGCGCCGGCCCGGGCACCTGTTGACCGGGGGCCAGATCGTCCCGCAGATAGATGCCCGCCTCATGCCATTGGCCGCCGGAAAACAGCCGCCTCGTGTGGGAGGCCGCCGCCGAGACGGTGACGAGTGGGCGGTCCGGCTCGGTAGCGCCGCGCCGACGGCCGTCATGGGCCTCGACGCCGACCGCTTCGACGATTACCGGCTTGCCGTCATAAACAAACCCGAATTGCGCTCTGTGCGCCGCCTCGAAGGCGGTTCTGGCGGCGGGCAGGGAGCGGTCGCTGAAGTCGATCGGAATCGTCGTGTCGGTGCCGTCATAACGCAGATGCAGCACCGGCCGCGCAGACACCGCGTCGCCTGGAACCTGCTGGCTTTCGAGTTCGTGCACGCATTCCGCGCCCAGCCGTTCGATCAGGTCGGAAATGGCTTCGGATGTCTCCGGCTCGAGCGCGCGCACCAGCGCCTGCTGGCGGGTGGCGAAGAGGCCGGCAAGCCCGATGCCGTATGCGGACAGAAGGCCGGAGAACGGATGGATCAGAATAGCTTCCATACCGAGCGCGTCGGCGACGAGGCAGGCGTGCTGACCGGCGGCGCCGCCGAAGCAGTTGAGCAGGTAGCGGGTGACGTCGTAGCCACGCTGCACCGAGATTTTCTTGATCGCGTTGGCCATGTTTTCGACGGCGACGGTGATGAAGCCCTCGGCAACCTCCTCGGCTGTCTTGCCGTCGCCGATTTCGGTCGCCAGATCGTCGAATTTGCGCCGGACGATCTCGACATCGAGCGGCTGGTCCTGCGCGGGGCCGAAAATGGCCGGGAAAAAATCCGCCTGAAGCTTGCCGACCATGACATTGGCATCGGTGACGGCGAGCGGGCCGCCGCGCCGGTAGCAGGCCGGGCCGGGATCCGCGCCGGCCGAGTCGGGTCCGGCCTGGAAACGCCCGGCCCGATAGCGCAGGATCGATCCGCCGCCGGCGGCGACGGTGTGGATCCGCATCATCGGCGCGCGGATGCGCACGCCCGCCACTTCGGTGTCGAAGGCGCGTTCATAGTCGCCGTCGTAGCGCGCCACATCGGTCGATGTCCCGCCCATGTCGAAACCGATCACCCGATCGAAGCCGGCGAGGCCCGCCGTCTGGGCCATGCCGACGACGCCGCCGGCCGGGCCCGACAGGATGGCGTCCTTTCCCTGAAACAGATGGGCCGCTGTCAGGCCGCCCGAGGACATCATGAATTTCAACGCGGGCGTGTCGCTGTCGCCGGAGACTTCCAATTCCGCCGCCACCTCGTCCACATAGCGCCGCAAGATCGGCGACAGATAGGCGTCGACGACGGTGGTGTCGCCGCGTCCGACGAGTTTGGCGAGCGGTGAGACCCGGTGACTGACGGAGATCTGCGAGAAGCCGACCGCCGCGGCGATGTCGGCGACGATTTGCTCGTGTTCGGGATGGCTCCAGGCATGCATGAAGACGATCGCCACCGCGTCGATACCGTCGGCGCGGGCGGCGGCCAGATCCGCATGTATCCGCTCGGGTGCCGGTCGGGCTTCGATCGTACCGTCGGCCCTGACGCGCTCGTCGACCTCGATCACCCGCTCGTAGAGCTGTTCGGGCAGGATGATCTCCTTGGCGAAGATGTCCGGACGCGCCTGATAGGCTATTTTCAGGGCGTCGCGGAACCCTTTCGTGATCACCAGCACAGTGCGGTCGCCCTTGCGCTCCAGAAGGGCGTTGGTCGCGACGGTGGTTCCCATCTTGACCTCGTTGATGAGATCGCCCGGTATCGGTGCCGCATCGACATCCAGCATCTCGCGAATGCCCTGAATGGCCGCGTCGCGATAGGCTTCCCGGTTTTCCGACAGCAATTTTCTCTGCAAGATCCGGCCGTCAGGCGCGTGGCCGACGACATCGGTGAAGGTGCCGCCGCGATCGATCCAGAAATCCCACTTGCCCGTCATGCCGTCCTTCCACTGTGCGCTTTCGGTTCGCGTTGCGCACAGATGCACATCGACGGGTGCGCTGTCCACCGGCTTTGTCGTGTTGTTTCGATGCCGGCAATGGGGTGGGCCTGCGGCGTCATCGTTTGCCAGGATGCGGCAAACCTGCCATCAGTCCGGCGCGAAATGGAGTTTCTGGACGTGGCGGATATCGAGATCCCCTTGGGCGGCGGCAACGTCAATCCGGTGGTCATGCGCGTTGGCGACACGGTGCGCCGCGCTATGACGCCGGCAAGCCCTTCTGTCCACCTTTTGTTGCGGCATCTGCACGAAAGCGGCTTTACCGCATGTCCGAAATTCCTCGGGATCGATGACGCAAACCGGGAAATTCTCAGCTACATCAACGGAGATACGGGCGTCTCAGAAGCTATCTGGAAGAGGGATGCACCGCTGATCGCCACTGCGCTGATGCTGCGGACGTTTCATGACGCATCGGCGTCATACCCGCGAAAGCCCAGGGAGCGCTGGGCGTTCAGCCATCCCGATGCGCGGCGCCACGAGACGATCTGTCACAATGATTTCGCGCCCTACAATTTCGTCTTCGCCGATGACCTTCCCCATGCGGTCATCGATTTTGATCTGGCCGGACCGGGACCGCGTCTTTGGGATGTGGCCTATGCCGTCTATTGGATGACGCCGCTTTCATTCGGCGCCGCGGACATGGCGCATTTCGCGCGCGCCGACCTCGCGCGCGGAAGCCGTCGGCTGCGTCTGTTTTGCGCTCGCTACGGCGTCGCCGCCGATGCGGCGTTACTGGCGATGGTGGGTGACGTGCTTGCCCACCTGGGTGAGTCGGCCGTGACGTATTGCGATTTCAGGTTGGTACAGATTTCAGTCTGTCGTTGAGCAGGCAAGCAAACAGGCACGACAAAAGCTGCCTGAACCAGTTGAGCAGCAGCGAGAAGTTATAACCGGCCGCCGCCAGGATGGCGTTGACGGCATCTCCCTGACGGTGTGCAAGGTAGTTGCGGTTCATGCGGTGTTCGGCCTTGATGTGGCCAATCACCGGTTCGATTGCCGAGCGCCTTCGCATCTGGCGCTTGATCGCCGGCGTGACACGACGCTTCTGGCCGGCAGTGAAGACCCTGAACTTGTGGCTCTGCGGAGCGTTGTGGCCGCGGTATCCGGCATCGGCGAGAATGCGCTCGATCTCGTTGCCGATGGTCTCTTCCATGTCTGGAATGACGGTTGCCAGCGTTTGGCCATCATAGGGGTTGCCCGGCAATGCCATGGCATGCAGGGCGAACTGGCCGCCCTTTGAACGCTTCATTGTGGTCGCCACAGAGACCTTCACGCCGAACTCATAAGGCGCATGCGCTGCCAGCCCTTCGCTTGCACTCCGGGCGTTCCTTCCTCGAAAAAGTCCACCGGACCTTTTCGCCGGCTTCGCCGACCGGTCGTCACCCCTTGCCGATGCACTCGACCTCGTGTGCGTGCAGGCTGTAGATCTTGCGGCCGCGTTGGCGCTGCCTCTGCTCAAGAACCACCGAAGCCTGATAGAGCGGCCACTTGAAGATCGTTTCCAGGTCCTCGTCGCCCTTGATCTGGCGGGCAATGTCGCGACAGGTTCGGCCCAGATAGGTCTTCAGCGTCCTCAACGCCTTGCCGGCCCGCTTGAATTGCTTGGCGTGGGCATAGCGCTGATGCCGGATCAGCGCCTGCTTGCCAACCCGCACATAGCTCTGACGCAGGTCAAGGCCGACCAGCTTCGACAACCGCACCAGTCGTTCACGGGCCCGGTGGATCAGCTTGGCATCCATTGCCCGGCAGGCAAGCGAAGCGCCGCCGAGAGGGGCGGAAACATCACATTCTTCGGCTGAACCGTCGTGTCGACGATCACCCGCCTTGTGTCCTGCGGTTTCATCGCCCCGGTCTTGACTGCAATCACAAGGCTTTCCTGCAGGAGCGTCTTGATGCGCTCCTCGCCCATGCGCTGACGCCAGCGCGTCATCGACGAGCGATCGAACGGCAACTCGTGGCGGAAGAACGCCTCGCCGCAAAGATACTGGTAATACGGGTTCTCCACCCATCGGGCACACAACGCCTCGTCCGACAGGTCGAAGGTGTATTTGAGGATCGCCAGGCCCGCCATCAACCGGGTTGGCAGCGGTGGTTTGCCGGGACCGTCCGAATAGACCTCGCCGGACCGCTGTTCCAGAACCGGCCAGTCGATCGCTTGCGCCAACCGCACCAGTTCATGCTTCATGTTGAGGATTTGATCGAGCCTGGACCGGAACAGATCCTGTTCTGCGGTCTCTCGCCGCTCTCGTGGCCTGGACATGGGCATCACCTCGCTTGACCGCCGTCAAAGCCAGTGAATCATGTTTCCAGCGTCGGTGAAACCACAAAACCAAATTGCAAGAAAAGTGTCCAAAACGACCCGATATCTTGCAATTCCCAAACCAAGATAGCGCCAAATCAGTAATTATTATCAATGGGTTGACGATAAATCACGGCCGACGGGTGACGTCCGGGCGGTGGAGGCCATGATCGGACGGGCCGGCGCCGACAGACTGGCGCGGACCGGACAATTCGACCATTGGCGGCTCGAAAAAGAGGCGTTCGATTGTTACCGAACCGTGTTGATGGCCGCGTTGCGATGAATGATGACGGTTCCCGGGTGTGACGGCCGATGGCGCGAACCTACCCTTTAAACATCCACAGTTTGGCCGTCTGATAGCCGTTTTGTTCCAGAATCGAAATCTTGGAATCCCACGCTGCCGGGCAGACAACAAGTGCGGTATCGACGTCACGGCGCGCGAACGCGCTTTCTGCAGCTGCGAGCAGGTCCATGGCAGCCGATCCGACATTCGCCAGTTGCCCTGCGTCGGCGAAGTCCGAATCGTAAAAATCGTCGATCACGCCGATCGCGTTGATGTCGTGCGCCGACGGTATCAGCAACGGTGCAATGGGCTGGGCGATAATGTAGCCATGCAACGCGTCCGGCGCTCCGGAAACAAACATGTCTCGATCCGTCAGCGTGAGGCTATGGCGCATCCAACGGTCGAACCGGGCATCGGCATCGGGATGTATGTTCCAGAATCGGGAATTGAGTTGTGCTAGCGTTTGTCGATGCGCGGCGCTGGCGGCGACGATGCCGGGCACATCCTTCGGGCGGGCCGGTCTGACGGCGTGGCGCAGGCCGCGGCCCTCGAACCCGGTCTTTGCCATATACGAGGTAACCGGTTTATAGCCGTGCCTCTGCAGGAGCGATCGCCATCGCCCGTCCGACGGGCAGGAGGCCAGGAGCGGCGGGGCGCCGGCATCGCGAATGGCGGCCTCGGTCGCCAGAAGAAGGGCTTCGGCGGTGCCCGACGGGGCATCCTCTGTCGTCATGCAATCGTCCAGCAAGAGGCCCGGCGAACCCGTCGGCGGGTTGTAGATCGGCGGGACCGGCACCACCACCGCATGGGCGAGGCCGACCGACCGCCCCGAAGCTTCGGCCAGAAGCCAGAATTGCCGGGCCGCAGGGTTCTGCCGTTGGAGGCCCGCCCGCGTCGCGCTCTCGACCGCTTCGCGTGCATTCGCGGCGACGCGCCAAAGCGTCGGGTTCAAGGCGCGCCGTCGCTGCGCGTCGACCATCGACAGTTCGACGATCTGCGCAATGTCGGAAAGTGTTGCCGGCCGGGTGGATAAGGTCACAACGGTTTTGTGAGACGTTACGAGTTCGGGGGCGTGCCGCCAAGCGTTTTCCACGCTGACTTTTTGTCCACTCGCCTAATCCATGCAAATGACGTAAAAACAGGCCATGTCGATCTTTGCGAAGTTCGGAGAGTTTATCGGTGGGGCAACGTCCGGCGCGCTTTCGGGCGTTATCGAGGCGTTGCGCACTGTCTTTGCCGGCGATCCCGAAACGCGGCGGCGCGTGGCTTTTTCGGTTGCGATGATCGCGCTGTCGGCGAAGATGGCCAAGGCCGACGGCGTGGTGACGCCGGACGAGGTGGTCGCTTTTCAAGAGATTCTCGAGATCCCCCATGAAGAGGGGCGCAATGTCGCGCGTCTCTACAATCTGGCCAAGCGAGACGTGGCGGGCTACGAATCCTATGCGGCCAGAATGGCCGATCTGTGCGGTTCCGGAGAGGCCAATTGCCTGATCCTCGAAGACATTCTGGACGGCCTGTTCCACATCGCCAAGGCCGATGGCGTGCTGCATGAAAAAGAACAGGCCTTCCTGGCCCGTGTGGCGGAAATCTTCCGGGTGGAAGAGGGCCATTTCGAACAAATTCTTGCACGCCACACCTATCGTACGGCGCGTGATCCCTATGCCGTGCTTGGCACCCACAAGGACACGCCGTTCGACGAGATCAAGGCGCGCTACCGGCATCTGGTGTCCGAGAGCCATCCCGACCGACTGCTGGCGCGCGGCGTGCCGGAGGAATTCGTGGCGATCGCCAACGACCGCATGGCAGCATTGAACGAGGCCTATGCCGCGATCGAGAAGGACCGCAGGGCCGCATGAGCGGACTGTGCGCCGACTATCCGCCGGCGGAACTTCGCCCTTCGCCCAATTTCGGTGTCCGCTCCGCAGGCCGGACGCCCGATATGCTGGTGTTGCATTACACCGGCATGGAAACCGCCGAGGGGGCGCTCGATTGGCTGTGTATGCCGGAATCGCAGGTCTCGGCCCATTATCTGGTGCATGAGGACGGACTTATCGTGCAGATGGTGGCGGAGGCCAAGCGCGCCTGGCATGCCGGCAGCAGCGTCTGGAAGGGCGAGACCGACATCAATTCGGCTTCGATCGGCATCGAGATTGTCAATCCCGGGCATGATGGCGACTATAGCGACTTCCCGGCGCCTCAGATCGCGGCAGTGGTTGATCTGTGCCGGAACTGTGCCGACCGATGGTCCATTCCACCCGAAAGAGTGGTTGCGCACAGCGATATCGCGCCGATGCGGAAGGCCGATCCCGGCGAGAAATTCCCCTGGCGATCGTTGTCTGATCGAGGCGTCGGCCATTGGGTCGAGCCGTCGCGTGCCGGCGGCGGCCGTTTCCTGCAACGCGGCGATGCCGGGCAGCCGATCGAGGCGCTGCAGGCCATGCTCCGGCTCTACGGCTACGGCATCGAGGTCAATGGCCGTTACGACGACTTGACGGCGGCGGTGGTGACCGCTTTCCAGCGTCATTTCCGGCCGGCCAGGGTGGACGGCATCGCCGACGTGTCGACCATCGAAACACTGCATCGCCTGCTGTCGACGCTGCCAACGGCAAAAGCTGGCTGAGTATGGTGGCGGCGACTGTCGGAAAGCAATGAAATTGCTGGCATTTTTTGGTCATCTCGGTTATCAAGCCCGTGCCAGCCGGCCGGGCAGCCGCGCCGCGCACCGCCGAAAGGCCGCGGGGTGAGGAAAGTCCGGGCTCCACGGAAACACGGTGCCGGATAACGTCCGGCGGGGGAAACCCCAGGGAAAGTGCCACAGAAAGCAAACCGCCCCGCCTGCATTCCCGCCGCCCGCCGCGACGGCCGGGCGCGCCGACGACGGGAATGCCGGCGGGGTAAGGGTGAAAGGGTGGGGTAAGAGCCCACCGCGTCTCTGGCAACGGAGACGGCACGGTAAACCCCACCGGGAGCAAAACCGAATAGGGATGACACGGGGCTTCGGCTCCGGCCTGTTTCCGGGTTGGTCATCCGGGTAGGTTGCTTGAGGTCCGACGCAAGCCGGATCCCAGAGGAATGGCTGCCACGTCGTGCCGCTACAGCGGTACGGCCTTACAGAACCCGGCTTACAGGCCGGCTGGCGTTTTCAATCAGGATCGTTGCGGCGTTTCGATGCTCTCCGGGCTGCCCGGCGCGGCGGTGGCGACGCGTTGTTAAGGGCCACCGGGTCATAACCGGCTTGGCAATAGCCGAAGGGCGCTTTTGAAACGCCAATCCCATTGACGCCCACAATATCCCATGATATCCCAAATGGAGCGTTTCAAAGGGCGTTGAGGTCGTCCTCGCGGATGGCCAAAGATATCCGCGACGCTTGCGGTCGATGATCTCCGGAGGCGGCATGTTATGGTCTTCAGGCCCGGAAGCGGTGGTCTTGCGTTGTGAACCGGTTCCTGTCGAATGCGACGAACAAGATCGATGCGAAGGGGAGGGTGTCGGTGCCCGCGCCGTTTCGCACGGTGCTGACGCGCCTCGACATTCAGGACCTCTACGCCATTCAGGACTTCGTGTTTCCGGCGATTACCATCGGCGGGCCGGATCTGCTCGACCGCTACGAACAGCCGATCGTCGATTCGGATCCGTTTTCGCTCGATACCAACGACATGTCGCTGCTGATCCATGGCGGCGGTGTGTTTTTGAAGCTGGACCGCGAGGGACGCCTGATGGTGACGGACTTTATCAGGGACTATACCGGTATCACCGATCAGGTGACCTTTGTCGGGCGGTCCGACCATTTTCAGCTCTGGGATCCCGTACGATACGAGGAAAAGCGGCGGGAAGCCCTCGAGAGGCGCCTGGCGAGCGGACGCGCCGGCGCCGGTCAAGGAGAGGCGGGATGACGGCGGACTCTGGCGCCATGCCCCATGGTGCCGGTGGCGGACCAGTTCGTCACATCCCGGTTCTTCTTGAGGCGGTTCTGGATGCGCTGCGGCCGCAGGCCGGACAGGTCGTGCTGGACGGTACCTTCGGTGCCGGCGGCTACAGCCGCACGGTGTTGGAGAAGGGCGCCGTCGTGGTGGCGCTCGACCGCGATCCGACGGCGATTGCGGCCGGCGCCGCGCTGGTCGCGGCCCATTCCGGGCAGCTGACCCTGATAGAGGCACGTTTCAGCGATCTCGAGCGTTATGCGCCGAAGGACGGGTTCGACGGTGTGATGCTCGATATCGGCGTGTCTTCCATGCAGTTGGACGAGGCCGAGCGTGGTTTTTCCTTTCAAAAGGACGGTCCGCTGGACATGCGGATGTCGGGATCCGGACCTTCCGCCGCCGATGTTGTCAACACGCTGAAAGCCGCCGATCTTGCGCGCATATTCGGATTCCTTGGCGAGGAAAAACAAGCTGGACGGCTCGGCAGGGCGATCGAAAAGCACCGCCACGCCGAACCCTTCAAGACCACGCGCGATCTCGCGACACTGATCGAGACGGTCAATCCGCGCAAAACGCGCGACAGGATCCACCCTGCAACGCGGGTGTTTCAAGCACTGCGGATTTTCGTCAACGACGAGCTGCACGAACTGACGCAGGCGCTGTTCGCAGCCGAACGCGCACTCAAACCCGGCGGCCGTCTCGTCGTGGTCAGTTTTCATTCGCTTGAGGACCGGATCGTCAAACGGTTCTTCCGCTCGCGGTTCGGCAAAGCGGGCGAAACGTCGCGGCATCTCCCGCCAGCTGCCGGCACACCTGCTTCCTTCGCCCCGATCGGCCGGTCGGTGGTGACCGCGGACGCGGCTGAGATCGCGCGCAATCCGCGGGCACGTTCGGCCAAGCTCAGGGCCGGGCAGCGCACCGGTGCTGCGCCGATGGCGGACGATATCTCCATATTCGGGCTGCCGCGGCTGCCGGCCGTCGCAGCGTTGGGGGGCTGACCGGAATGCTCAAAACGATCGATATCGGGATTATAGCAGCCATGGCCGCGGCGGCGGTAATGACCTTTCACATCAAGTTCCAGGCCGAAGAACAATTGGCCGAAATCCGACGCCTGGAGGCCGCGATCCAGCTCGAGGAAGACACGATCGACCTGCTCGAAGCCGATTGGAGCCTGCTCATCCAGCCGGGTCGGTTGCAGCAATTGGTCGATCTCAACAACGAGGAACTGGGCCTGCAGGTAACCGAAGCGCACCAGATGGTGCGCCCTCAGGAACTGCCGGCCAAGGTCATCGCCCTGCCGGAGCCTGATCTCGAACGCATCGCGGCCGTGCCGGATCATGGCCTGGTCACTGGATCGGTGGACCGGTGATGGTCTCACTGCCCCGCATCGGCCGCCGGAGCCGCCGCGACGTCAGGCCGGATGGCCCGATCTGTATCGACGGTGCCCGAAAAACGTCGGGTAACCAGACGCGCAACCGTATCTCACTGGTGATGATCGGCGCCTGCCTGATTTACGCGGTCATTGCCGGCCGGCTGGTGGAATACGGCCTTCGCGATATGACCACTGTCGCCAGCATTGCGCGCGCCGACGCGCTGCTTGCCTCGCGGCCGGACATTCTGGATCGGCACGGCAACGTTCTGGCGACCGACATCCGAACCGTGTCGCTCTATGCCAGCCCGAACAAGATCACGGATCCGGACGAGGTGATCGAGCGTCTATCGACGGTGCTGCCGGATATCGACGCGCGCACGATCTACCGCAAGCTGACATCGAAGACCTATTTCCAGTGGCTGAGGCGTCAACTCACGCCCAAGCAGCAGAGCGATATCCTGGCCCTCGGTCTGCCCGGTGTCGGTTTCCGTCCGGAGAAACGCCGGTTCTATCCTGGCGGCCCGACCGCCTCGCATATCGTCGGCCATGTGAACATCGACAATAAGGGCATCGCCGGCATGGAGAAATATGTCGACAGCCAAGGTCTGGCCGACCTTGCGGCGGCCGGCATAACCGTCGACAGGGAACTCGAGCCGGTTCGATTGTCGATTGACCTTCGGGTCCAGCATATCGTGCGCGACGAACTGGCTGCGGCGATGCGGCGCTACCAGGCGATCGCCGCCGGCGCCGTGGTCCTGAACGCCAGGACGGGCGAGGTGCTCGCCATGTCGTCTCTGCCCGATTACGATCCCAACATTCCGGCCCAGGCGCTGGAAAAGGACCGGCTCAACCGGATGTCGGCCGGCACCTATGAGATGGGATCCACTTTCAAATCCTTCACGACGGCGATGGCGCTCGATTCCGGCCTCGTGTCGCTCGGCGACTCCTTCGACGCGACCCGCCCGATCCGCATCGCCGGGCATACCATCCGCGACTTCCACGGCAAGCATCGGGTGCTCTCCGTGCCGGAGATCTTCATCTACTCCTCCAATATCGGCACGGCCAAAATGGCCGATGTCGTCGGCATCGAAGGGCAGAAGGCATTTCTCACGCGCGTCGGTCTGTTGAGCCGGATGTCCACCGAACTGCCGGAGGTGAAGAGTCCGAGCCAACCAAAAGTCTGGAAGAAGATCCACTCGATCACGGTGTCCTTCGGTCATGGCGTAGCGACGACACCGCTGCAGACCGCCGTGGCGGCAGCAGCGATGCTGAATGGCGGCCGGCTGATGCCGCCGACCTTCCTGCCGCGCAGCGAGGACGAGGCATTGGCCGTATCCACCCAGGTGATCAAGCCGGAAACCAGCGCGTCGATGCGCCACCTCATGCGCCTCAATGTCGAAAAAGGTTCCGGGCGACGCGCCGAGGTGCCGGGTTTCCGCATCGGCGGCAAGACCGGCACGGCGGAGAAAGTGGTTGACGGACGCTACTCCACCGATGTGCGGTTCAACGCGTTCCTGTCGGCCTTTCCGATCGACGATCCGGAATATGTCGTGCTCGTCGTGATCGACGAGCCGAAGCCGGCGGAAGGGCAGGATTCGGCGACGGCAGGCCTCAACGCGGCGCCGACCGTGCAGGCGATCATTCGTCGCAGCGCTGCTCTCTTGGGTGTGCGGCCGTCCTTCGGCGAGGAAGGCGATGCCTTGCTCGTGTCATATTGAGTCCGACATAGGCGCTTAGGGTCGGAGGTCACGACGGCCTCGGGTTCGGAAGCGGTTTTTCCGGTGAGTATCGTCGGTGGATGGGTGGGGATCATCTCGACTCACGATATAAGAAGGCCCGCGCGGTGACGTGCGCCGGAAGCCAGAGAGACGACAACGCGACGCGATGAAACTGTATGAGCTAGCCGGAGATTTCGCTCCCATCCCACCGGAACATGCTGAACTGGAGATCGGCGGCATCGCAGCCGACAGTCGGGACGTGCGGCCGGGTTTTGCCTTCGCCGCCTTGCCGGGCCATACGCGGGACGGCGCGGTCTTCATCGGCGATGCTGAACGGCGCGGCGCGGCGGTGGTGTTCGCAGCGACAGGCGGCCGCTTTCCCGATCCCCGCATTCCGGTCATTCGGGTGGACGATCCACGGCTCGTGCTCGCCCGAATGGCGGCGCGCTTCTATCGTTGTCAGCCGGAGACGATGGTCGCAGTGACCGGGACCGCGGGCAAGACATCCGTCGCTTCCTTCAGCCGGCAGATCTGGGAGCGGGCTGGTCTTGCGGCTGCGATGATCGGAACCACCGGCGTGCTCTCGCCGCAGCGCCAGGACAATGCGCCGCTGACGACGCCTGATCCGGTGTATCTGCACGCGCTGTTGAGCGCGCTCGCCGCCGAGGGCGTCACCCATTGCGCGGTGGAGGCCTCGAGCCATGGCCTCGACCAGCGCCGTCTCGACGGTGTGCGACTGACGGCGGCGGCCTTCACCAATCTCGGTCGCGATCATCTGGATTATCACCCCTCGGTCGAGGCCTATTTCGCCGCCAAGATGCGGCTTTTCGACGGTCTTTTGCCGAAGGGCGCGCCGGCGGTGATCTTCAGCGACGACCGATGGTCGGCCCAGGTGATGGACATCGCGCGCGAGGCGGGGCTGAAAGTGCTGACGGTGGGGCGCAACGGCGCCTTCCTCTCGCTCAAGCGCGTTGAGCATCAGCGACACCGGCAGATCGCCGAAATCCATCATGACGGCGCCATCTATGAAGTGGCGCTGCCGCTGGCCGGCGATTTTCAGCTCTCCAACGCGCTCGTGGCCGCCGGGCTTGCGATCGCCACGGGCCTGCCCGCCGCCGATGCCATCGCGGCGCTGGAACATCTGCATGGAGCGCCCGGACGGCTCGAGCATGTCGCGACGACGGACCGGGGTGCGCTGGCCTATGTCGATTATGCCCACAAGCCGGAGGCGCTGGAGCAGGTGCTCCAGGCGGTGCGGCCGTTTACCACCGGCCGTGTCGTCGTGGTGTTCGGGTGTGGCGGAGACCGCGATGCCGGCAAGCGGCCGATCATGGGAGAGATCGCCTCGAGGCTTGCCGATGTCACCATCGTGACGGATGACAATCCGCGCAGCGAAGAGCCGGCGGCCATTCGCGCTGCGATCCTCGCAGCGGCTCCCGATGCCATCGAAATCCACAGCCGGGCCCGGGCGATCGATCATGCCGTGTCTCTGATGGAAGAGGGCGACACCCTCGTGGTGGCCGGCAAGGGGCACGAACAAGGTCAGACGGTCGGCGACACGGTGCTGCCTTTTTCCGATCACGACGCGATTAGGCGCGCCGTTGCGGTGGAGGCCGAAAAACGCTGGCTGTGGAGCATCGGCGACTTTGTCGACGCAATGAGCGGCAGACCAGTCAGCAGGCTGCCGAACGGTGTCAGCGGCATATCGATCGACAGCCGCACGGCGATGCCGGGCGATGCCTTTTTTGCGATCAAGGGCGATCGCTTCGATGGGCACGACTTCGCCGGTGCCGCCATGGCCAGGGGTGTCGCGCTGTTGGTGGTGTCGAAAGCCAAGCTGCCGGCGCTCGGTCGCCTGACCGCACCGATGATCGTGGTGGACGACGTGCTGGAGGCGCTGATGCGTCTCGGCGTTGCCGCACGGGCGCGCAGCAAGGCGCGCATCGTCGCGGTGACCGGCTCGGTGGGCAAAACGACGACCAAGGACATGTTGTGGCAGGTTCTGTCGGAGGTGGGCAGCGTGCATGCCTCCACCGCCTCTTTCAACAACCATTGGGGCGTGCCGCTGACATTGGCGCGGATGCCGCGCGATACACGTTTCGGTGTGTTCGAAATCGGCATGAACCACCCCGGCGAAATCCGGCCGCTGGTCAAGATGGTGCGCCCGCATGTCGCCGTCGTCACCGCCATTGCGGCGGCCCATCTCGGCCATTTTCGCGATCTCGCCGGCATCGCGGCAGCGAAGGCGGAGATCTTCGAAGGAGTCGAAAGTGGCGGCTATGCTCTTTTGAACCGCGACAGCGAACGGTTCGAGCAGTTGAAGGAGACTGCCGCCGCATGCGGCGTCGATCATATCCGTGCGTTCGGAGAACATCAGGAGGCGGATATCCGGCTGCTCTCGGTGGAACCGCATGCCGAGGGATCGAAGGCGCAGGTCGATTTCGACGGCAACACAATCGAGCTCAGCGTCGGCCTGCCCGGCCGTCATATGGTGCAAAACGCCGTCGCCGTACTGGGTGCCGCGACATTCGCCGGCGCCGACACCGCCGCGGTGGCCGAGGCGCTCGGCACGATCACCCCCACAAAGGGACGCGGAACCCGGCATAGTCTCAAGGCGGAAACCGGCGCAATCACACTGATCGACGAGAGCTACAATGCCAATCCGGCGTCGATGGAAGCAGCAATCGCTCTGCTGCGCGATGCCGCACCCGGCGCGGACGGGCGTCGCATCGCCGTGCTTGGCGATATGCTGGAACTCGGCGATTTCTCTGAACAACTCCATCGTGCGCTGGCCGAGCCGCTCAAGGCGGCCGGTATCGACGTGGTTCTGCTGGCGGGGCCGGAAATCAGGGTGCTCGACGACGCGCTTGCGGACGGTGCGCCGCGATGCGTTTATCGCAGCACCGTGGAAGAACTGCTTCCGGTGCTTATGGAAACCGTCCGGGCCGGGGACGTGGTCATGATCAAATCGTCCAACGGCATCGGTTTCTCCAGGCTCGTCGCGGCCTTGTGTGACACCTATCCGCCCGTCTTGGACGACGCGCCGGGCGGCTAACCGGAACCGGGGGATCCCACAGTATGCTTATTTGGCTTGTCGAGTTTGCCGATCAGTTTCAGGTCTTCAACCTTTTCAGATATTTGACCTTTCGCTCCGGGGCGGCGACCGTCACCTCGGCGCTTCTCGTGTTCCTCTTCGGTCCGCGCATCATCGCGTCGCTGAGCGTGCGGCAGGGGCGCGGACAGCCGATCCGAGCCGACGGGCCGCAGACCCACTTCAAGAAAGCCGGGACGCCGACCATGGGCGGGTTGATGATGCTGAGTGGCATCGTGATCAGTTCCCTTCTATGGGCGGATCTCTCCAACGCCTTTGTCGTTGTGACCCTGATGGTGACGCTCGCTTTCGGCATGATCGGCTTTTACGACGACTACCTGAAAGTGACGCAGCAATCGCATCGCGGCGTGTCCGGCAGGTTGCGGCTGCTGCTGGAGTTTCTGATTGCCGGCGTCGCCGTCTATGTCATCATGCGCGCCTCGATGGTGGCCGCCGGGAGCGGCAACACGCATTTCGCCTCCTCGCTGGCTTTTCCCTTTTTAAAGGATTTCATGGTTGATTTCGGCTGGTTTTACATCGTCTTCGGCGCGTTTGTCGTGGTCGGCGCCGGCAATGCGGTCAACCTGACCGACGGGCTGGACGGGCTAGCGATCGTGCCGGTGATGATAGCGGCGGCGTCCTTCGGGATCATCGCCTATCTGGCGGGCAATGCGATTTTTTCCGACTATCTTCAGATCACCTTCGTGCCCGGCACCGGCGAGTTGTCGGTCGTTCTCGGCGCCGTCATCGGCGCCGGCCTCGGTTTTTTATGGTTCAACGCGCCACCGGCGGCGATTTTCATGGGCGATACCGGCTCACTGGCGCTGGGCGGCCTTATCGGCACCGTGGCCGTGGCCACGAAACACGAGATCGTCATGGTGATCATCGGCGGTCTGTTTGTCATGGAGGCGCTGTCGGTCATCGTCCAGGTGGCCTCCTTCAAACTGACCGGCAGGCGTATCTTCCTGATGGCGCCGATCCATCATCATTTCGAGCGGCTCGGCTGGACGGAGAGTCAGATCGTCATTCGTTTCTGGATCATCTCTGTGGGTCTGGCGATGCTCGGTCTGGCGACATTGAAACTACGGTGAGGCGATGATCGCGGCCACGGCGATGAAGAACAGCAGAGTGGCGCTGTTCGGACTGGGCGGCTCGGGCATCGCGACCGCGCATGCGCTGCTGGCCGGCGGCGCGGAGGTGATGGCCTGGGACGACAATCGCGATCGCGTCGCGGAGGCCGAGAACGCCGGCATTCCGGTCGGCGATCCGCGCGCCTTTGAGTGGTCGGATATCGATGCACTGGTTCTGGCGCCCGGCGTGCCGCTCACCCATCCGAAACCGCACTGGGTCGTGGACCTGGCCCGAGCAGCCGGTGTCGAAATCATCGGCGATATCGAACTCTTCGTGCGCCAACGCCGGATGGAAGCGCCGGATTGTCCGTTCATCGGCGTCACCGGCACCAACGGCAAATCCACGACAACGGCGCTGATTGCGCATATCCTGTCCGAAGCGGGGCGCGACACCCAACTTGGCGGCAATATCGGCACCGCGGTGATGACGCTCGCGGCGCCGAAAAGCGGCCGTTTTTTCGTGGTGGAGTGTTCTTCCTATCAGATCGACCTCGCGCCCTCGATCGATCCCACGGCCGGCATTCTGCTCAATCTGAGCCCTGATCATCTGGACCGACACGGCACAATGGAGCATTACGCCGCCGTCAAGGAGAGGCTGGTGGCCGGCAGCGACGTCGCGATCGTCGGGACAGACGACCGTTGGTGCGTCGAGATTGCGGACCGGATCGAACGTGCCGGGATCCCGCGGGTGCGTATTTCCAAACGCGACATCCGTGCCGACGGGTATTATGCCGATGGCGCGCGCATCATGGCCGCGGCCGGCGGAACGGCCCGCGCGGTTGTCGACCTGACCGGGATCACCGCGCTACGCGGTGCGCATAATGCGCAGAACGCCGCCGCAGCCATCGCCGCCTGTCTGGCCGTCGGGCTCGGTGAGGAGGAGGTCGTGGCCGCGCTGAAAAGCTTTACCGGCCTGCGTCATCGGATGCAGCCGGTGGCGCGCAAGGGCCGTGTGCTGTTCGTTAACGATTCCAAGGCCACCAATGCAGACGCCGCAGGTCCAGCCCTTTCCAGCTTCGATCGGATCTACTGGATCGCCGGCGGCCTTCCCAAAGACGGCGGTCTGGAGGGCCTTTCCGACTGGTTCCCGCACATTGCCAAGGCCTATCTGATCGGCGAAGCGGCGCCGTCCTTCGCCGCGACGCTCGGTGAGGATGTGCCCTATGAAATCACCGGGACGTTGGACCGTGCGGTCAGCCATGCCGCCGAGGAGGCGGCGCGGGACGGCCATGGCGAGCCGGTCGTGCTGCTGTCGCCGGCCTGCGCCAGCTTCGATCAGTACAAGAATTTCGAAAGGCGCGGCGACGCCTTCGTCGCGCTTGTCGCTTCCCTGCCGGGTATCGCGATGCTTGCGGACAGTCAGGAGGCGTCACAATGGTAAGCCGAGCGGAGCGCGGCGCGATCGCCGACTGGTTCTGGACAATCGACCGGACGCTGCTGGCTGTGTTCGTGATGCTGTTCGGTCTCGGCTTCATGCTGTCTTTCGCCGCCAGTCCCGGTGTCGCCGAAAGGCTGAACCTCGACAGCCTCCATTTCGTCAAACGCCATGCCGTGTTCATCCTGCCGGCGCTGTGTCTGATGATCGGCCTGTCCTTCCTGTCGCCGCGCCAGGTGCGGCGCGGCGCTCTGCTGCTTTTGGTGCTGTCGATCCTGTTGATGATCTTCACCCAGTTCTATGGCTTCGAGGCCAAAGGATCGCGGCGCTGGTTCTCGGTTATGGGCTTTTCGATGCAACCGTCGGAATTCCTCAAGCCCGGCTTCATCGTGATCTGCGCCTGGTTGTTCTCCGAACATGCGCGGCATCCCGAAATTCCCGGCAATCTGTTTGCCATCATCCTTTATGGGATCATTGTCGCGCTGCTGGTCGCGCAGCCCGATTTCGGCCAGACGATCCTGGTGACGATTGCCTGGGGCGCGCTGTTCTTCATGGCCGGCATGCCGTGGCTTTGGATCGTGCTGCTCGCCGCGGTCGCGGTGGGCATGTTCGTGAGCGCCTATTTCGTCTTCCCGCATGTTGCGGGCCGTATCGACCGGTTCTGGACTGGCGAGGGGGATACGCACCAGGTGGATACGGCGCGCGAGGCCATCGTGCGCGGCGACTGGTTCGGGCAGGGGCCGGGCGAGGGGACGGTCAAACGCATCCTGCCGGACAGCCATACCGATTTCATTTTCTCGGTCGCGGCGGAGGAGTTCGGCATTCTCTTCTGCCTTGCCCTGGTGGCGATTTTCACCTTCATCGTGCTACGCGGTCTGCGCCATGCTAACCGCGATGGCGACGAGTTCACGCGGCTGGCGATCGCCGGCCTCACTTTGCTGATCGGCCTGCAGTCGATGATCCATATCGGTGTGAATCTGGAGTTGCTGCCGGCCAAGGGCATGACCCTGCCGCTGATTTCCTATGGCGGCTCGTCAATGCTGGCCATCGCGATCACCGCCGGCTTCCTGCTGGCGCTGACGCGCCGCAACCCGGAAAAGCGGGCGACCGGACGCATGAAGCGTTACGATACGCTGCCGACCGCCGGCGAACGGGTGTGACGTGAGCAAGCTGATTCTGCTGTCGGCCGGTGGAACCGGCGGTCATCTGTTCCCAGCCGAGGCGCTGGCCCATGAGTTGCGCGATCGCGGATACCGGGCTGATCTCGTCACCGATCGCCGGGCCGAACGGTTTGCCGCGGCGTTTCCGGCCGGCGACGTTCATGTCGTGCCGTCGGCGACCATCACCTCGAAGAACCCGATCGCGCTGTCGCGAACCGGGCTTGCGCTGCTGCGTGGCATGCGCGCCTCCGACCGGCTGCTCAAGAGATTGCGGCCGGCCCTTGTCGTCGGCTTTGGCGGCTATCCGACCCTGCCGCCGCTGATGGCGGCGACACGGGCCGGCATTCCGACCCTGATCCAGGAGCAGAACGCGGTTATGGGTCGCGCCAACCGGTTCCTGGCCGGCCGCGTCGACGCCATCGCCGGTGGCTTTCTGGCGCCGGGCACCGGCAAGTATGGCGACAAGATCGTGGCCACCGGCAATCCGGTCCGCCCCGATGTGCTGGAGGCCGCCGATACCCCTTATCCGCCTCTGTCCGATACCGGCCCGTTTCGGCTGCTGGTGTTCGGCGGCAGCCAGGGCGCGCGCGTCTTCTCCGAGATCCTGCCGGCAGCGGTCGACCTTCTGCCGGCGCCGCTGCGCGGGCGGCTGCGGATCACGCAGCAGGCGCGGCCGGAGGACAAGGACGCCGTTGAAGCGCATTACCGCGAAGCTGGCGTTGCCGCCGAGGTCTCGACCTTTTTCGATCGCATGGCGGAGCGCATCGCTGGATCCCATCTTGTCATCAGCCGCGCCGGCGCGTCGACCGTATCGGAGATTGCGATTATCGGACGCCCGGCCATACTGGTGCCTTTGCCGCACGCGCTGGACCATGACCAGGACGCCAACGCCGCGGCGCTGGCCGATACAGGCGGGGCGCGCGTTGTTCGCCAAGCGACGCTTTCTGCTGCTACACTGAGCGCCATGTTGACCGATTTCGCGCGCAAACCGAACGATCTGGCGGCGATGGCCGCACACGCCCGCGAGGCCGGGCGACCGGATGCGGCGCAGTTGCTGGCCGACCTTGTGGCGAAAATGGCGGAGGGCGGCGCGCCGCCGAAGCAGAGGGAGGCGCGGCAATGAAGATGCCGCAGAATATCGGCGTCGTGCATTTCATCGGCATTGGTGGCATCGGCATGAGTGGCATTGCCGAAATGCTGCACAACCTTGGTCATCGCGTCCAGGGATCCGATATCTCCGACAACGCCAATGTGCAGCGCCTGCGGGAGAAGGGAATCGCCGTTGTCATCGGCCATTCCAGTGACAATCTCGGCGATGCTGAAGTGGTCGTGGTGTCGACCGCGATTCGGCACGACAACCCGGAACTGGCCGCCGCGCGCGAACGCAATCTGCCTATCGTGCGCCGCGCCGAAATGCTGGCCGAGTTGATGCGTTTCCGAAACGCGGTGGCGATCGGCGGCACCCACGGCAAAACAACCACGACCTCGATGGTTGCAACGCTGCTCGATGCTGGCGGTCTCGATCCGACCGTCATCAATGGCGGCATCATCAACGCCTATGGCACAAATGCCCGGATGGGCGCGGGCGAGTGGATGGTGGTCGAGGCGGATGAATCGGACGGCACGTTCCTGAAGCTGCCGGCCGATGTGGCGGTCGTCACCAATATCGACCCGGAACATCTGGATTTCTATGAAACCTTCGACAATGTGCGCGAGGCTTTCGCCCAATTCGTCGAGAACGTGCCGTTTTATGGCTTTGGCGTCATGTGCTTGGATCACCCGGAGGTGCAGGCGCTGGTCGCGCGCATCGAGGACCGGCGGGTCGTCACCTATGGCGAAAACCCGCAGGCCGATGTGCGCTATTTCAACCATCGCATCGATGGCGCCGCCTCGATGTTCGACATCAGCATCCGCCAGCGCCGGACCGGCGAGACGATCCAGATCGCGGATCTGCGGCTGCCGATGCCGGGTCGCCATAATGTCGCCAATGCCACCGCGGCCATCGCGGTTGCCCACGAACTCGGGCTGGATGCGGACGCGATTGCCCGTGGACTGGCCGTTTTCGGAGGCGTCAAACGGCGCTTCACCCATGTCGGCGCCTGGCGCGGTGTCGATGTGTTCGACGATTATGCCCACCATCCGGTCGAGATCCGAGCGGTGTTGGCCGCCGCGCGCGACGCCTGCCGCGGGCGGGTGATCGCCATTGCCCAGCCGCATCGCTATACGCGCCTTGCCAGCCTGTTCGACGATTTCGCCGGCTGTTTCAACGATGCTGACCTGGTCGCCATCGCACCGGTTTTCGCTGCCGGGGAGGAACCGATCGCGGGCGTCAACGCCGCGGCCTTGGTGTCGCGCATCAAGGCTGCTGGGCACCGCGACGCGCGGGTCTTGCAGGGGCCGGACCATCTGGCGCCGCTGGTGCGCGACACGGCGCGCGAAGGCGATTTCGTGCTATGCCTCGGGGCCGGCAGCATCACCGGCTGGGCGGCATCGCTGGAGGCGGATCTGATGGCGCTCGAGGGAGGGGACACATGACCGAGCGTGACGGAGAAGCCCTTCTGCATCAATTGTCTGCGGTTTTCTCCGGCATTCGCGGGCGCGTGACGGCCGATGCTCCGATGGCCGACCTGACTTGGTTTCGAGTGGGCGGGCCCGCACAGATCCTGTTTCAGCCGGCGGATGTGGACGACCTGGCCGCGGTCCTGCAGGCGCTGCCCGATGACATTGCCGTCACAACCGTTGGTGTCGGCTCCAACCTGTTGGTGCGCGATGGCGGCGTGCCGGGGGTGGTGCTGCGCCTGACGGCAAAGGGTTTCGGCGAGTCCCGGCAACTGTCCGAAACACGGATGGAGGTGGGGGCCGCTTGTCCGGATAAGCGGTTCGCCGCCGCAGCCCATTATGCCGGCATTGGCGGGTTTCATTTCTATCACGGCATTCCCGGCACGATTGGTGGCGCTCTGCGCATGAATGCCGGCGCCAATGACGGGGAAACGAGCGAGCGCGTGGTCGAGGTCCATGCGCTCGACCGGGCCGGCCGGAAACATGTGTTGAGCCGGGACGATATGGGTTTTTCCTATCGCCATTCCGAGGCGCCGCCGGATTTGATCTTCACCCACGCGGTTTTCGAGGGCTACGCCGAGGATCGCGATGTCATCCGCTCCGAGATGGACGCCGTGCAGCTTCATCGCGAGACGGTGCAGCCGATCCGCGAAAAGACCGGCGGCTCCACCTTCAAGAACCCGCCCGGCAGTTCCGCTTGGAAAGAGATCGATGCGGCCGGCTGCCGGGGCCTGATGATCGGCGGGGCCCAGATGTCGCCGATGCACTGCAACTTCATGATCAATACCGGCACCGCGACAGCCTATGATCTCGAAGTGCTCGGCGAAACGGTGCGGGCCCGGGTGCTGGAGCATACGGGGATCCGCCTCGAATGGGAGATCAAGCGGCTGGGTCTCTTTCGCGAGGGTCAGGTGGTGCAGGAATTCCTCGGCCGATTGCTGTAGGCTAGGTCCGATCTCTTCGTTTGGGTCCTGTTGGAGAACAATAGATGCGTGTGGTGATCGGTGCGGTGGCTGCGTTGGGTCTGGCGGCGGTTTCGGCGTGCCAGTCGGCATTGCCTTTCGACCAGTTGGAACCGAACCAACGGGAGGTGTTGCTGCGGCAATATCGCAGCGATTGCACGGCCTTTGGCTTCAGGGCCGGCACGACAGACTTCGCCAATTGCGTGCAGCAGCAGGTGATTGAGCGCGACCGTGGCCTGGCGTTGCAGCGCGCTGCCTCGCGGGCGTCTTCCGGCCCCTGCGGACGAGGATATGGGTATGGCTGCGGCAGCGGTGTTTTCGTCGGCTTCTAAATGCTGCTTTGAGAGCGCCGCGATGGGCGTATGCACGGTCTCTGCAAAAAAACGGCCGCTTTGACAAAACCGTTTAATATGTTGCTTCTGGCCGAGGCTGTCGCTCAGTAGGGCTCGTCGCCCTGCAGGTCCCAGAGGCTGATGACATTCTCCCGGTTGGGCATCACCACTGCCGGCAGGCTTTCGGAATCCATGCGCTCGTTTTCACCGATCAGGCCGTTGCGATGCAGGATATAGGCCGTGACAGCATAGACCTCGTCGTCTTCGAGCGACTTCGGCTGATGGAACGGCATGCTGCGGCGGGTATAGTCGAACAGCGTCGTCGCATAGGGCCAATAGCGGCCGGCCGGCCGTGCAAACGTCTCGTTCGGCCCGACTACAGGTTCGATGGGCCCTTCGATGCCGGTCTCTCCGTGGCACGCGGCGCACAGGGTGGCGAACAGTTCGGCGCCCTCGACGGCGGTGCCGCCGCCCTCCGGCAGTCCGGTGCCGTCCGGCAGGATATGGGTGGCGTAAAACGGGATCTCCTCCGGCGACAGCGGCTGTCCGAGTCCGGGGCCTTCGGCGCGCGCGGCCAGGGCGGCGAGACAGGCGGCGGTCAGGATCGTGGCCTTAAGCACACGCATTGACGACTTCCCCCTCTGCTGAAACGTCCCACGCTTGCACGGCGTTGTAATGGTTGATGTTGCTCGGGTGATAGCGGGCCTTCCACGCGGCCCGGTTCGGCTGAACGTGCCCCGCCTCGTCGGTTGCCCGGCTGCGCAGTTGTGTCGGCGCGCGATCCCACCGCCAGGGCAGGGAAAAGCGTGTGAGCGCCATCGATTGCACCGGCGGTTGCAGCTCGGCATCGGCCCAGCTTTCCCCGCCATCGGCCGACAGCTCGACCCGCGCAATCCTGCCGCTGCCCGACCAGGCAAGGCCGGAGATCTCGTAGAGGCCGGGGCCGTTCATGGTCATCGTGCCCGACGGGTGTGTGATCAGCGATTTCACGCCCATCGTGTAGCTGAACTGAAGAACGCGGCCATCGGCGAGGAAATCCGTATAGGCGCCCGATTCGTCGCGTGTATGGGCGGGCTCCGAGGTCACCCACAGGCTGGTCACCCATTTGATGTTCATGTTGCCCTCATAACCGGGCAGCAGGATGCGCATCGGATAGCCCTGTTCGGGACGGACGCGTTCGCCGTTCTGATACAGCGCCAGCATGCCGTCCTTCATGACTTTCTCCATCGGAATGGAGCGCGAAAGACTGGGCGCGTCGTTGCCGACCGCCACGACCCAGCGGCCTTCCGGTTGCGCACCGGCCTCGTCCATCAGGATCGACAGCGGAATGCCCGTCCACTCGGCGTTCGAGACCAGGCCCTGCAGCATGTCGAGGCCGAGATTCTGCGGCTCCGGCGCCACCGCGTTGAAAAAGCCGTTGCCGGCGCATTCGAGGAAATGGACCCGGGAAATCATCGGATAGCGGTCGAGCGATTCGAGATCGAATTTCAACGGCCGGTCGACAAGGCGGTGGATCATCAGCACATGCTGCCTTGGATCGAGATCTTCCGGCCAGCCGCCGTGATGGACCGAAAAATGTAGCCCGTTCGGGGTAATGGTTCCGCGCAGTTTCTGCAGCGGCGTGCCGGAAAAGCTGAATTCGGGCGCGAGATCCTGATAGATCTGAAACAGCACCCGCTTGACGTCGGCCTCCTGCGGCGCCGGATGACCATATTCCAGCGCCGGGATACCGGCGCTGGTAACCCACTCGGGAAGCGCGGGGTCGGCACGGACGGCATCAACCACGCCGAGGCTCATCGCCGCACTCCCCAGCGCCGCGCCGCCGAGCAGCTTGCGACGGCTGAGCAATCCACCACCGGCGACGGTCGCCTCGTTCAGGCTGCGGTCATCGATTTGCGTCACTGCGGAAACCTCCAGTGCAGTTCCGACACGCAGGTCCGTGCCGTCTTATCCCAGGCAAACGCGATACAAGCTTAACCGATGTGTTTCCGGGGCGCGTCACAAACCAAGCTTCCGCTCCCTCGTGCTCCGAATTCACCCGGGCCATGCAAATGTTAATTGGATGTAAACAATCAGACTATACAAATTTTATCCGACGTCAATCCCCGCCACGGAGATTGGAACCGGGTCCGGCAGCGGCCGCTTTACGATCCGCGCCAAAACAGTTGCGGCAGGCGCAGCTCTCGGATTCTACTGCCTTAATGCTTGCGTTTTTTGATTCGTAAGTGACCGCACGCCTGTCGCGCGATCGGCGTCGGGGCGGAAAGGGGCAAGGATGAGCAAAAACAAGCATGTGGCGGTGCTGATGGGCGGGCTGTCGGCGGAGCGGCCGGTCAGCCTGTCGTCGGGTGAGGCCTGTGCCAAGGCGCTGGAAGGCAAGGGTTATCGGGTAACGCGTGTCGATGTCGGCCGGGATGTGGCCGCGGTGCTCGCCGACCTGAATCCGGACGTCGCATTCAACGCCCTGCATGGACCGCTCGGCGAGGACGGCGCGATCCAGGGCATCCTGGAATATCTCGGGATTCCCTACACCCATTCCGGCGTTACCGCGTCGGCGCTCGCCATGGACAAGCAGCACGCAAAGAAAATTGCCGCGGCCGCCGGTGTGCCGGTTGCAGAAGAACTGGTGATGGACCGCCGCGACATCCTCGCCGAACATCCGATGCGGCCGCCCTATGTCGTCAAGCCGGTGAATGAAGGGTCCAGTTTCGGCGTCGTCATCGTCAAGGAAGACCAGGCGCACCCGCCGCAGATCCTGGGCTCCGAAGACTGGCCCTATAGCGACCGGGTGATGGTTGAGCGCTTTATTCACGGTCGTGAACTGACCTGCGCGGTGATGGGCGATCAGGCGCTCGGCGTGACCGAAATCACGCCGATCGGTTCGACATTCTACGATTATGAATCAAAATATATGAAAGGCGGCTCAAAGCACGAATTCCCGGCAAGAATTTTACCAAATATTTACCAAAAAATACAGAAACTGTCTCTCAAAGCGCATCGAGCACTTGGGTGTCGCGGCATAAGCCGTTCCGACTTTCGATATGACGACCGTTTCTCCGCAGACGGCGAAGTGATCTGGTTGGAAGTCAACACGCAGCCCGGCATGACACCGACTTCCCTGGTGCCCGAACTCGCGCAACTCGCCGGATATGATTTTGGCGCGCTGATGACCTGGATGGTGGAGGACGCTTCTTGTTTGCGTTGAAGGACAAATGGTTTGGCAAACGACGCTCAGCGCGTGACCGCCTTTTCGGTGGTCCTGCGGATTGGGGTGTCGTGCTGCCGCGTGTCCTGCGCAAGCCGATGCGGTTTTTCACCGCGCTGATCGAGGAGCGCGTCGTCATTCCGCCGCACACGGGAACCGTGGCTGCGGCGCTGCTGTTTGCGCTGACCGGCCTTTATGGTGTGGTCGAGGGCGGGCATTTCCGCGCGCTGATGAAGACGGTGACGGCGTCGGCCGGTTTCGCCGTCGAGCGGGTCGACGTGGTCGGCAATGTCGAGACGTCGCCGATCGATGTGGTGCAGCGTCTTGGCCTCGATGGCGGCACCTCGCTGATCACGCTCGATGTCGACGCGGCGCGCGACGCCCTTCTGGGCCTGCCATGGGTCGCCGACGCACGGGTGCGCAAAGTCTATCCCGACGTCATACAGGTTGATCTGTCGGAGCGGCGCGCCTTTGCCATCTGGCAGCATGGCCGCGAATTGTCGCTGATCGAGCGCGATGGCGATGTGATTGCGCCGTTCAACGAGAAATTCGCGGCCCTGCCTTTGTTCGTCGGGCTCGGCGCCGACGGCCGGGCGGATGCGTTCGATCGGCTGCTGGACCGCTGGCCGGACATCAAGCGGCGCGTCAAGGCCAGCATCCGGGTGGCCGACCGCCGCTGGGACATGCGACTCGACAATGGTGTGACCGTGAGCCTGCCCGCCGGCGACCCGGCGGCGGCACTTGCCAGGCTGCAGCGGATCGAAGCGGAGCAGGAGCTCCTGGAACGCGATATCGAGACCGTCGATCTGCGTCTCGACGACCGCATTACCGTCGGCCTGACCGAAGCCGCCGCGGCGCGGCGCGACGCGGCGATGGAGCAGCGCGCGCGCGCGCTGAAGGAACGGGAGCGCAATTCATGAGCGTCTTCCGTGCTCCGGCCTTCACGGTACCGCATTTGCGTGGCCTGCCGGCCAAGCGGTCCAGCGTCGTCACCGTGCTCGACATCGGTTCGACCAAGGTGGTGTGTCTGATCGGCCGGCTCGCACCACGCGAGGAAAGCCGGTTGCTGCCCGGCCGCACGCACGACATCGAGGTCATCGGGGTCGGCCACCACAAGTCGCGCGGCGTCAAAGCCGGAGTCATCGCCGATCTGGAAGCCGTCGAGAGCTCTGTGCGCATGGCGGTGCATACCGCGGAGAAGCGCGCCGGCGTGACGGTCGAATCGCTGATCGTCAATGTCTCCGCCGGGCGGCTTGGGAGCGAGGTCTATTCGGCGGCGATCGATCTCGGCGGGCATGAGGTCCAACGTTCCGACCTGAAAAAGGTACTGGTGTCTGCCGCCAGCCAGATCAAGGCGCCGGACCGGGCGGTGCTGCACTCGCTGCCGACCGGTTTCAGCCTCGACGGCGAGCGCGCGATCCGCGATCCGCTCGGCATGTATGGGCATCATCTTGGCGTCGAGATGCATGTTCTGACCGCCGAGCAGGCGCCGATGCGCAATCTGGAGCTGTGCATCAACCGCGCGCATCTGACGGTCGAAGCCATGGTGGCGACGCCCTATGCCAGCGGCCTGTCGGCCCTGGTCGACGATGAGGCCGAGATCGGCTGCGCGTGTATCGATATGGGCGGCGGTACGACGACGGTCTCCGTCTTCGCCGACGGGCGCATGGTGCATGCCGATGCCGTGGCCCTTGGCGGTCATCACGTCACGATGGACCTGGCGCGCGGCCTGTCGACCCGGCTGGAGGACGCAGAGCGGCTGAAGGTCGTGCACGGCTCCGCGCTGCCGACGAGCGGCGACGATCATGACACGGTATCCGTGCCGCCGATCGGCGACAACGAAAACGATCTACCCTTGCAGATGCCCAAGGCGCTTCTGTCGCGCATCGTGCGTGCCCGCGTCGAGGAGACGCTCGAGATGATTCGCGATCGCATTCAGCGCTCGGGCTATGCGTCGGTGGTCGGCCGTCGCGTGGTGCTGACCGGCGGTGCGAGCCAATTGACCGGTATTGCCGACGCAGCGCGGCGTATCCTCGCCCGCAATGTTCGGATCGGACGACCGCTGGGCGTTGCCGGTCTGCCGGCGGCGGCCAAAGGCCCGGCGTTCTCGACGGCGATCGGGCTGATGATCTATCCGCAAATCGCCGCGCTGGAGAGTCGCGGCGGCGAGGCGGCAGGGCGCTACCGGATGGCGGCGAATAGCGGGCGGCTTGCCCGCGTCGGTCAGTGGTTGAAAGAGAGTTTTTGATTTTTGGGAATTGGCCGGCGTGGCGATGCGGCCAGGTTTGAAAGGGAACGAGGTGCCATGACTATCAATCTGCAGAAGCCGGACATCACCGAGCTGAAGCCGCGGATCACCGTCTTCGGTGTCGGCGGCGGCGGCGGCAACGCCGTCAACAACATGATCAATGCGGGGCTTCAGGGGGTGGACTTCGTTGTCGCGAACACTGACGCGCAGGCCCTGACCACGTCGAAATCCGAGCGGATCGTCCAGATGGGCGTCGCGGTCACCGAAGGCCTGGGCGCCGGTTCGCAGCCGGAGGTCGGCTGCGCCGCCGCGCGTGAGTGCATCGATGAGATCAACGATCATCTGAACGGCACGCATATGTGTTTCGTGACCGCCGGTATGGGTGGGGGCACGGGTACGGGGGCCGCGCCGGTCGTCGCCCAGGCAGCGCGAGAAAGGGGCATCCTGACAGTGGGTGTTGTCACCAAGCCGTTCCATTTCGAGGGACAGCGGCGGATGCGCATCGCCGATGACGGCATTGCCGAACTGCAGAATTCGGTGGACACGCTGATCGTCATTCCCAACCAGAACCTGTTTCGGATCGCCAATGACAAGACGACTTTTGCCGACGCTTTCGGCATGGCCGACCAAGTGCTCTATTCGGGCGTGGCCTGCATCACTGATCTGATGGTCAAGGAAGGGCTGATCAATCTGGATTTCGCCGATGTCCGCTCGGTCATGCGGGAAATGGGCAAGGCGATGATGGGCACCGGCGAAGGCTCCGGCGACGGCCGGGCGATGGCCGCCGCCGAGGCCGCCATCTCCAACCCGCTGCTCGACGAGACCTCAATGCGCGGCGCGCGGGGGCTGCTGATCTCGATCACCGGCGGTCGCGACATGACGCTGTTCGAGGTCGATGAGGCGGCCACGCGCATCCGTGAAGAGGTCGATACCGACGCCAATATCATCCTCGGCGCCACCTTTGACGAGGAACTCGAGGGGCTGATCCGGGTGTCCGTGGTGGCCACCGGGATCGATCGCGACGCATCCCGCATGGAGACGGATGCGCCGCAGACGGTTTCGAGCGCCAGGCCGGTGAGCCGTCCGGCGCAGCCGGCACCGGTCGCACCCGCCCAGACGATCACCGCCGATGCGGTGGAAGATACGATCAAGCTGGCCGAGGCGGAGCTTGAGCAGGAACTGTCTATCGCGGTGCCCGCCGGACAGCCGCGGGCGGAACCGGATTCGTTCCAGCCGCAGAGCCGCCTTTTCGCGCAGACGGAGCAGCCAAAGCCGCCGATCCAGAGCCGCGCCACGCCACAAGCGGCGCCGCGACAGGCGGCCGAATCACGGCCACAGCCCACGGCGGCGCCGAAGATGCCGCGCATCGAGGATTTCCCACCGGTCGTGCAGGCCGAGGCGGAACATCGTCAACAGCTGGCGGATGGGGCCACCGGTCATGACGAGCGCGGGCCGATGGGGCTGCTCAAACGGATTTCCAGCAGCCTCGGCCGCCGCGATGACGAGGATGCCGCCGTCAGCGCGACGCAACCGGCTGGTGGTGAGGAACGCCGCCCGCTTTCGGCCGAGGCGAGCCTTTATGTTCCGAAACGCGGAGATGCGGAGGCTCGAGGTCAGGCGAAATCGGAACCGCAAAGCGAGGACGATCAGCTCGAGATCCCGGCGTTTCTGCGACGTCAGGCGATGTAGGTCGCACCTGCAGGATACATGGCGGCATTGGGCCGGACCGATTCACATCGAATTGGTCCGGCCTTTGTTACGGGCGCCATGGATGGTGCGGAGTTAACGTGTCGCTAACAAAGGTTAACGGATATAACTCTCTGATTTTACGGATTTAATTTCCGGTTACACTCGGTAAAAAACCGTGATTTGGTTTGTCCATTTGGGGCACTTATCTTTCGCGTGTGGGGATTTGGTCGGGACAAAAGGCTAGCCGAAAGTGCTGATTGTGAGACGCGGTTTGCGAGATCGCGTGGGCGTTTGGCTGGAATTGGGTGTCCTGGACAAGAAAATATCAGGCTTGTTTTATGCGTATTGATTATTTCGGCTATCAGACGACGATTCTGGACGATGTAACGCTTTCGGGGATAGGCGTTCACAGTGGCTCCAAGGTCACCGTCACATTCTCGCCGGCCGCGGCCGATACCGGGATCGTGTTTCGCAGGAAGATGGAAAACGGTGAGTTGCACAGCACTCAGGCTGTTGCATCGCAAGTGGCCGCAACCGAGCTTTGCACGGTGCTTGGAGACGCCAAAGGCGCCAGCGTAGCCACCGTCGAACATTTGATGGCTGCTTTCTATGCGCTGGAGATCGACAACATCGTCGTCGATATCAACGGTCCCGAAGTGCCGATCATGGACGGTAGTTCCATCGTGTTCATCGAAGCGCTGGATCATGCCGGCGTCGATATCCTTCACGCCAAGCGCCGCTATTTGCGTGTCATCAAACCGGTGCGGATCGAGGCCGGCGGATCCTGGGCCGAGTTCGTCCCCTACGAGGGAACGCGATTCGAGATCGATATCGATTTCGATTGCAGGCTGATCGGCCGGCAGGCCTGGAAAGGCGATATCACGCCCGATACGTTCCGCAGTGAACTGGCGCGGGCGCGTACGTTCGGTTTCATGCGCGATGTTGAGTTCCTTTGGGCATCCGGCCATGCACTTGGGTCGTCGCTCGAAAACTCCGTCGTCATCAGCGACGACGATGCGGTCATCAATGTTGAGGGACTGCGCTTTGAAAACGAGTTCGTTCGTCACAAGACGCTGGATGCCGTCGGCGATCTGGCGCTCGCCGGCGCCAAATTCATCGGCTGCTACCGCTCCTATCGCGGCGGCCACAAGCTGAATTCACTGGCGCTGAAGGCGCTTCTCGCCGACACGGCCGCCTATGAGGTTGTCGAAACGTCGCAGCCGCGCGAAACGCGGCACGGCGAATTGGTGGCCGTCAGCGGCCCCGTCTTCGCTCCCTGGACGCAATAAAGCCGCTCCTTTGACCGGCCGCGCGGTGGCCGGTGATTCGGTTTTGTCGCCGCCAGCGCTCCATCGAACGTCTGGCCCGCTGCGACACAATATCGGTGTTGAGACGATCAACTGCCACGCCTATCCGTTTATTCCGTAGAGCTTGGATACGGCGTCGGCAGTCGCCGGCTTGTATGGGACCGGTGGGCAGGTCACGGCGGATGACCGCCTGCCACAAAAATGTACCAAAGCCTGCCCATGACGTTGCGATCCAAGGGGCTTTGAGGCTATCACTGCCCTATACGAAAGGGTTGCGTCGGCGCGGCGGACGAGGATTGGAGTGCTTGCCAGGATGGGTGACGGTGGAGGTTTTGTGGTGAAGCGATCCGTGCGCGCTTTACTGGTGGCAACGGTTCTTGGCAGCATCGCGGTGGCCGGTGGTTGCCGAAGCGATCCGGACATCGATATCACGGCGCTGGACATCGAGACTGATCCGCCCGACGAACTCTACAATCAGGCGCTGGCCAATATGCGCGCGGGCAGGTTGACGGAAGCCTCGCGCAAATTCGAAGCGCTCGACAAACAGCACCCCTATTCCGAGTTTGCGCGCAAGGCGATGGTGCTGAATTCCTTCGCGACCTATCGCATGGGCCGCTATTCCGACTCGATCAACTGGGCTCGCCGCTATATCAGCCTCTATCCGAATTCCGAAGACACAGCCTACGCCTATTACCTGATCGGTCTGTCCTACTATCGGCAGATCCCGGAAGTGACCCGGGACCAGCGCGTCACACGTCGGGCGATCCAGGCCTTCAACGAAATCATTCAGCGCTATCCCGATTCGGAATACGTGCCTGACGCCGAGGTGAAACTGCGCTTTGCCCGTGACCAGCTGGCCGGCAAGGAAATGCAGATCGGCCGCTATTACCAGGAGCGCAAGGAATATGCCGCCGCCGTCAACCGGTTTCGTACGGTGGTCGAGGTCTATCCCAACACGCGGCAGGTGGAAGAGGCATTGGCGCGGCTGGTGGAAGTCTACTACGCGATGGGTCTGACCGGCGACGCGCAGGCGGCCGCGGCCGTCCTTGGCCATAATTATCCGGACAGCCAGTGGTATGCCGATTCCTACAGTCTTTTGGCGAGCGGCGGGCTGGAGCCGCGAGAGAACCGGGGCTCCTGGCTGACCCGCGCAGGCGCGCGTCTGATCGGCGCCGAGCAGCCGGGTTAAAGGCAACGGCAGGACACTGCGCCGCCGCCATCCAACACACCGGACATCCCGTTTTGGCTGGATAGCCGATGACATGGCGTGTTTGGGCTTTGGCCATGCCGGCTCTTGCGCTAGTTTCGCGATGCATCGCCCGTACCGAAGCGGTCGGGTGATTCCGTTGGCCTGGTGAGGGGAGCGAATGCTCACGCATCTGTCGATCCGGGATATCGTTCTGATCGATCGGCTCGATCTGACCTTTGTCGACGGGCTCTCGGTGCTGACCGGCGAGACCGGTGCCGGCAAGTCGATCCTGCTCGACAGCCTGTCGCTGGCGCTGGGCGCACGCGGCGATGGCGGGCTGGTGCGAGAGGGCGCGCCGCGCGGCCAGGTAACCGCCGTCTTCGACGTCTCGCCGGACCATCCCGCGCGTCTGCTTCTGCGTGACAACGGGTTGGATGACGACGGTGATTTAATCTTTCGGCGCACCCAGAACGCCGACGGCCGAACCAGGGTCTTCATCAACGACCAGCCGGCCAGCGTGACGCTAATGCGCGAGGCGGGCCGCCTGCTGGTCGAGATCCATGGACAGCACGACGACCGGGCGCTGGTCGAGCCGGATGCTCATCGGCGGCTGCTCGATGCATTTGGCGGTCTGACGGGTATGGCTGAGCGCGTCGCCGAAGACCATGGCGGCTGGCGCCGCGCCGAGCGCGCCTACCGAGAGCATCGGCAGACTGTCGAGGAAGCGGCGCGTGAGGCAGACTATCTGCACGCCTCGGTGGAGGAACTGGAACGTCTGGCGCCGGTCGACGGTGAGGAGGAGGAACTGGCAGAGCGCCGGGCTGTGATGATGAAGGCCGAAAAGATCGCCGCCGACATCAGTGAGGCCCATGATATCCTCTCCGGACACGCCTCCCCGATGCCGCTGTTGAACTCGCTGCTCCGTAAGCTCGAACGCAAATCGATGGAGGCGCCGGAGCTTCTTGACGGCGTGATCACCGCCATGGACGGCGCCATCGGGCAGTTGTCGGAGGCGCAAATGGCGGTTGAAGCGGCGATCGCGCAGACCGAATTCGACCCCCGAGAATTGGAGACTTGCGAGGAGCGGTTGTTTGCCCTGCGGGCCGCGTCGCGAAAATATGCCGTGCCGGTCAGCGAATTGCCGGCGCTGGCGGCCCGAATGGTAACGGCGCTTGCCGATCTCGATGCAGGCGAGGAACGGCTTGCCGTCCTGGACAAGCAGGTTGGCGATGCCCTGGAGGTCTACAGGACCTCGGCGCGGGCGCTGTCCGAACGCCGCCACACCGCCGCCGAGGCGTTGTCCGCCGCCGTGATGAAGGAACTGCCGGCGCTGAAGCTGGACCGCGCTCGTTTCATCGTCGAGATATCGAGCGACGACTCGGTGTGCGGCCCGGACGGCTTCGACCAGGTGGCGTTTCATGTGCAGACCAATCCGGGCACCCGTGCCGGACCGATCCTCAAGGTCGCCTCCGGCGGCGAACTATCGCGCTTTCTACTGGCGTTGAAAGTGGCGCTGGCCGACCGCGGTTCGGCGCCTACGCTTGTTTTTGACGAGATCGACACCGGCGTCGGCGGTGCGGTCGCCGACGCGATCGGCCAGAGGCTCAAACGGCTCTCCGGTGGAATCCAGGTGCTGTCGGTGACCCATGCGCCGCAGGTCGCTGCCAGGGCGTCGACCCATATGCTGATCGCCAAGGGCGCCGAGAGCAAGGATGTACTGACGACTCGGGTGCGCACCATGGACGAGGCGTCCCGTCAGGAGGAGATCGCCCGCATGCTGGCCGGCGCCAGGATCACCGACGAAGCACGCGCCGCCGCCGGCCGCCTGCTGTCGCAGGATGTCTGAGTCGACGATTGAGGGGTATTTGACATGGCCACCGGCACCGTTCCGGTCGTTGATTTGACGGAAGAGCAGGCCTCCGGGGAACTGGCCCGGCTAGCTGCCAAAATCGCCGAACACAACCGCCATTACCACACCGAAGACCGGCCGGTGATTTCGGATGCCGACTATGACGCGCTTAAACAGCGCAACCGGGCGATCGAAGAGCGTTTTCCGCAGCTCAAACGCGCCGATTCCCCCACGGACCGGGTCGGCGGGGCGGTGTCGGAAAAGTTCGAGAAGATCAGCCATCGGGTCGCCATGCTGTCGCTCGACAACGCCTTTTCCGATGAAGACGTCTATGACTTTGCGGCGCGCGTCCGCCGGTTCTTGAAGATGCCCGAGGACGCGGCGCTGGCGATGACGGCCGAGCCCAAAATCGACGGCCTGTCGCTGTCGCTGCGCTACGAAAATGGCCGGCTGGTCACTGCGGCCACGCGCGGGGACGGCACGGTCGGCGAAAACGTGACCGCCAATGCGCGGACCATTAGGGACATTCCGCAACGGCTAAAGGGCAACGTGCCGGATGTGATCGAGGTGCGCGGCGAGGTCTACATGACCAAGGCGGATTTCTTCGTGCTGAATGAACGCCAGGCAGCGGAAGGCAAGCAGACCTATGTCAATCCACGCAACACCGCAGCCGGATCGCTGCGGCAGCTCGACCCGTCGATCACTGCCGGCCGGCCGCTGAGATTCTTCGCCTATGCCTGGGGCGAATACAGCACGCTGCCGGCGGACACACAAGCGGGTGTTGTCGAGGCCTTTCACGATTGGGGTTTCGTCATCAATCCGCTGATGACGCGCTGCGATACGATCGAGACTATGCTTGCGCAATATCGGGTGATCGAAGCAAAGCGCGCCGACCTTGCCTATGATATCGACGGCGTTGTCTACAAGGTCGACGATCTTGGACTGCAGGCCCGTCTTGGGTTCATATCCCGCAGTCCGCGCTGGGCGATCGCCCACAAATTTCCGGCCGAGCGGGCAACGACCATCCTCGAGGACATTGAGATCCAGGTCGGTAGGACCGGGGCGCTCAGCCCCGTCGCGCGGCTGGAGCCGGTCACGGTCGGCGGCGTGATGGTCTCCAATGCCACGCTTCACAATGAGGACTACATCGCCGGAATCGGCAACGACGGCCAGCCGATCCGTGACGGCAAAGATCTCCGCATCGGCGATACAGTCACCATCTACCGCGCGGGTGACGTCATTCCGAAGGTGGTGGATGTCGACCTGTCGAAAAGGCCGTCGGACTCCGTCCCTTACGTGTTTCCGACGACCTGTCCGGCCTGCGGCAGTCCGGCGACACGAGAGATCAATCCAAAGACTGGCCGCGCCGACTCGGTGCGGCGTTGCACTGGTGCGCTGATCTGCCCGGCCCAGGCGGTCGAGAAGATCAAGCATTTCGTCTCGCGCGACGCGTTCGACATCGACGGTTTCGGAGAAAAGCAGGCCGAGGCGTTCTACAAGGCCGAACTGGTCAAGAACCCGGCCGATATCTTCACGCTGGCCGAACGCGACGGCACCGACGGTCAGCCGAAATTGGAGGACCGCGAAGGATGGGGCGAGCAGAGTGCCGCCAATCTGTTCGCGGCGATCGAGGCGCGCCGGACGGTCGACCTGCATCGTTTCATCTACGCGCTGGGTATCCGTCACGTCGGCGAAGGCAATGCCAAGATTCTGGCGCGTACCTACCGCTCGGCCGCAGCCTTTATCAACGCGATGAAAGCGGCGCATGATCACGAGAGCGAGGCCTGGAACGATTTCGTCGGCATCGATGGCATCGGTCCGACCGCTGCCGAAGCCGCCGTGGAGTTTTTCGGTGAGCCGCACAATGCCGCGATCGTCGATGAATTGCTGACGCATGTGCACCCGAAAGATGCGGAACCCATTGCCACCGATTCGCCGTTTTCGGGCAAGACCATCGTGTTTACCGGGTCGCTGGAGCAGATGTCGCGCGAGGAAGCGAAGGCCATGGCCGAGCGCCTGGGGGCCAAGACGGCCGGGTCGGTGTCCAAGAAAACCGATCTCGTCGTGGCTGGGCCCGGCGCCGGCTCGAAGTTGAAAAAGGCGGTCGAACTCGGAGTCGAGGTTATTGACGAGAACACCTGGTTCGAGCGAACCCGCCAATGATCAAGTATTTTGATGCTTGCATCAGTGAATTTGGCGTGACCGGTCAGCAGTGCTGACCTAATCTCCCGCCATCCACCTTCTCGTCAGAACCTTTTGTGAGGGCGCGCCCCGTGTCAGAACGCATCGCCGATATCCGCCAGGGCATGCGTGATTCGGTGCCTGTGCTGATCGGTGCGGGGCCGTTCGGCCTGCTGTTCGGGGCGCTGGCCGTCGAAAACGGCATGACGGTTTGGGATGCCGCCCTGAAGAGTGCCACGATCTTTGCCGGCGCCAGTCAGATGGTCGGCCTGGAGCTTTTCGGAACCAAGGTCGCGCCATGGTTGATCGTCTTGTCGATCTTTGCCGTCAACTTCCGGCATATTCTCTATTCGGCATCGATCGGACCCAAGATTGCGCATTTCTCCGTTTTGCAGAAGGCCGTCGCGTTTTTCTTCCTGACCGACCCGCAGTTCGCAGAGAGCGAAAAGCGGCATGAGCGCGGCAGGTCCATCAGCTTCGCCTGGTTCATGGGTATGGCCGGGCCCGTCTATGTCCTGTGGATCGTTGAAACGGTGATTGGTGCACTGTTCGGAAGGCTCATTCCCGACCCGCACGCTCTCGGCATCGATTTCCTGCTGCCGATCTATTTTCTAGCGCTGGTGATGGGTTTCCGTCGCCGCCGCAACTGGACGCCCGTCGTGCTCGTAAGCGGCGTCGCCTCGGTCGTCGTCTATTACTCGGTCGGCTCGCCGTGGCATGTTAGCCTCGGCGCTGCTGTCGGTATAGCGCTGGCGGCGCTGCTGCCGGGCAGGCCGCGGCCCATGGCCGCCGCCGATGCGGAACCGGAAAGGGTCTAGGCGATGGGCTTTCTTGCCGATGTTCCGACGCTTACCTGGATTATTCTTGCCGGTGCCGTGGCCACCTACGCGACCCGCATCGGCGGGCATCTCGTCCTCTCGCGCTTTGAGAGGATTCCGCCGCGGGTCAGTGCGGCGCTGGATGCCGTGCCGGCCGCCGTCCTGACAACTCTGTTTGCGCCGGCCCTGGTGTCGCAGGGATGGGCTGAGGCGATCACGCTGGGTCTGGTTGCGGTCGCGTCGCTGCGCCTCAACATGGCGGGCGTGCTGGTCATCGGCGCCGCCATCATCATCACCCTCAGGGCGCTGATCGGCTGATCAGTCTCCGATTGGCGCCGTCGCGGCCTCGAGCCAGGCACGCTCGGTCTCGTCTTCAATGAGTGGCATCAGTTCCTCACGCACACGCGCGTGATAGGCGTTCAGCCAGGCAAGCTCCGGTTCCTGCAGCAATGCGGGCAGCACAAGCCGCCGGTCGATCGGGCAGAGCGTCAAGGTTTCGAAACCCAGCATTGGCGTGTCGCCGCCGTCGACCGGGCTTGCCGGCTGCACGACAAGCAGGTTCTCGATGCGGATTCCGAAGGCGCCTTCACGATAATAGCCCGGTTCGTTCGACAGGATCATGCCGGGTTCGAGCGCCTGCATGCCGCGGCGTGAGATGCCTTGCGGCCCTTCATGCACGGACAGATAGGAGCCGACCCCATGGCCGGTGCCATGGCCATAATCGACACCGGCATTCCACAGGGCGGAGCGGGCGATGGCATCGAGATCGATGCCGCGCGTTCCCTCCGGAAAACGCTGCAATGTCAGTGCGATCATGCCCTTCAGCACCAGCGTGAAGAATCGCTTTTCCTCGCGGCCGACGGTGCCGATTGCGACAGTGCGCGTAATGTCGGTTGTGCCATCGACATACTGGCCGCCGGAATCGACGAGATAGAGTTCACCCGGCTGCAGAACGCGGTTCGTTTCTTCATTGACGCGGTAGTGGATGATGGCGCCATGCGGGCCGGAACCCGAGATCGTCTCGAAGGAGATATCCTTCAGCGGCACTTGAAGGCGCTCGCCGGTTCGCCGCCGCGCTGTCTCCAATCGTTTGACCGCGGCGATTTCGTCGATCGTGCCTGGTGTCCGGGCGTCGAGCCAGGCGAGAAACGACACCATGGCGGCGCCGTCACGACGGTGCGCCGCGCGGCTGCCGTCCAGTTCGACGGCGTTTTTCCGGGCTCGCGGCAGGCGGGCAGGGTCCGGCTTCTCGATCAACCGGCCGCCGCTGTCGACGATCAGGTCGCCGATACGCGCTGCCGTTAACGCAGGATCGACCATCACAGCGGCGCCTTCGCGGCCGAGCGCCGCCAAGGCGGTTTCCAATTCATCCGGCGCGGCGATGTCGGTCAGCGGCTTGAGATAGGCCTCCGTTTCCCGGTCGATTTTCCGCATGTCCATGAACAGCGTGTTCGCGCCGTCCTTGCGCAGGATGGCGACGCCCAGCGGATGCGGCGTATGGGGTACGTCGTTGCCGCGGATGTTGAAGATCCAGGCGATGGAGGAAGGGTCGGTGAGCACGCAGGCATCGGCGCCATTGTCGCGCAGGACGGCGTAGACGTCGGCAAGCTTGTCATCCGCCGATGCTCCCGCATGGCGCGCCGGCTGTATCGCGATCCGGCCATGCGGCTCCGCCGGGCGGTCCGTCCAGATCGCGTCGACCGGGTTGTCGGCGAGGCGCTCGATCGAGGCGCCGATCTCCTCGGCGGCCTTCTCCAGCCCGTTGATGTCGGCGATGGTGTGCAGCCAGGGGTCGACGCCGATACGAAGCCCCCTGCGGCCGTTGTTACGCAGCCAGGCGGCCGGCGGCGTCTTGATCAGGTCCTCGCCACTGAAGACGTCCATATCCACCTGTTTGCGGAGCTGTGTCGTATAGCGTCCGTCGACAAAGATGGGCGCCGTTTCGCGCAGGATCAGCGCTACGCCCGCCGAGCCCGTGAAGCCGGTCAGCCAAGCCAGTCGGGCTTCGCTGTCCGGCACGTATTCTCCCTGGTAGCGGTCCGCCCGCGGCACCAGGAAGCCGTCGATGCCGAGTGCGTCGAACTGCCCGCGCAGCGCCTTGACCCGCTCCCGGCCGGTATCGGCCGAGGCAGTCACGTCGAAACTCTGAAACATCGGCTGGTCCTCCCATGCGTTGATCGAAAACGGATAGTGTCACTGACAATATCCGTCTGTTTCGCATATGCACAAAACGCACGGCACCCATGCGCGAAAACCTCTAACGGGCGTCCATGACGACGCTTATATAGAGCGCAACGGTGATCGGAAAACGGTTTTTTCGAAAGGAACAAAAATGTCTAAGTCATTCTTTCGCAACGCGTTTGACCGCATTACGGCCGCCCGTGAAAAACCGGCGCGCCGTTATGTCGGCAGTGTGTTGCTGTCGCTCGATGACGAGACGCTGAAGTCGCTCGGCCACAGCCGCGAAGAGCTGAAAAAGGGTGGCCACGGCCCTCTGCCGTTCTAAATCGGCGTGTCATCGATGTTCCGGCGCTGACCGGAACGAAACGTTGGGGCGGTGCATAGGCGCCGCCTTTTGTTTTGTGGCCGGGTGGACAACCGCACATCCGCTCGGCTCGCGCGCCCGTCAGAGGATCTGACTGAGGAACTCCTTGGTGCGCGGATCCTTGGCCTCTGTAAAGAACGTTTGGGGCGGGCCGTGCTCGACGATGATGCCACGGTCGGTGAAGTAGATATGGTTGGCCACTTTGCGGGCGAAACCCATTTCGTGGGTGACGAGGATACAGGTCATGCCTTCTTCCGCGAGTTGGCGTATCGTCAGAAGCACTTCCTTGACGGTTTCCGGATCCAGTGCCGCGGTCACTTCGTCGAACAGCATGACATCGGGCATCATGGCCAAAGAGCGCGCAATCGCCACCCGCTGCTGCTGGCCGCCTGAAAGCTCGCCTGGATAGCTGTCTTCCTTTCCACCGAGGCGGACTTTTTCAATCAGTTCCCGCGCCCGTGCCTCGACGATCTCCCTCGGTTGTTTCAGGACCTTGATCGGCGCCATCATGATGTTTTCGAGCGCTGTTTTGTGGGGAAACAGATTATACTGCTGAAACACCATGCCGACGCGTTTGCGCAGTTCCAGCTTGTCGAGGTCCGGATCGTTCACCTCGATATCCTCGACCTTGATCGAACCCTGCTGGATGTCGTTCAACGCGTTGATGCAGCGGATGAAAGTCGACTTACCGGATCCCGACGGACCGATGATACAGACACATTCGCCTTTCATGACGTCCATCGATATGCCTTTCAGCACCTCCAGGGCGCCAAAGGATTTGTGAACATCCTTGGCGCTGACCATTGGCTGATCGGGTGTCCAGTTGCTTGCGGCAAGCATCGACCGAGTCCTTTTCTAGAGTTTCACCGCAAAACGGCGCTCAAGCGCGATCGTCCAGCGCGCGATCGGATAGCAGTAAACGAAGAACCAGCACAGCAGATAGAGATACATCGGGATCAGCAGATCCGCACGGTTCTCCGCCGCAAGAATTTCACCGGTCAACGTCATGGCCTCGGTCACGCCGACGATGGAAACCAGCGGCGTGGCCATCGTCAGGATGGCGTACAGATTCATCCATGGCGGAAGCATCCGCTTGACGCTCTGCGGCAGGATAATCTGCCAGAGCGTTTGACGGCGCGTGAAAGCGAGCGATTCGGCGGCTTCCCACTGGCCATGGGGGACCGACTGCACCCCTCCGCGAACGATCTCCGACATGTTGGCCATGACCGGCAGCGAAAGGCCGATGACGGCCTTTATCCAGGCCGGAAACGGGATTGTCAGCCCGAACACATCGATCTCGAAGGGGATGAGAAAGATGCAGTAGAACAGAAGAACCAGCCAGGGTGCGTTCCGGAAAAACTGCGTCACCGCCCAGCTCAGACGGCGCACCGACGCCAACGGGGAAACCTGTGCGAGCCCCAAGACGATCCCGAGCACCGTACCGATCGTCATCGACAACACGCTGATGATGATGTTGAAAAGAAAGCCTTGCGCCAACAAGGGCGTCCAACGTGCCATCACTGCAACAATGCTCTCCCGCGCGGCGCCGGCGACTTGAGCCTGGGCCTCGATCCCCACCAGGCAGATGACAAGCGCGCCGAACAGAACGTAGCCGTGGATCGGCAGCAGGTGGAACGACCCCCATTGTGCCGGCGAAACCGACCCGGCGTCTTTCGACGTCCCGAAGGTATCTTTCAGGACAGGGAGATCGGTTGCTTGTCCGGTGTTGCGCATCGTGTCCGCCTAACGTTGCCCATATCCAGGGATCTTCATGGCGCGTTCCCAGCGGTGCATGGCCCAGACAAGGACCGCGATTAGCAGAACATAGGTGACCAGCAGGACGTTCATCATTTCGCGCACGTTGAATTGATCGGACCAGATTTGATTGCTTGCATAAAGCAGTTCCGGCACCGCAATCGCGTAGGTCAGCGTGGTCGTCTTGGTCAGATTGACGAGATTGTTGTTGAGCGCCGGGAGGCTGACCCTGATCGCCAGCGGAAGCACCACATAGATGTATGTCTGAAGCCGGTTGAACCCGAGAGACTCGGAGGCCTCGATGGTCGATTTGGGCACGGCTTCGATGCCCGCCCTGAATATCTCGACATTAAAGGCACCAGCAAAGAAAGACAGAGATATGACCGCCCATGTGAAATTATCGATCATCGGCGTCATGAAGCCGTCTCGCTCCACTTTCGGCGCGATCGATCCAATGGCGAAATAGAAGAAGTAGAGCTGTACAAGCGGAGGCGTGTTGCGAAAGAACTGGATATAGCCCTGAACAACGGCTCTCAATAGGCGGCTTGGAGAGCCTTGTACCCATGCGCCGAAGAGGCCGATGAGGATGGAAAACAGGATGCAGACAATCGAAAGCCAGATCGTGTTGCGAAGCCCCCGGAAAAACCGCTCCCGGTCGAGCGTATCGTAAAAGATCGAAAGATTGATGCCGTAGGCTTCGTACAACCAGGCGAAAAACGCCCATACCGGCTCAAGCATGATCCGCTCCTGTCTGCAACGTCACACTGGCGGGTCGGCGCGCCAAACGCAAGACCGGCTCACTGGAGGCTTCGTCGGCGCTTGCGGGTTTGGTAACGAGACCGAAACATTCGCTCGCCGGACCGCTGCGTTCGACGGCGGAGCATCGGCTCCACCGGCCCGACGCGCCGCGCTGCCCGATGTCGTGTCTCGGGCGGGCGGCGCAAGCAGTCCGGTGGGCCGATGCCTCCGTCCTCCGGGCCGTGCGTTTTTGCCTCTGGCGTCGTTGAACTGTTGTTGCGGTGGGGGCGACATTACCGCGATTTTCAGTTCGCCGTGCCGGAGAGCAGAAACGCCACGGTCCGGATGGGCCGGTTCCATCACCGAGGGCTTCCGTCCAGCGCTCCGATCTCTATTCGACGCGTGTCTTCAGCGCCTCGTGCATTTCGGCCAGGAACGGGCTGCCCTGGATGCCCCACTCTTGCTCCTTCTCGAGCAGCCAGCCAGTGCGATGCCAGTCTGCGACCTTGCCTTTGATAAGCAGGCCGAAGGGACCGCTCAAATCGTCCTGTCGGACGCCGAGCGCCCACACCGATGGGTCTTCTGTTGGAAGAGGCATTTCGAATTCGCTCCAGGACGCATCGCCCGCAAGTTGGCTCTGGATCCAGGTATTGTCGTACAGAAATGCGATGCAACTGCCCTGACGCAGAGCGTTGGTCGCCTCCGGCACGCCTTTGAAGGCGACAAGATTGATACCGTAAAGCTGGCTTACGCGGCGATTGTAATAGGCACCCTGGATGCCGCAGACCGGTTTGCCGCGCAAATTCTCCCATGTAGACAGATCGACCGACTTGGCGGACAGGACGTTGGTTCCGCCGGCGTAATAGTTCGGCTCGATCATGCCCACGACTTTGCGTCGCTTGGCGTTGTCGCCCATCGTTGCGATGATGAGGTCGATCTTGCCTTGGTTGAGAAACTCCATGCGGTTCGAACCGGTCACCGGAACCATCTCAAGCTCGACATCGAGCGTTTCGGCCAAATCCTTCGCCATATCGATTTCGAGACCGATCAGGCTACCGTCGTCAGAGCGGAACCCCCACGGGCGATAATCGGCCTTGACGCCGATGACGATCTTTCCGCGTTCCAATATGTCAGTCAGCGTTTCCGCCGCGGTCGGCCCTGTGGAAAAGAAAACGGCTGTTGCGGCCCATAATCCCGCAGCAGCATAGGAAAACAATGATCTAAGCATGGTGGCGCTCCCTTGTTCTTGACTCCCCGCGTGCATCATCACACGCAACCGCGTCTAGTTTGCGGTCACCTTAAGTTTCGGCGCAACGCCAAGATGCTTATCAGCAAAATAAAAGTCACTTATAATGATGCGGTCACATTGTGTTCGAGGGGTTGACTGGCATGCTCGTTGCCGTCAGCAAAACGGATGAAACAATTGGATTGGACACGCGCCTTTGATCTCCGCACGCTGGAGATCTATCTCAGTGTTTGCGATACGCGCAACATGGTACAGTCGGGGGAGCGGCTGGGCATTACACAGGCCGCTGTCTCGCAGGCTGTGAGCCGCCTCGAGGAATCGCTCGCGACCCAGCTTTTCGACCGCAGCGTGAGACCGATCCGCCTGACCGCCGCCGGCGGTCTGCTGCGCGATCGGGCCCGCCTGCTGCTGGCGACCGCGCGGCAGACCCGGGCGGCCGTGCAAGGCATGGGACACACAAAGATTCCGGAAATGCGCCTTGCTCTCGTCAATTCTCTCAGTGGCGCCTTGATGCCGGATCTCTACGATCTGTTGGTCCGGGAACTGCAGGTTGAAAAGCTGTCGCTCCTCACCGGTCTTGCGCCAGACAACATCCAGTCCCTTGTCGAGGGTGATGTCGATGCGGTCATCACGACCGATTCCGTCGAGCGAGCGTCGGGCTTGCCTTCAATCTGCCTTTTGAGCGAGCCTTTCGTCGTCGCGGTCCCGAAGGGGGCAACGGGAGTCGGACGTTTGACTGAACTTGCGGACCTGATGCCCTATCTCGGCTATTCAGCGAGCTGCACCATCGGCCGGCTGATCCGTATTCAGTTGCGTCGTTTGCGGCTCGACCTCTCCGGACCGGCGGTTTTCGATTCGTCCTTGTGTGTCATGGACTTGGTCAGTGCCGGACGGGGCTGGACGATTGCAACGCCGCTCTGCCTGCTCGAAGGCCGCGCGGACCCCGATCGCGTCGACGTTCTGCCTATCGCTGAAACCATGCCTCGGCGCCGGATCACGCTTCTCACGCGCCAACATGAACTGGGGGAACTGGCGCAGCGCCTTGCGGTGCTCGGCGCAAAAACCGCCGAGCAGGCGCTTCCCGCCCGCCTGTCGCGCTACGGCGACTGGCTGATGGGCGAGATTAAGCTCTTGCCGGACGCCGATGGCATCAGCGTGTCGATCACACAAAATTAGCTGGGTTTATATATCGGTTAAATTTTGCGTTTTTGACGGCTTTCACCTTTCGCTTATCTGTCGAGACGGCCATGGTCGCCGTCGATTGAAACGTCAGGAGACCGAATTGGTCGAGAAAGCGAAAGCGGTGGTCATCGGTGGCGGCATCATTGGGGCCAGCGTCGCCTGCCATCTGGCGAAACGCGGCTGGAGCGATGTCGTCCTGCTGGAGAAATCGGTCCTGACTGCGGGCTCCACCTGGCATGCAGCGGCAAACGGCAACACGGTCAACGCCCTGCCCAACATAGCCCGGCTGCAGCGCCGCAGCATCGCGATTTACGAGGCGATCGAAGAAGAAACCGGACAATCGCTGACGATTCATCGTCCGGGCGGCCTGTTCCTGGCATCCAATGCGGATCGTTTCAAGGAGTACAAGACCCTCATGAGCCGGGGGCGGCGTCTCGGCCTGTCCTGGCAGTTGCTTTCGCCCTGCGAGATCGCGGAAAGACATCCCCTGACCAGGACCGAGGGCGTCCTCGGTGCGCTCTACGATCCCCTCGACGGCCATATCGACCCGTATGGCGCCACCGAAGCGTTTGCAAAGAGCGCGCGTGCTCATGGAGCGCAGATACGCCAGCATTGTCCCGTCACCGCGCTTCATCAGGAAGACGACGGCACTTGGCGCGTCGTGACCGAAAACGGCGAAATCGCGGCCCAGTGGATCGTCAACGCGGCCGGGCTCTGGGCCGACGAGGTGGCAGCCATGGCAGGCGCGCGGCTTCCCATGGTCCGCATGGAGCATCACTACCTCGTCACGGAGGATATCCCCGAGATTGCCGAGCGGGAGACCGAACTGCCCTTGATGCGTGACGGTGAAGCAAGCTTCTACATGCGCCAGGAAGGCAATGGGCTGCTGCTCGGCGTCTACGAGCAACGGGCCACGCCGTGGGCACTTGACGGGGTTCCAAGAGATTTCGGCCAGGAGTTGCTGCCCGACGATCTGGATCGTCTGATGCCCAATCTGGAGATGGCTTTCGAGCGCTTTCCGGTGCTGGCGAACACCGGCATCAGGCGTTCGGTCAACGGACCGTTCGTGTTCTCGCCGGACGGGCTGCCTCTCATCGGTCCGATGCCCGACCAGAGAAACCACTTCGTGGCGGCCGGGTTCCTTGCCGGGCTCAATATGGGTGGCGGTTTCGGCGAGGCGATTGCCGAGTGGATCGTGACGGGCCGCACCGAACGCGATCTATCCTCCTGTGACGTCGGCCGATTTGGCGAGTGGGCGGTCGGCGACTATATGGTCGAGCGTGCCAAGGATACCTACGCGCATCGCTATCAGTTGCACTACCCGCATGAGGAACGCCAGGCGGGGCGCCCGGTCCGCGCCTTTCCGCTTTACGAGACGCACAAGGCCCTCGGCGCGGTCTTTGGACCGGTCAATGGTTGGGAACGCCCGCTATGGTATGCGCGCGCGCAGGACGTGCAACACGACATTTATAGCTTTGAGCGCCAGAACTGGTTCGACGCGACATGCGAAGAGGCGCGTCACGTGCGCAATGCGGTCGGGCTCATGGACGCGTCGGCCTTTGCGAAATATGTCGTGGAGGGTGCCGGAGCAGCGGCTTATCTGGACCGTATGGTCGCCAACACATTGCCTCAGCGCGACGGGCGCTGCCGTCTCATCCATATGTGCGACGAGGCTGGCGGCATCGTCGCCGAATTCACCGCGACGCGCCTTGATGCGGAGCGTTACATGCTGATCGGGGCGTCGGCGGCCGAGCAGATCCATCTGCGCTGGATGAGGCAACATCTCAATCACGAGGTCGTCTCGGTGCGTTCCATCACCGCCGAGCGCGGGGTCATCGCGGTCGCTGGCCCGCGGAGCCGCGAACTGCTTGCGCGCGTGACCAATGTCGACCTCTCCAATGCGGGCTTTCCCTATCTCTCCGCGCGCGACATCGACCTTGCCGGTCTGCGCTGTCTGGCGCTGCGGGTGTCCTTCGTGGGAGAGCTTGGCTGGGAGCTTTATTGCGACGCGGGGGATCTCAAAACGCTGTGGCAAATGCTGCTTGACGTCGGTGCCGATCTCGACGCCAGGCCCTTTGGTGGTCGCGCCCTCGACTGGCTTCGGCTGGAAAAGGGCTACCCACGTTACGGCAGCGAGATCAATACCGAAGTGACGCCCTATGAAATCGGCCTCGACTGGGCGGTCAAGCTCGACAAAGGTGATTTCCTGGGGCGCGAGGCTCTTCGAAGCAAGGAAAACACGTCGGAGCGGCGCCACAGCCTGCACCTGCTTGAGGTCGATGACGGCGCCATCGACCCCATTGGACAGGAAGCGATCATGGACGATGCCGGTCGGATCGTCGGTTATGTCACGTCCGGCGGCTACGGACCGAATGCAGAAACACCGCTTGCGATGGCGCTGTTGCGCCGTGGCTGCGCAAAGCCGGAAATGGGGCTGCGCATCGATCTTGTCGGTGAACCGAGAGCCGCACGCCTGCTCGAACAGGTCCCGATCGACCCGGAGGGACTGCGGCTGCGGTCTTGATCGAAACGGATACTCTAACGCCCCAGCAGCAGCGTGACCCAACCGTTCCGCCACAGTGTCCGGCGATGGTAGAGGCGTTGGGTCACGAAGGCGGCCATGACGCGACGGCGTTGCTCGGCCAGGATGCCCGACAGGACAACCTCGCCGTCATCGGAGAGATGGTGGCTGATGGATGGTGCCATGGCCATCAGCGGGCGGGCCAGAATGTTCGCGACGATCAAATCGAAAGGGCCGTGCCGCGCAAAGACCGGGTCATGCAGACCGCGCGCCGTTTGCGGGGTGATCTTCGATGCGCAGCCGTTTTTGCGAGCGTTGTCTCGGGCCACCGCGATCGCCACGGGGTCGATATCGGTGGCGAGGACAGGGATCGGCGCTGACTTGGCGATGGCGATCGCCAGCACGCCGCTGCCGGTGCCGAGATCAAGTGCTCTGGCGAGACGCTGGCGCCGCAGCGCCATGCCGATCATCTCCAGACAGCCGGCCGTGGTGGCGTGATGGCCGGTGCCGAAGGCGCGGCCCGCATCGATCTCGATGGCGATGTCATGCGGACGCACACGGTCGCGGTCATGGGAGCCGTGAACCAGGAAACGGCCGGCCCTGACCGGCTGCAGCCTGTCAAGCGCATGGGTGACCCAGTCGATATCGGGGAGATCCTCGAGACGCACGCCGAGATCGGGTAAATCCGGGGCGAGACAGGCGGACATGGCGTGCCAGACCGCTTCCTTTTCGTCGGCCGGCGCGTAGAGCGAAGCTTCCCAAAGGCCCCGATTCTCATCGATTTCTGCGGCGGAAACCGGATAGCCGTCATCCTCGAACCGTGTGCTCAACAGATCGAAAATTTCTTTGATCACGTCTTCGTCGGCGGTCACATAAAGACGGATTTGTTTCACGGTCTTTCGTCGCCGGGCGGTCCGGCCCGTCTCACAACAGGTTTCGCAGTTTCTTTACGGCCACGTCGCCGTTTTCGCCATAGGCGATGGTGCCGCGAAACCGGCCGTCATTGTCGAGCAGGAACACGGATGCCGTATGATCCATGACATAGTCGCCATCGGGATCATTGGTATCGGTCGGCACTTTTTTGAAATAGACCTTGTAACCCCTGGCCATGGCCCGAACCTTCTCCGGATCGCCGGAAATCCCGACGATGCGGTCCGAGACGTTGGAGATATAGTCTCCAAGCATGTCATGCGTGTCGCGTTCGGGATCCACCGTCACCATGAAGGCGCGCAGCCTGTCGCCCCCGGGATCGGCTTTTCTCATCCAGTCATCCAGTTCGAACAGCGTAGTCGGACAGACATCCGGGCAATGGGTGAAGCCGAAAAACAGCGCGGTCGGCTTGCCCTGGAAAGCGGCCTCCGTGATCGGCGCGCCATGGTGATCAACGAGTTGGAAGGCGACGCCAAACGGTTTTTCCGCACCGCTCGATGCGGTTCTGGACCATTGGAAGGAAAGCCAGGTGAAAGCGCCGGCCAGCACCACGATCAGAACAATCAGCACGGAACGAAACGCGGTCATCGGGGCCTCATTGACGGGTCGGGAACTTTCAAACGGCTGTGCCGGAATGTGTCAAATCTACTGATGCCGTCCGGCGAAGTCACCGGGCCAATTTGACACACGATCGGGTCGGCTGACCCCATCCATCAGAAACACCAGGCAAGACCGGAGGCGGCGTAGATCAGGAATATGTCGGCGCCATGGTTCAGCCAGCCTGCAAAAGCCATACCCGTCACGATGGCCGCCGCTGCCGCCGCAGCGCCGACCAGCATCATGCGACCGGTCTGATTCCTGACATTTTCCATAGGCTCAATATAGCGTCACGCGGCGCCGCATCCAAGGGCATGCGTGGTCACTATTGTCCCAGGACGACGCCCTCACGGCGCGGATCGGCGCCGCCTGTAAGGCCGTCGGCGCCGAAAACGATACCGTGCAGCCCGGAATTCAGATCCCGCAGATTGGCCTTATAGCCGAGCTGTTCCAGCGGCTCCTTGAGCCTCTCGGCGGCGGTTCCCTTTTCCAGGTCATAGGTGCCGAAGCGGTTGACCAGATGCGGCAGATTGATCGCCGATTGGATTTCCACGTCCCAATCGATCATGGCGATCACGGTTTTGGCGACGTAGCCGATAATGCGGCTGCCGCCCGGGGAGCCGATGGCTGCAAACGGTTCGCCGTCCTTCATGATGATCGTCGGCGCCATGGACGAGCGCGGCCTTTTGCCGGGTTCCACCCGGTTGGCGATGGGAACGCCGCCGCGATGGGTGCGGAACGAAAAATCGGTCAGCTCGTTATTGAGTAGAAAGCCGTGCGTCATCAGGCGCGAGCCGAAACCGTTCTCGATCGTTGTCGTCATCGACACGACATTGCCGAAGGGATCGGCAATCGAGAAATGGCTGGTTGACGGCAGTTCCAGACTGTCGTCGTCGGCGAGCAGCATGGCGTGGTCCCAGGGCGGCGTTCCGGGTGTCACCTGCTCGGCTGTCAACACCGCTCCCGGCTCCAAAAGACGCGCGCGCTCATCGAGATAGGCGCGGTCGAGCAGACCTTCGGTCGGCATCGGCACGAAATCGCTGTCGGCCATATAGCGGCCGCGATCGGCAAAGGCGAGCCGCGACGCATCGCCGATCAGGCGCCAGCTTTCCGGGTTGTCCGGGCCCAGCGATGCCAGGTCGAAAGGCTCCAGCAGGCCGAGGATCTGGCCGACCGTCAGCGCGCCGGAGGAGGGCGGTCCCATGCCGCAGACGTCATAGCCGCGATAGGCGACACAGACCGGGGGCCGTTGTTTGATCTGATACGTGGCCAGATCCTCGGGCTGCAAAACGCCCGGATTGTCGTTATCGATGACGGTTTCGACGATGCCGAGGGCGATCGGGCCGTTATAGAAGACATCCGCGCCGCCATCGGCGATCTGGCGCAGGGTTTCGGCATAGGCGGGGTTTTGCAGAACATGACCGACCGGATGGGCACTGCCGTTGCTGTCTAAAAAATAGGCCCGTGTCGCCTCATGCACGGAAAGCCGCTCGGCATCGGCCGCGATCATTCCATGAAGGCGCGGAGAGACCTCGAAACCGAGATCGGCCAGCGTGATGGCGGGCTGCAGAAGACCCGACCATGGCAGCTTTCCATGTTTGCTGTGGACTTCGTAAAGCAGTTTCAGCGTGCCAGGCGTGCCGACCGAACGGCCGCCCACAACGGCGTCGAAGAACTTCAGTGGCTCACCGTCCGCATTGAGGAAAAGCGTCGGCGTTGCCGCCTTCGGCGCGGTCTCCCGGCCGTCATAGGTGGTCAGACTGTCGCCTTCATTGTCCCAATAGACCAGGAAGGCGCCGCCGCCGAGGCCGGAGGACTGCGGTTCGACCAGGCCCAGCACCATCTGAATGGCAACCATCGCATCGATCGCGTTGCCGCCGGCTGACAGGACATCGTGGCCCGCCTTGGCAGCGATGGGATTGGCGACCGCGACCATGAAGTCGTTCGCCGTAACGGCGCTGCGGTCCGAAACGCCGGTAGTGATTTCCGGCGCCACGCTGTCGGTGGCTTGCTGCGGAAAGGCCGGGTCCGGCGGCCCGAGCGTGAACGCAAAGGCGAAAAGCAGCGTGAGCGGCGCAAGGCCGGCTCTTCCGATCAAAAGCTTGAGGGACATGGGACGCTCCTTGGTTTAAGGCCAGCATAGTCAGCAATCCGTGCATTCGTCCAGTTGTGATCGCGACCGGCTACAAAACGCGTCACGACGCTTCCTATATGGAGGACAGCCCACAAAGGAGATGCACATGCGAACAGCTGCGGTGATCATGACAGTTCTGCTATTTTCTTTTGCAACCGGTTTCGGCGCGCGGGCCGAACAGGTCGGCGAGGTCGACGTCGACTGGGTTGGAAACGACATCGTTATCGAGGCGGTCAGCGATCCGGAAATCAGCGGCGTGACTTGTCACGTCGCCTATTTCGAACGCGGTCTGGTGGACCGGCTGCAAAAGGGCAATTGGTTCGAGGATCCGTCCAATTCCTCGATCGCCTGTCGGCAGACCGGGCCGATTGTCATCGGCGACATTGCGCTCGGCGAGGATGGCGAGGAGATTTTCAAGCAGCGCCGGTCGATCGTCTGGAAAAAACTGGTCATCAACCGCATTTACGACCAGGCAAATGATACGTTGATCTACCTGTCGCATGCGCGCCGGGTGCAGGACGGATCCGCAAAAATGGCGCTTTCGACCGTGCCGCTGTTCGGTCAGGACGTCACTTGGAAGAACGGCCGGCCGTGATGGGTTAAAAAGGGCGCTCAACCTATTGGTCGAGCGCCTTTTTTGGCTGTATTGTCGCCGCTTCTACAGTGTGATCCGGTACCGGGCGAAACCGTCGGCGCCTTCGCCCGCCGCCTCGATATCGACGCCTTTGACGTCCTGCATAAATTGGCGGGCGCGGGGACCGGTTTCGAAAATCGCAGTGGCGCCGTCGACCGGCATGAAGCTCCAATTGGCGTCGGCGGACGGGTTGATGGTGCCCTGGTCGACAATGTAGCGGACGATCACGTCGCGATTGGTGTCGGGCGCGACGAAGATCACCGCATCGTCATTGATGCCCGGGAAATTGCCGCCGCCGCCGGCGCGGTAATTGTTGGTGGCGACGACGAACGTCTGGTTCGGTTCGATCGGCGCGCCGTTGAAGGCGAGATCGGCAATGCGGTTGGCATCCGGGTTCACAAGATTGCCCTTGGGGTCGTATTTGGCCGGCTGGGTCAGATCGATCCGGTAGGTCACGCCGTCGACGATATCGAAATTGAACGACGGGAAACCGCTGTTGATCAGTGGCTGATCGGCCTTGCCCGGTTCCAACTGATTGAAGATGCCCGCCGACATTTCCAGCCATTCCTTGACCTGCGCACCGGTGATCGCCACGGCGCGCACCGTGTTCGGGTAGAGGTAAAGGTCGGAGACGTTCTTGATGGCGACGTCGCCGGGCGCGACGTCGGTATAATACTCCGGACCGCCGCGGCCGCCGGCCTTGAACGGCGCGGCCGCTGAGAGGATCGGCAGGCCTTCCCATTGGGTGCCCTTCATCATCTGTTCGATGTACCAGGTCTGGGCGTTGCTGACGATCTGCACGGACGGGTCGTCGGCGACCAGGGCGAAATAGGAATGCAGCGGTGCCGAGGTCTTGCCCACCGCGCGGCGCACATAGGCAAGCGTTTCATCATGTTCCTTGGCGACGGAGTCGAGCACGCTCTGTTCGCTTTCCACCAGCGGGATGCGCTGACGGCCGTCGCGCTCGTAGATCGACGGGGCGGCGGTGGTGAAACCGGCGATCCGCCAGCCATTGCCGTCGCGCTCCAGCATCAGGTCGACGATGCCCAGATGCGAGCCCCAGAAACCGCCCATCGCCGCCGGCTTGCCGAGCAGCGTTCCTTTCTCGGCGTCGATGCCGGGCATGCCGGCATAGTTCGGGCCGGGGAACACCAGATGGTGATGGCCGGTCAGCAACGCATCGATGCCGTCGATGGCGGCCAGGTGCAGCGAGGCGTTTTCCATGCCGTCAGCCCGGTCGCTCGGGTCGATGCCGGAATGGGAAAGGGCGACGATGATGTCCGCGCCTGCCTCCTTCATTTCCGGCACCCAGGCCTCGGCCGCCTTTACGATGTCGCGGGCATTGGCCTTGCCTTCCAGGTGGCGGCGGTCCCAGGTCATGATCTGCGGCGGAACGAAGCCAATCAAACCCACTTTGATCGGATGGTCGTTGCCGTCGCCGTCGCGGATCATCTTGTCGACGATCACATAGGGCTTGAGAAACAGCTCGTCGTCACGCGGGTTGGACGCCAGGGCGCCCTTCGTCACATTGGCCGACACGACAGGGAAATTGGTGCCGTCCAGGCTCTTGAACAGAAAATCGAGCCCGTAATTGAATTCGTGGTTGCCGAGGGTGGAGGCGTCGTAGCCGAGGGTGTTCATCGCCTGGATGATCGGGTGCTGATCGCCCTCCTTCATGCCGCGCTCATAGGCGATGTAGTCGCCCATCGGGTTGCCCTGCAGAAAATCGCCATTGTCGATCAGCATGGAATTGGTCGCCTGATCGCGGAAATCGCGAATGATGGCGGCGGTACGGGCGAGGCCGACGGTGTCGGAGGGACGATCGGCATAATAATCGTAAGGGAAGATATGGACGTGCAGATCGGTCGTCTCCATCAGCCGCAGATGCGCCTGATTGCCGGCTGCCGCGGCGGAAAACGGATGCAGGAGCGCGAGCGAGCCGACGGCGGCGGTGCCTGCCAGAAAACGGCGGCGGTCGATGAGGATGTCTGAAGGTCGGGTCATGGTCCTGCTCCTGCTGTGGGATTGATTGCGATGCCTTTCGGCGCGGCCGCGAAAAGCGGGGCCACCGATCATGCTTATCATGCCTTGATAATGCTGCCGAATTGCGACGGGTGTGTGAACCGCCGCGATCTCAGCCGGCGCCGCGGGTTCCGACAACGCCGTCCGACACCCATTCGTCGAACAGCGCCAGGACCTGCTCGCAAAATGCGGCGTCATTGATATGCGCGGTCATTTCCACGAACTGGACATTCGATGGACATGTGGCGCGCATTTCGTCGCAAAAGGCCGCAAGCCCGTCCGGGTCGTGCAGGTCCGCGCCCGGCCGGTCCCATTCTCCACAGCCGCCGGTTGGCAGGATGAAGGCCGCTCTGCCCTTTGCCGTCGCAAGTTGCGCGGCATGGGCCCGGGCGACGGCCCGCCGTTCCTCGTGGTCGAGCACGATCGAGGTCAACAGCCGGTTATGGGCGTGAGACACATGGTTTGCCCATTTGTCCGGAACCGCGCGGTGGCCGACGATGTCGACGAGATCGTAACAGCCCGGCGCGACGATCTGCGGAATGCCGGCACGCCCGGCATTGGTCAGCCGATCGGCGCCGGCTGAGATATTCGAACCGTGGATGTGGTTGCCGAGCTCCTGTGTGCACAGATCGAGCACGCAGACAAAGGCGCCTTGCGCGGCGAGGTTCTCGAAGGCGCGGCCGCCCATGCCGGTGGCGTGGAAGACGGCGACCTCGAAACCGCGCGCCTCCAGGGCCGGCTTTAAACGGACCATGTAGGTGAGCGCCGACTTGCCGAGGCTGGTCATGCCGACGAGCGGGCGGTTCCGGTCCGGCGCCTGCACGGCCCGCGCTGCACCCAGCACTGCGCCGGCGGCTTGCGAGAGCGAGGACCGGCAAATGGAATTGAGACCGTAGAGCCCGCCGGCCCACAGAATCATCTGGATATCGGCGGCCAGGCGTTCCGGCGGGATCAGTGGTGAAAAGGCGACGGTCGACACAATGTATTTGGGCACGCCGACGGGCAGGGCGGCGCAGACGTCGAGTGCGAGGTCCGTGCCCATCGTGCCGCCGAGAACGATGGCGCCGTCGAAGTGGTTCTCCTGGTAGAGCTGAGCAGCCAGGGCCGCGGCGCCGGTCGCCATGATCTGCATGGCGGCGTTTTCGTCGCCCGCGGCTATGGCCGCCTCGATGGAGCTTCCGGCCGCGGCGGCCACATCGTGCTTCGAGTGGTCCGTCGGCGTCGCCGGATCGCCGAGCACGCTGACATCCATGGTAACGACACCGCCGCCCTGGCGGCGAATGCAATCGGCCAGATAGCCCAGTTCGTCCTGTTTTGTGTCATAGGTTCCGATGACGAGAATCGTCGCGTCGGCCACGGTCTTCTTCCTCAGAGCTGCATCCAGGCGGTTTTCAGATTGACATATTTGTCGAGGGCGTGGAGCGATTTGTCGTGGCCATTGCCGGATTGGCCGACACCGCCCAGCGGCACCGTCAGATCCGCCCCGCCATAGGTGTTGACGTGTACAAGGCCGGCGCGCACGGCCCGCACCATACGGTGGGCACGCCCGAGATCCGACGTCCAGACACCGGCGGCCAGGCCGTAGGACGTGTCGTTGGCCATACGAACGGCCTCGGCCTCGTCGCTGAACGGCGTGACGGCCAGAACCGGGCCGAAGACCTCCTCCCGTGCCAGCCGATGATGCGGCGCGACACCGGTCATGACGGTCGGCTGCATGTAATAGCCGCCGGTTTCCTCCAGGATCCGACGGCCGCCAAAGACCGGTTCGCCGCCCTCGGCGACCGCCTGTTCCACCATGCCGAGGTTCTTGTCCAACTGCGCGGCGCTGTTGATGGCGCCGCTGTCGGTTTCGAGGTCAAGCGGATCGCCGACGGACAGGGCACGGGCGTGGGCGGCAACCGCGGCGACGAAATCGTCATGGATGTCCGCTTCCACCAATAGGCGCGAACCGGCGACGCAGACCTGGCCGGAATTGCGGAACATGGCGGTCGCCGCGACCTTGGCGGCGTGGTCGAGATCGGGTGCGTCGGCGAAGACGATATTGGGCGATTTGCCGCCCAATTCGAGATAGACGCGCTTCAGATTGGACCGGCCGGCATAATCCAGCAGCTGGCGCCCGGTATGGCCCGACCCGGTAAACGCCAGAACGTCGACCGCCATTGACAGGCCGAGCGCCTCGCCGACAACCGCGCCTTCGCCGGTCACGACGTTGAGCACGCCCTCCGGGAGGCCGGCTTCGACGGCGAGCCTTGCCAGTCGCAGCAGGGTCAGTGACGCTGTCTCTGCCGGTTTGAGCACCACGCTGTTTCCAGCGGCCAGTGCCGGCGCCAGCTTCCAGGCGCCGATCATCAGCGGGAAGTTCCACGGCACGATCGCGCCGACCACGCCGACGGGCTCGCGGTGAATGAGCGCCAGCACGTCCGAACGGGTCGGGGCGACCTCGCCGTAGATCTTGTCGAGCGTTTCGGCATAGTAGCGGAACGTCGATGCCGCCGAGCCCGCCTCGGCCTTGAACGCCATGGCGATCTCGGTGCCATTGTCGCGCACGCCGAGGACCGACAAGGCGAGCGCCTGTTCGTCGATCAGATCGGCAAGCCGCAGCAACACCTTCTTGCGTTCCGCCGGGGGACGGCCGGCCCAACGCCCGTCTTCATAGGCACGTCGCGCCCCGGCAATCGCCAAATCCATATCGGCGGCGGTGCCACGGGCGATGCTCGTCAACACCCGGCCGTCGATCGGCGAGATCACGTCGAGTTCCGTGCCGTCCAATGCGGGTTGAACCGCGCCGTCGATGAAATGCCCCTCCGCGGCGAGCGGGACGTGACGCAGTGCGTCGATGTCACTTTGGTCGAGCATGGGCAGCCTCCGATTTCTTCCGGCGCTCCACGATGAGCGTGCGGATATGCAACAGGATGACCAGCACGATCAGCCCGAAAATGATCGCTGCGATCGGCCGGTCGATGAAGTCGAGCGGGGTCTTCACCCGGGCCATGGCGCTGCGCAGTTTGACCTCCATGATGCCACCGAGCACCATGCCCAATATGATCGGAACGATCGGCAGACCGAGCCGCTTCAGTACCAGTCCGAAGACCCCGAAACCGGCCGCGATCGCGCAATCGGTGACCGAGTTGCGCAGCGAATAGACGCCGACGAAGCTCAATGTCAGGATCAGCACGCCGAGGAAGCGGGTCGGCACCTGAATGATGCGTGTCAGAAGATTGGTGGAGCTCAGGAGGAAGGCGAGCACGATGACGTTCAGCGCCAGCATGGCGAGATAGAGCGCGACGACGAAATCCATCTGGTTCTGGAAAAGCTGCGGGCCGGGCACCACGCTGTGGATGTAGAAGACCGACAACATCATCGCCGTCAGCGCCTCGCCGGGAATGCCGAGGGCCAGGAGCGGTATCATCGCGGCCGCAGGCACGGCGTTGTTGGCGGCCTCTGAGGCGATCAGCCCCTCGGGCGAACCCTTGCCGAACGCATCTGGATCGGCCGATGTGCGCTGCGCGTAGGAATAGGACATGAATTGCGCGGTGAACTCGCCGACGCCCGGGATCATGCCCATCAATACGCCGAAACCGGCCGAGGCAGAGGCGATTCGCTTGAAGCCGAACAGCGCCTTCAGACCGTCGAAGAGACTGCCTTTGACCGGCTGAGGATGCGGTGTGGTGTTCTTCTCGACCAGGAGCAGGAAAGCCTGCGACAGCGCGAACAGGCCGAACACGACGACGATCAGGTCGATGCCGGAGGCAAGCCATGTCTGATCGAAGGTGAAGCGCCTAGTGTATTTGACCGGCTCCAGGCCGATCGTGTTGAGGAAAATGCCGAAACAGGCCAGCATGCCGGCGGCGAAGACCTGTCCGCGATGGGCGAGCACGACGAGCACGATGCCGAGAAGGGCGGCCAGGAAGATCTCACGCGAGCCGAAATGCGGCGCGATCAGCGCGAGCAGCGGCGAAAACAGAATGAGGCACAGGATCGAGAAGACTCCGCCGAAGAAAGAAGCGGAATAGGCAAGCGACAGCGCCCGCCTCGCCTCGCCGCGGCGCGTCATCGGATAGCCGTCATAGGTGGTCAACGCGTTGACGGCCGTGCCCGGCGTGTTGATCAGGATCGCCGGAAGGGCGCCGCCATACATGGACGAACCGTAGATCCCCAAAAGCACCGTCAGGCCGACGATCGGGTCGAAGGCGAAGGTCGCCGGCAGCAGGATGGCGATCGCCACCGGCGCGCCGACGCCGGGGATGGCGCCGATAACGACGCCGCCGACGGAGCCGATGACGAGGGCGGCAAAGACATCCCACCGCGCCAGGATCGTCAGACTGGACAGGAGTAGATCCATGGCAGGCTCAGAAATAGGTCAGCATGAAGGCGCGCATGCCGCCGGGCAGCAACTCGTAAAGCTGACCGCCGGGCACTTTCACCTGAAGGAATGTCTTGAACACCAGAACGATAACAAAAGCCGCGACGACAGCTCCGCCGATGGCGCTCCTGCTGCGCGCGCCGCTGCGCCAGGCCAGTGCAACCGTAAACAAGAGCGTCGATGGAAGATAACCAAGGCGCGGCACCAGGGCGACATAGGCCATGAACCAGACAGCGTATTCGATCGACCGCAACCAGAACCCGACTTCCCGCCAACGCCCCGGAATGCGCGGAGACAGGGCGGAACTCGCCCAGTGCAATGCGGCGAAGACCGTCATGCCGATCAGCGAGACCGCAGGCCAGAAAGCCGGCTGGGCGAAGAGCTTGGTGCGTCTGGCCCATTGGGTCTGTTCGCCCAGATTGGCGAGCAGGAACAGGGAAAGGGCGAGAAAGAACACCGCGAAAACCAGGTCGCCCGGCCTGCGATGCCGCTGAAATAGCTCCTGCAACGTCTTGATGCGCGCCATGATGTTACCTTGCAATGGGCGGCGGCGCGCCCGCGCCGCCGCGAGCGCTTAGTTGTTGACGAGCTTTTCGATGGCCTGAAGCGTTGCGATATCCTTTTCGATCTGTGCCTGCGCCGCGGCCGCGTCTTGCCAGTAAAGCAGCGCGCCGGTCTCGGCCGCCACGGCCCGAGCCCGGTCGGACATGATGGTGTCCCTGGCAACGGCGATGATCTTTTCGCGCGCATCCGCCGGCGTGTCCTTGTGCACGAACAGCCCGTTCCACAGGGAAATGTCGAGCGCCGGCGCGATTTCGGCGACCGTCGGTGCGTCCGGTGTCAGCGGGATGCGTTCCGCGCCGATTGAGGCGAGCACCTTGACCCGATCCAGGCAGGGCAGGATCAACTGCAATGTCGTGTTGATGACATCGGCATCGCCGGAGGCGAGCGTGTTGCAATCGAGCGCGTCGAAAGCGGCATCGGAGCCGAATTCGAAGCCCTTATGGGCGGCCAGCGCCAGCGTGACCTGGGTCGGCACCAGCGGCGCGCCGAAATGGCCGAGCGCCACATCATTGTCCTTGGCATGGGCCGCCAGACCGTCAATGTCGTCATAAGGCGCATCGGCGCTGGCGGCGATCACGAACGGATAGGTCAGAAAATTGCCGAGCGGCTCGAACGGATTCGGATTGAGTTCGGGAATGCCGATCTGCGGCCCGACCACCGGTACGGCGATGATGAAGGAACCGATCGTGTATCCGTCCGCCGGCGCATTGGCCACGTCGACGGCGCCGGGGAAGGGACCGCCGCCGCCGCCCGGCTTGTTGACGACCGCTGCCGGCACGCCGTAGGCCGCCTGGAAATCCTCGGCGATCATTCGCGTCAGCACGTCCTCCAGGTCGCCGGGCGGCCACGGCACGACAAAGGACACGGGTTTCTCCGGATATTCGGCCAGGGCAAGGCCCGGCACGATCAGTGTCGATACGGCGAGCAGGCCGGCGGTCGCGATTGTCTTGATCATGTGATTCTCCCTCTTAAACGCGCTTGCTTGGTTCATTATTTGAAACGGCGTTGCAAAATTATATTGCAGCCAGAATCGATTTCTGTCAATCTTCGCGAGACGCAAATCCGGAAACGTCCTTTCCGGCACGGCCGTGCAGCGCAGGCATCACAATGGGAACGATCACGAAATCTCTGAATTTACTCAATTATTTTTCTGTGACCCGGCCCGAGATCGGTCTGTCCGAGTTTCGTGCCCTGTGCAAACAGGACAAGGCGACGATCTACCGGCATTTGACGGAACTGCAGGCCAATGGCTTCGTCGAGCAGGATCCCGTGACCAAATCCTACCGCATGGGGCCAGCGGTCCTGCGCCTTGCCAATGTGCGCGAACGGACGTTTCCGGCGCGTCGCGCCGTTGCGCCGATCGTCACCGAGATGTCGGGTCGACTGGGCGAGCTTGTCCACGTGTCGCTGTTGCAGGGCGACGTGCTGTCGCCGCTCTTTCATGCTGATGTGAAGATGCATGGCACGCGGGTCTATTTCGACGAGGCGGAAGTGCTGCCGCTACACGCGACCTCTTCCGGCTATACGATCCTGGCCTTCGGCGACAATGGTCTGGCCGACGCCTATCTGAGAAAGCCGCTGACCCGCTATACGGCGAAAACACTCACCGACCCGGAGGCGCTGCGAGCGGTCGTTGCGGAAACCCGGAGAACCGGTTTCGGCATGTGTGACCAGGGTTTTGAGGACGAGGTCTATTCGCTTGCCGCGCCGCTATTCGACCGCAACGTCCGCACCGTCGGCACGATTGCCGTGGCATTGCCGACATCGCGCGTCAGCCCGCAATCGGTTACCGACATCAAGGCCGCCCTGAAGGACGGCAGCCGGCAGGCGTCGCGGGCGCTTGGCGGCGATGTCGCCCCGGAACTGGAGAGGATCTGGAACGATGCGGTCTGACCGCGCCCTGATCCTCGATTTTGGCGGCGTGATCACGCGCACGCTGTTTGAGACCCACGACCTGACGGAAGCGGCGCTCGGACTGCCGGCCGGTAGCCTGACCTGGCGCGGCCCCTTCGATCCGCCGGGCGACCCGCTGTGGCGCGCCATGCAGGCCGACACGATATCGGAGCGGGATTATTGGCATACGCGCACGCGCGAAGTGGCGGCGCTCACCGGCCGCGACTGGACGCGGATGGCGCAGTTCGTCCAGGCCGCCCGTGGCGACAGGCCCGACGCGGTGATCCGGCCGGAGGCACTGAACGCGATCGCCTGGGCGAAGGACGCCGGCTGCCGGCTGGCGATCCTCTCCAACGAACTCGACCTGTTCTACGGCGCCGATTTTCGCGCGAAGCTGTCGTTTCTTGACGATTTCCACGTCATTCACGACGCCACCCACACCAAGGTGCTCAAGCCGGACGCGCGCGCCTATGACGATTGCGTTGCCGCGCTGGGCGTTGAACCGGCGGCCTGCGTCTTCGTCGACGACCAGCCGCGCAATATCGACGGCGCACGACGAGCCGGCCTGCAGGCCGTGCCGCTCGATGTGTGCCATCCGCAGCAGGCTTTCGGCACCGCTCTCGGCCTTCTTGGCCTCAACCATGAGAGGACATCATGAAGGACTCCAACTTCCTGAAGGAAAACAACGCGCGCCATCTCTGGCATCCGATGGCCCACCCGGGCGAGATGCAGGCCAATCCGCCAATCATCGTGACGGGCGCGGAAGGGGTGCATATCACCGATGTCGACGGCCACCGGGTCATCGACGCGGTCGGTGGGCTGTGGAACGTCAATCTCGGCTTCTCCTGCGCCCCGGTTAAAGAGGCGATCACGGCCCAGCTCGAAATCCTGCCCTACTATTCCACCTTTCGCGGCACGACCAATGACGTGTTGATTGAGTTGAGCTACCTGCTGAAAAACTTCTTCGCGCCGGACGGTCTGACGCGCGCTTTTTTCACCAGCGGCGGGTCCGATAGCGTCGAAACCGCGCTGCGGCTCGCGCGGCAATATCACAAGATCCGCGGCGAGGCCGGCCGGACCAAATATCTCAGTCTCAAAAAGGGCTATCACGGCACCCATTTCGGCGGCGCCAGTGTCAATGGCAACGCCAATTTTCGCACCGCCTACGAACCGCTGATGCCCGGCTGTCATCATATCCCGGCGCCTTATACCTATCGCAATCCGTTCAACGAGACCGATCCCGCGCGCCTGGCCGCGCTGTGCGCGGCGACGCTGGAGGACGAGATCGCCTTTCAGGGCGCCGGCACGATCGCCGCGCTGATCATGGAGCCGGTGCTCGGCGCCGGCGGCGTCATTCCGCCGCACCAAAGCTTCATGCCGATGGTCCGCGACATATGCGACCGGCACGGCATTCTGCTGATCGCCGACGAGGTGATCACCGCCTTCGGCCGTACCGGGTCCTGGACCGGATCGCGGCACTGGAACGTCCGGCCGGATCTGATGTGCACGGCCAAGGCGATCACCAATGGCTATTTTCCCTTCGGCGCGGTGATGCTGAGCGACCGGGTCGTCGACACCTTTGAAGAGGACACGACGGGCAATGCCAATATCGGTCACGGATATACCTATTCCGGCCATCCAGTCGGCGCCGCCGCAGCCATCGCCTGCCTCGCCGAAACCGAACGCCTGCGGGTCAATGACAACGCCGCCGATCGCGGCGCCGAGCTGTATCGCGGTCTTTTGGCGCTCAAGGAGCGCCACGATGTCGTCGGCGATGTGCGCGGCGGGGAGGGCTTGATGTGTGCCATTGAAATCGTTTCGGACAGGGCCGCGAAGACACCGATGGACAAGGCGACGATGGGGCGCATCCATGCCGCGACCTATGATGCCGGCGTGATGATCCGCGTGTCCGGTCCCAACATCATCCTGTCGCCGCCATTGGTGCTGACGCAGGACGAGACGGAGACGATCGTCGACGCGTTGGACGCCGGGCTGAAAGCGGCCTGATCACTGCGGCGGGAGGAACCCATGCCACATCTCACCATCGACTATTCGGCCAATCTGGAGCCGGAACTGGACGTCTCGGGCCTGTGTGAAACGCTGCGCCGCGCCGGCATCGAAACCGGGGTTTTTTCTCCAGCCGGCATCCGGGTGCGGGCGCACCGCGCCGATCACTACGCCATTGCCGACGGCGGTCCGCAACACGCCTATGTCGATATCGGCGTGCGGCTGCGCGGCGGCCGCGACCTGGAGACGCGAAAGGCCGCGACCGCGCATTTGTTCCGTGCCGCGGAGGCCTATCTGGAGCCGCTTCTGGCCAGCCGTCCCATCGCCTTGTCGATGGAGATGCGCGACATTGATCCGGAGCTCAGCCCGAAACGCAACACCATACGCGACCATATCAAGGAGGACTGAGGCCCATGTCCGAACGCGACGCCAATCTCGCCAAGCTGCAACCCTATCTCAAGCGTCTTTCGGTCGCCGGCCTGCGCAATCGGATCGGCGGCGCCGACCGCCCGGCGCTGTCCGGCGAGACCTTCGAAACGCGCTCGCCGGTCGATGACAGCCTGATCTGCACCGTGGCCAAAGGCGGTGCGGCTGACATCGAGGCCGCCGCACAAGCCGCCAAGGACGCGTTTCCCGGCTGGCGCGATACCAAGGCGGCGGAACGCAAGGCGCTCCTGCACAGGATCGCCGACGGAATTGTCGCGCGCGCCGAGGAAATTGCGCTATGCGAGTGTTGGGACACCGGCCAGGCGCTGCGTTTCATGTCGTCGGCGGCACTGCGCGGCGCGGAGAATTTCCGTTTTTTCGCCGACCGTGCACCGTCGGCGCGCGACGGCCAGGCGCTGCCGTCACCGACTCTGATGAACGTCACGACCCGTGTGCCGATCGGGCCCGTCGGCGTGATCACGCCGTGGAACACGCCGTTTATGCTGTCGACCTGGAAGATCGCCCCGGCGCTGGCGGCGGGCTGCACGGTCGTGCACAAGCCAGCCGAGTTTTCGCCGGTGACAGCGCGCATCCTGACGGATATCGCCGAGGAGGCCGGCCTGCCGCCGGGCGTCTTGAACCTTGTGAACGGGTTCGGCGAGGAGGCCGGCAAGGCGTTGACGGAACATCCGGATATCAAGGCGATTGCCTTTGTCGGCGAAAGCCGCACCGGCTCGATGATCATGAAGCAGGGCGCCGACACGCTCAAGCGCGTGCATTTCGAACTGGGCGGCAAGAACCCGGTTATCGTTTTCGACGACGCCGATCTCGACCGGGCGCTCGACGCCGCGATTTTCATGATCTATTCGCTCAACGGCGAGCGCTGCACCTCGTCCTCGCGACTGCTGGTCCAGTCGAGCATCGCCGAGGTGTTCCAGCGAAAGCTGGCCGAGCGGGTTAAGACGATCCGGGTCGGCCATCCGCTCGATCCGAAAACCGAGGTCGGGCCGCTGATCCACATGGTCCATCACGACAAGGTTCGCAGCTATTTCGATATAGCCCGCGAGGAAGGCGCCACGATCGCGGCGGGCGGCGCAACGATCGACGGCGACGGCTGGTATGTGGCGCCGACGCTGTTGACCGATGCGACGTCGCACATGCGCGTGGCGCAGGAGGAGATCTTCGGTCCGGTCCTCACCGTCATTCCCTTCGAGACGGAGGATGAGGCGCTGGCAATCGCCAACGACGTGCGATACGGCCTGACCGCCTATGTCTGGACGGACGATGTCACCCGGGCAATGCGCGTCACCGACCGGTTGGAGGCGGGCATGATCTGGGTGAATTCGCAAAACGTGCGCCATCTGCCGACGCCTTTCGGCGGCATGAAGGCGAGCGGCATCGGCCGCGACGGCGGCGACTGGTCTTTCGAGTTTTACATGGAACAGAAGAACATCGCATTCGCCACCGGCCGCCATGCCATTCCGCAGCTCGGGCTTTGAACAAGGAGCGCTCCGATGCCAGTCCCAGCCCCCGAACTCTATCCGCCCTTCAATATCGTGCGGCTTTCCCACGTCGAATATCGGGTGCGCGACCTTGTTGCCTCGCGCGCCTTCTATGTCGACCTGCTCGGCCTTCAAGTGACACATGAGGAACCGGGCCGGCTCTATCTGCGCGCCCTGGAGGAGCGCGGCCACCATTGCATCTGCCTCGTCGAACAGGAACAGGCCGAGGTGTCGGCTCTCGGTTTCAAGCTTTACGACACGCCGGACCTCGACAAGGCCGCCGCCTGGTTCGAGGCCGAGGGACGGCCGGTCTCCCGGGTGGGCCGGCCCTTCATCGGTCAGGTGTTGCGCACCAGCGATCCCTGGGGCCTGCCTTTGGAGTTTTATGTCAGGATGGACCGGCTGCCCTCTATCCATCAGCAGTATAAGCGCTACCACGGCGTCAAGCCGTTGCGCATCGATCACTTCAACATGTTTTCGAGCGACGTCGACGGATCGGTGGCCTTCTACAACCGCATGGGCTTCCGCACGACGGAATATTCAGAGGACGCCGAAACGGGCAAGGTGTGGGCCGCCTGGATGCACCGCAAAGGCGGCGTGCACGACATCGCGTTTACCAACGGCCTTGGCCCGCGGCTGCACCACACGGCGTTCTGGGTGCCGACGCCGCTCAACATCATCGATCTTCTCGATCTGATGTCGACCACCGGCTATCTGGACAGTATTGAACGGGGCCCCGGGCGGCATGGCATCTCCAACGCCTTCTTCCTCTATGTCAGGGACCCGGACGGGCACCGGATCGAGCTTTATTGTTCGGATTATCAAACGGTGGATCCCGATCACGAGCCGATCAAATGGGACCTCAAGGACCCGCAGCGCCAGACCCTTTGGGGGGCGCCGGCGCCGCGAAGCTGGTTTGAGGAAGGCAGCGTGTTTACCGGCGTCGCACCGTCCGAACCGCTGCTGAAAGCCCAACCCATCATTGCGCCTTAGGACGTCGACACCATGCGTCTCGCCACCTTTACCGCGAACGGAAAAACCTCTTACGGCGCGGTTACCGAAAACGGCGTGATCGCGCTCGGCGACGATTTTCCACAATGGTCGGGCCTGCGCCAGGTCATAGAGGCGGATGCTCTCAAACAGCTTGAGGCGACTGCCAAGGAGCGTGATGTAACGCACGCAAATGGCTGCTTCCGCTATGAAATACCGCTTCAAGATCCGGAGAAGATCATCTGTGTCGGTGTGAATTTTCCAAGCCGCAACGCGGAGTATCGCGACGGCAGCGAGGCGCCACAAAACATGTCGCTCTTTGTCCGCTTTGCCCGCTCTTTCGTTGGGCACGATCAGCCTCTCATCCGTCCCCGGGCGTCCGACAAGTTGGACTACGAGGGTGAGATCGCGGTGGTGATCGGCAGGTCCGGGCGGCATATCGCGGAAGCGGACGCCCTGGCCCACGTCGCGGCGCTGACCCTGTGCAACGAAGGCACGCTGCGCGATTGGGTGCGCCATGCCAAATTCAATGTCACCCAGGGCAAGAATTTCGACCGCTCGGGCGCGATGGGGCCGTGGCTGGTGCCGTTTCACGATCCGGCGCAGATCGAGGACATCCGCCTGACCACCCGCGTCAACGGAGAGGTCCGTCAGGACGACCGCACCGGCAACATGCTCTTTCCCGTGGCCCGGCAGATCGCCTATATCTCCACTTTCACAACGCTGGCTCCGGGCGATGTCATCGTCACCGGCACGCCGACCGGCGCGGGCGCGCGGCTCGATCCGCCGCGCTATCTGAAACCGGGCGACACGGTCGAGGTGAGTGCCGAGGGGATCGGGACCTTGCGCAACGGTGTGGAGGACGAGGTTTGAGCTGGACGGAGAAACAGATCGCCCAGGCAGCGGCGGATCTTTTCGAGGCGGAAGCGGCGGGACGGCAGATCGGCCTTCTAAGCCGGCGCCAGGACGGTTTCGATATGGAAAGCGCCTATGCTGTCCAGAAAGCGCTGGTCGACCTGAAAATCGCCACCGGCCGCCGCCCGGTCGGCTGGAAGATCGGCCTGACCTCGAAGGCGATGCAGGATGCGCTCAAGATCGATACGCCCGACAGCGGCGTCCTGTTCGACGATATGCTGAGCGACGACGGTACCGAGATTGCAGCGGGCTATTTCATCGCGCCGCGCATCGAGGCCGAAATCGCCTTCGTGCTCGACGCCGATCTCAGCGGCAATCCGTCGCGTCAGGACGTGCTGGCGGCAACCGGCCATGTCACGCCGGCGCTGGAAATCCTCGACACGCGCATCGTGCGCCGCGATCCCGAGACCGGAGACTTGAGAACCGTGCTCGATACGATTGCCGACAATGCCGCCAATGCCGGCCTGGTGCTGGGCGCGGAGCGGCACGCGCCGGACGCTTTCGACCTGCGCTGGGTTGGCTCGATCGTCGCGCGCGACGACGTCGTCGAGGAAACCGGCCTTGGCGCCGGCGTGCTGAACGATCCGGTCGAAGGCATCGTCTGGCTGGCACAGCGACTGGCCGCACAAGGCGATCGGCTGCGCGCCGGCGACATCGTTCTGTCGGGTTCCTTTATCCGCCCGATCGAGGCGCCGCCGGGCAGCCGTTTCTCCGCCGATTTCGGCCCGTTCGGCCGATTGAGCTGTCAATTCGAACAGGAGTGAGCCATGCCGGCACCGGAAAACATGTTGAAGAAGGCGCTCGCGGAAGGGCGCCGGCAATTCGGCTGCTGGCTAGCGCTCGCCGACCCCTACGCCGCCGACATCTCGGCGACGGCCGGCTTCGACTGGCTGGTGATCGACGGCGAGCACGCACCCAACGATCTGCGCTCGACGCTCGCCCAATTGCAGGTGGTGGCGGCGTCGCCGTCGCATCCGGTGGTGCGTTTACCGATCGGCGAGACCTGGCTGATCAAGCAGATGCTGGACGCCGGTGCGCAAAGCCTGCTGGTGCCGATGGTCGAAAGCGGTGTTCAGGCTGAGCAGCTTGTCCGCGCGACCCGTTATCCGCCCAACGGCGTTCGCGGTGTCGGCTCGTCCCTGGCGCGCGCCTCGCGCTTTGCCGGCATCGCCGACTACCTCACGACGGCCGACGCGCAGATCTGCCTCATTCTACAGGTCGAAAGCCGCACCGGCATGGCGGCGTTGGACGATATTCTCGCAGTCGAGGGGGTCGACGGCGTTTTCATCGGACCCTCGGATCTCGCCGCCGATATGGGCTATCTCGGGCAGGCGGGCGTGCCGGAGGTCAACGCGGCGGTTCTCGATGCGCTCGGCCGCATTCGTTCGGCCGGCAAGGCGGCCGGGGTGCTGGCGACGGACCCGGCCTTTGTCGAGCAATGCCTGGAGGCCGGCGCCACTTTCATCGGGGTCGGTGCGGACGTGCCCGTTTTTGCCGCCGCCATGCGGGCGCTCGCCGGGCGCTACAGGACGTGACGGTGTCTCAGGCCTTTTCGACGTAGTTGTCGAGAACCCGCTTCTGGCCGGCCTTGTCGAAATCGATGGTCAGCTTGTTGCCGTCGATCGAGGCGATATTGCCATTGCCGAATTTCATGTGGAACACGCGGTCGCCCACCGCATAGGCCGACGGCTGATCGGCGACCGATTTGGCGACCAGTTCACCCTCGATCGTTGTCGCCTTGACCGATGTGCGGCCGGCGCCAAAGCCCGAATCCGTTTCGCCATAACCGATGCGCTCGACCGCGTGACCGGAGCGCGATCCCCAGTTGCGGCGTGTCGCTTCAGTGCGGTTGGCCTGGGCCCGCCGCCAGCCGGGCGTGTTGTAGCTGCCCGCGAACGGCTCCGCTTGGTCGAACCGAGAGGCACCATAACCGCCATAGGATGTGTCCGGCTCGGCGATGTCGACATGGTCGGTCGGCAGTTCGTCAAGGAAGCGCGACGGGATGGTTGACTGCCAAAGGCCGTGGATGCGGCGGTTGGACACGAACCAGACATGGCAATGGATCTTGGCGCGGGTAAGGCCCACATAGGCGAGCCGGCGTTCCTCCTCCAGGCCGGAGCGGCCACCTTCGTCAAGCGCCCGTTGATGCGGGAAAAGACCTTCCTCCCAACCCGGCAGGAACACCGTGTTGAATTCCAGCCCCTTCGCCGAATGCAGCGTCATCAGCGAGACGGCATCGAGATTTTCGTTCTGTTCGGCATCCATGACCAGGCTGACATGTTCGAGGAAGCCGCGCATGGAGTCGAAATCCTCCATCGATCGGATCAGTTCCTTCAGATTGTCCAGCCGCCCGGGCGCCTCCGCCGAGCGGTCGTTCTGCCACATCGTCGTATAGCCGCTTTCCTCGAGGATCTGCTCGGCCAGTTCGGTATGAGGCATGGTTTCGAGCAGCGACGACCAGCGGCCGAAATTTTCCACCACATCGGTCAGCGCCTTGCGCGGACGTGGCTTCATGTCTTCGGTCATCACCAGATCGGCCGCCGCGCGCAGCATCGGCAGGCCGCGGGAGCGCGCATAATCGTGGATCTGCCGGATGGCCGCCTCGCCGAGACCGCGTTTCGGCGTGTTGACGATGCGCTCGAAGGCGAGATCGTCGGCCGGCTGGCAGACGACGCGGAAATAGGCCATGGCGTCGCGGATCTCAAGCCGTTCGTAGAAGCGCGGGCCGCCGATCACCCGGTAATTGAGGCCGAGCGTGACGAAACGGTCCTCGAATTCGCGCATCTGAAACGAGGCGCGCACCAGGATCGCGATGTCGTTGAGTTGATGGCCGCGGTGCTGAAGCTGCTCGATCTCTTCGCCGACGGCCCGCGCCTCCTCCTCCGAATCCCAGGCGGCGTGCACCATCACCTTGTCGTGGTCGTCCGGTTGGGCATCGGTGAACAGCGTTTTGCCGAGCCGGTCCTCATTGTGCGAAATGAGATGCGAGGCGGCCCCCAGAATATGCGCAGACGAGCGGTAGTTGCGCTCCAGGCGGATAATGACGGCGCCCGGAAAATCCTTTTCGAAGCGCAGGATATTGTCCACCTCCGCGCCGCGCCAGCCATAGATCGACTGGTCGTCATCGCCGACGCAGCAGACATTGCGCGCGCCCTGGGCGATCAGCCGCAACCAGAGATATTGTGCCGTGTTGGTGTCCTGATACTCGTCCACCAGCACATAGCGGAACTTCTCGTGATAGATCTTCAGGACATCGGGATGGTTGCGGAAGATGCGGATCGGGTGGCACAGGAGATCGCCGAAATCGCATACATTGAGTGTCTTCAGCCGATCCTGATAGGCCTCGTAAAGCTGTCGCCCGCGGCCATTGGCGAAGGCGCGCGCATCGCCTTCAGGAATGTCGGCGGGGCCGAGGCCCTTGTTCTTCCAGCCGTCAATCATCAAAGCGAACTGGCGCGCCGGCCAGCGCTTGTCGTCGAGGCCCTCGGCCTGGATGAGCTGTTTCAGCAGACGGATCTGGTCGTCGGTGTCGAGGATGGAGAAGTCGGAGCGCAGTCCGACAAGCTCGGCATGACGCCGCAGAAGCTTGACCCCGATCGCGTGGAATGTGCCGAGCCATGGCATGCCCTCGACGGCGCCGCCGACCAGCACGCCGATGCGCTGCTTCATTTCTCGCGCCGCTTTATTGGTGAAGGTGACGGCCAGGATCTGGCTCGGATAGGCTTTGGCGGTTGCCAGGATATGGGCGATGCGGGTGGTCAGCACCCGCGTCTTGCCGGTGCCGGCGCCGGCCAGCACCAGAACCGGGCCGTCCAGCGTTTCGACGGCGCGCGCCTGTTCCGGGTTGAGCCCGTCGAGATAAGGCGCCGGCGCCGACTGGCGATGACGCGCCGCCATGGCCCGCGCCGCGATGCCGGAAGCTGCTGCCGGCCGCTGTTCGTCGCCAAAAAAAGGTATGTCGTCGTCCGGATCCGCCATTATTCCCAATGTAGTGATTCGGCCCCGAAAGGCCAGCGGCCTCGGGGTTCCTGCGATCGGTTCCGTCAGGTTGCGCTGCTCTGCTCCAGACGGGCAATGCGCCGGTCGGTCCAGTTCAGCCGGCCATCGGCGATCGGGCGAACCAGGGTTGCGAGGCTGGGTTCGCGCTGCAACAGCGCGTCGAGTTCGGTCATCTGGTTCATCGCAATCAACCTGAGGATATCATCGCGAACGCCGCCGTCGGTCCGTCGTGGCAGCGCGCGCACCGGCTGGGCGAGATCGACATGGGCCCTGGCGTCCTGCGCCCGGATCGCGGCATTCAAAGTCTCGCGGTCGAGTGTCGTGCTGTCGGTCTCGACAAAGGCATAGATGCCGACGCCCTTGCGCGGCAGTGGATAGAGCGTCAGCGCCAGGCCGCGCACGTCCGGCTGCGCGGTCAGGGCCACTTTGATTGCCGGCCCCTCGCGCTCGATGCGATCGCCCGTGCCTTCGCCGTCCGACCAGGAAAACAGCCCGCGAGTTATCCCGTTGTAAAGCCGCTTGCCCGTCGCCATCCACAACCGTGACGGCAGGGATTTGCGCGCGAGCACGCGCTTCTCGGTCGGCGTCATCAGCGCTGGTGCGAAGGCGCGTTTCTGTTTCAGGCAGTGGCGCAGGTCCTCATAGGCCATGACGCGGTAGAGCCGGCCTTTGCGCCGGTGGCAGGAAGCCAATTGGAAATCGATCACCGCCGCTGTGCCGTCGGCCAACATCAGCCAGTTCTGGGGCTTGGCGAGATCATTGTGGGTTACGCCCCGACGGCGCATGTCCCGCAGCAGCCGCCTGGCGTCCTTGTACCATTGCCGGCTGTCGGGCCTTGCCAGATGCAGCGGCGTGCCCTCCGTCCAGGTCCGAAAGAAGCCGTCGGCATCGACCTCGACGAGTTCCGGCACGCCTGCGATCCCGGCGACGGCCTTGAGGGCCCGGATCTCGCGTCGTGCGAGCAGCCAGGCGAGCGGCCGCGACCACAGCGGTGAGGCGCTGACGACGCGGCGGGCGATGCGCCGGTCCGGCCGGTCGGCAAAATGACCCGCACGCGTTTCGGAAAACACGTCGCGCTTGAACACCGTCTCTGACACGAATTCCGCCATTGCCAGCATCCTTATGGGATCGACGTGGCGGTCGCAACCGCGATGGTCGGTGGAAACCAATCGTCAATTCCCGAATGGGCTCTTAGACGGAGCGGTGTTCTTCCTCCGATGCGTCGATCAGCCTTTTGTTGAAATAGACCAGAGCCTTGACCTGGTCGGCCCACCCGATGATTCGGTTCGGATCGCGTGGATCGACCACGGGCAGGCGGCTGAAGCCACCAGAATCGAAGGTTCTGAGCGCCTTGTCCAGCGTATCGGTCGGCGACAGGCTCGGGATCTCGCTATCGCTGTCATAGCGCTCCGGTTCGTCGTCGTCGGTCGGCACGGTCATGAAATCCATTACCTTGAAATTGCGCACCAGCGTGCGATGCGGACCGGCCTGGACAAAAATGCCGCGCGTTTCCAACTGCCATTGAAAATAGGAATGGCCGTGGATTGCCTGGTTGATGCCGTGGGCGATGGCGACCGTCAGCAGCAGCGCGATGGACAGCGCGTAGCCGCCGGTCAGTTCGAACACGATCATCGTCGTCGACAGCGGCGCGCCGAGCACTGCGCCTGCCACGGCGCCCATGCCGAGAATGGAGTAGAGTGCCTGATTGGACGCCTCGCTCGGAAAAATGGATGCGGCAATAATCCCGAAGGCGCCGCCCGTCATGGCGCCCAGGTAAAGCGACGGCGAGAAGATGCCGCCACCGAATCGCGACGCCAGTGTGATGGCGGTGGCCACGGTCTTGGCCACGATCAAGAGCAGCAGCATCCCCAGCGACAGCTGGCCCAACAGCGCCATATCCGTCGCCTCATAGCCGACGCCCAGAATATGCGGCAGGAACACCCCCATAGCGCCGATGACCAGGCCGCCGAGCACAGGGCGAAGCCACAGCGGCATGGTGATCTTGCGCGCCAGGAAGTCGGCCGAAAACAGGGAGAACTGGAAGGCGATGGCGACGAGTGCCGACACCACGCCGAGCAACACGAAGGCCGGAAATTCCCAATAGGACGCAACATGATATGTGGGCGTGGTGAAAGCCGCGACCCCGCCGAAATAAAGTCGCGAAATCACCGCCGCGCCGCTGGAGGCAATCACGATCGGAACGAAGGACCGTAGCGCGTAATGTCCCAGAATGACCTCATGCGCGAACAGCACGCCGGCGATCGGCGCGTTGAAGCTGGCTGCAATCGCCGCCGCCACACCGGCGCCGAGCACCGTTCGACCGGACCAGCCCGGCAGCGAGGATCGCCGCGCGGCGCTGTTGGCGAGTGTCGCGCCCAGATGGATGACGGGTCCCTCGCGACCGGCGCTTGCACCCGATCCGAGCGAGATCGCGCTAATGACCGCGGACCAAAGGCCGTCGCGCGTGCTCAGCTTGCGCCCGCTCAAAGCGCGCACTTCGATGACGTCGGCGACCGAAAGCGGCCGCTTTTGCGGCATCAGCTTCTCCAGCATGATGCCGATCACCAGCCCGCCGATCGCCGGGGCGAGCAGGACGTGATACCAGGGCACGTCGCGCACGGCCGAAATCACCCGCTCGCGATTGTCGTTCAGCCACAGCCATTGCACCGCCCCGATCAGTTCGCGGAACGCGATCGCGGCGAAGGCCACTCCGATCCCCACCAACAACGAAATCAGCCAGAGGCGCGGCTGATGCTCGTCCAAGAAAGCACGGATATTGGGCACGACCCACTGCCGGATGCGGTCGGGCAGAGCGGTGATGAAGTCGGGAACCATGGCGCGGATCGTCTATTGGCGGTTGATTGCGATCCTGCGGCCCGCGCGTTCCGGACGCGGCAGAGCGGCATGCGCGGCATGCATCGCCATGATCTTGTCCAGCATCGGACCGGCGATCGGCGCGACCTTCGGGCCCGAGGCGTCGATATGCAGGTAGAGCGCCTCGGAGGTTGCCGCGAGCCAGCCGTCGCGATGGCGCAGCTCGGAGAAGACGTGGAGACGCTTTTCGTCGAAATCAATGAGGTGGAAACTGGCGCGCACCCGGTCGCCACGATGCAGTTCCCGCAGATAGCAGACATGCACCTCGGCGACATAGAAGCTAAGCCCCTGTTCGCGCACTGAGTCTGGCGTCAGGCCGAGCGTTTCGAAGGCGAAATCGGCACAGCGGTCGAACACGACATTGTAATACGCCATGTTCATATGGCCGTTGTAATCGATCCAGGCGGCCTCGATTTCGGCCTCCGGCGCCACCAGGGGCGCTGTGTGCGACATGCTGTGCTCTCCATCGGATGTCGGCGCCTTCGCGTCCGATACCGCCCATCCCCGTTCGGCGGCACGCGACGGTCCGGCGACCGATAATGATGCGTCTTTGCCCACATTACCCTTTCAATCATCGGCGACAAGGGGCATCCTGCGCGCAACCGACAGGGAGCTTTGCAGCCATGGGATTGTCTGACGTTGTCGCAGGACCGCGCAATGAGGAGGGGATTGCCGCGGCAATCGGTATCTTGAAACAGCGTTTCGGCGAACGGCTGCAAACGGGGCATGCCTATTGCGAGCAGCATACCCACACGATGAGCTATCTGCCAGGTCAGCTTCCGGACGCGGTCGTTTTCGCAGAGGAGGCCGAGGATGTCCGCGATACGGTTCGTGTCTGTGCCGACCACCGGGTTCCCGTCGTTCCCTTCGGCGCCGGCACCTCGCTGGAGGGGCATCTCAACGCGCCGCGCGGCGGCATCAGCCTTGACACCAGCCGGATGAACCGGGTCCTCGAGGTCAATGCCGAGGATCTGGACTGCACGGTGGAACCGGGTGTCACGCGCGAGGATCTCAACATCTATCTGCGTGACACCGGCCTGTTCTTCCCGATCGATCCGGGCGCCAATGCATCGATTGGCGGCATGGCGTCGACGCGGGCCTCCGGCACCAATGCGGTGCGCTATGGCACCATGCGCGAGAACGTGCTGTCGGTGACAGCTGTGACCGCCGATGGGCGCGAGATCAGGACCGGGGGACGTGCCCGCAAATCCTCCGCCGGTTACGACCTGACCGGGCTCTTCGTCGGCTCGGAGGGGACACTCGGCGTCCTGACCAGTGTCACCTTGCGCCTTCACGGCATTCCCGAATGTATCACGGCGGGCGTCTGTCCGTTTCCGACCGTCGACGATGCGGTCAATGCCGTCATCATGACGATTCAGATGGGCATTCCGGTGGCCCGGATCGAGTTGCTGGACGCGCTGTCGATCCGCGCAGTCAACACCTATTCCGGCCTCGACTATCCCGAAACCCCGGTGCTGTTTGTCGAGTTCCACGGCACCGAAAGCTTCGCTCATGAACAGGCCGAATTGTTCAACGGAATCGTAACTGAATATGGCGGCGGCCCGTTTTTATGGGCGTCTGAGCAGGAGGAGCGGAACCGGCTGTGGAAGGCCCGGCACGACGCGTTTTGGTCTTCGCAGACCTTGCGGCCGGAGGCCGACTCGCTGTCGACGGATGTGTGCGTGCCGATTTCGCGACTGGCCGAATGCATCAAGGAAACGAGGGAAGATGCGGAACGCTCGGACTTGCTTGCGCCGATCATCGGTCATGTCGGCGACGGCAACTTCCATTCCTTGGTGTTTTTCGACGCGGCCGATCCGGAGGAGGTGCGACGCGCAGATGCCTTCGTCACGCGGCTGACCGACCGTGCGCTCGCCATGGACGGCACCTGCACCGGCGAACACGGCGTCGGCCAGCGCAAACAGGCGGCCCTGTTGCGCGAGAAGGGCGAAGGCATCGACATGATGCGGGCGATCAAGCGGGCGCTCGACCCACAGGACATCATGAACCCCGGAAAGATCTTCTCGCTTTCGTGATGTCGGGCGGGTGCCGCCTCTGCGCGGCAAAACTCCATGACGCTGCCGCTTTCGATGTATAAGATGCGCTCGGATCGATCGAATGGGGGATTCGCGGCACTGCGGGAAAAGCCGGTTCGCCCGACGGAAACGTCGGCCCGCCCGGTCCGCGGGCCCGGTTGTCCTTGAACCATCGCTGTGGCGGCGGCTTGTGACCGGTCGCCGGACGGTGTGATCGTTTTGGCGCAATGATGAGGTGCTGACTCTGGTCCGGTTGTTTGTATTTTTCGGCGGCTTGCTGGTGCTGGCGCTGTTTGCCGCGCTGATCGGTCCCTACTTCATCGATTGGACGAATTATCGCGAAGCCTTCGAAAGGGAGGCGAGCCGTATTCTCGGCCAGAAAGTCCGGGTGCTGGGGCGGGCGGATGCCCGTCTGGTGCCGTTCCCCTCCGTCGCGTTTGACGATGTTGTCGTTGGCGAGGGGCGGGACGGCGAGCCGATGATGACGATCGACCGGTTTTCGATGGATGCGGAACTGGCGCCATTTCTCAGCGGTGAGATCCGCATTTTCGACATGCGCATTGAAAATCCCACCGCGACCGTTCGGCTTTCGGAAGAGGGTGAACTCGATTGGGCTTTGCGCAGTGAGAAGGCGTTGCCCGCCGCCGCTCTGGTTCTGGAGAATATCGGCGTGGTCAATGGCGTGCTCACCGTGCTGGACGATCAGAACGGCAGGCGGCACATCATTGACGGGCTGAACATGCAAATGGCGGCCAGGTCGGTCGCCGGCCCCTGGACGATGGAAGGGGCGGCGCGCGTCAATGGTATCGAGGGCGCCTTTTCGCTCCACGCCGGAAAACCGCTGGAGGATGGCGATATCCGGCTGCGCGCCCGCGTGTTGCCGGTCGCCCATCCGATCGCGATTGAGTTGGAGGGCAACGCCCGGATTGAAGCGTTGCGGCCGGTTTATGCCGGTAATTTCGCGGTTGAGACCCTGCAGCCGCCGGACACGGCTTCGGAGGGGACGGGCAAGGGCAAACGCAGCCGCCGGCCGGCCCATGCCGAGGCGCGCGGTGTGTTTGCCGTGGACAACGAACGTCTGCGGATCGAAAGCTACCGACTGGAGACCGGCACGCCGGACAATCCCTATGTGATCTCCGGTGAGGCCACTTTCGATACCGGCAGAAACCCGGAATTCTTGCTGATCGCCGATGGTCAGCAATTGAACGTCGATCGGATGGGCCAGGCGCCCGACGAAGAGGACGCGCCGGCACGCTCCCTTGATGAGCGCCTGTCGGCGTTGCGCGGACTGCTGGCCTGGGCGCCGGTTCCGCAGATGCCCGGTCGGGTCACCGCCGCCCTGCCGGCGATTGTCGCCGGCGACACCACCATTCGCGACGTCGTCATCGACGCCCGCCCCGACGGGGCCGCTTGGCGTATCGATCGGATGGAGGCGAAGCTGCCGGGCAGAACGCAGTTTCTTGCCGAGGGTAGACTGGTTGCCGGTCCGCCGTTCAGTTTCCTTGGCGACATCGTCGTGGCTTCCAACCAGCCGTCTGGATTTGCTGCGTGGCTGACCTCCGATGTCGATCCGGCAATCCGCCGGCTCGAGGCCGCCGGGCTGTCGGCGAAGGTCGATCTGTCCCCGCAATTGCAGCGTTTCGAGGATATGGAGATCGCGGTCGGATCGGCCATTCTCAACGGCAGTCTGGAGCGTGTCGTGCCGCGCGAGGGCCGGCCATCGCTGACGGTCTTCCTGGGTGGCGGCGATGTCGATCTCGACGCCATGCGCGCCCTCGTCAGCTTGGTCGTCGGTGGCGAGAACGGTGACCGGCTTGCCGGCCATGATATCGGTGCCCGCCTGAGCGCAGACCGGTTTTCGGCCATGGGCGTGACCGCCCGGGGAGCCGATCTCGACTTGCGGCTAAAGGGCGACACGCTCGACATCGACCGTCTCAGTTTGGCCGATATCGCCGGTGCGTCGATCTCCAGCGTCGGCCGGCTGGACAATGTCTTCGGTCAGCCGGAGGGCGAACTCGACCTCAATATCACGGCGGAACGAAGCGACCGGGCGCTGGCGCTCCTGTCGCATCTTGCCGGAAGCCATCCGATCCTCGATCATCTGGCGGCGCATGCATCGCTTTTTGACGGGGCGGCGATCGATCTGCAGGCGGGGTTCTCGCGCCAAGCCGACGGCAAAGCCGTGCTTTTGGCCCGGGCGCGCGGCGAGGCCGGTGGCAGCGGCTTTGACCTGACGCTGGAACGGACGGATGCCCTGGCGCCGCTTGCAAGCGGTCCGCTTTCGATCGCCGCCGATATCAGCACCGATTCTCCGCGTGCGCTGCTGGCTCAGATGGGCGTGGGATTGCTGCCGATCGATCTCGTGGGCCCGGCCGCCATCGACCTGCAGCTTGACGGGGTGCCGGCCGAGGGGCTTGCCTTTTCCATCCACTACGGGGCCCGCGACGGCGACGTGCGCGCGGTCGGCACCGCCCGGCAGGACGAAGACCGCAGGGTGTTAGGAACGTTCGCCCTGACATTGCGGTCGGATGACCTATGGCCCTATCTGGCGTCCGGCGGCATCAATCTGGTTGGCCCCGGCACCGCTCTGCCGACCGATATGACGGTCAACGTCACCATGGGCCCCGATGCGTTTTTGCTGCAGGACATTGACGGCATGGCCGCCAGTACGGTTTTTTCCGGCACGCTGGCCCTGGCGCGCGGTGACGGCTTCGACGCCAGCGGCGCGCTTGCGGTGTCGCGTGTGGATTTGGGCTGGATGGCCGAGACCATCCTTGGGCCGGATACGGTCCTGACCGGCGGTGGCGGATGGAGCGAACGGGAGTTCCTCTCGCCGCTGCAGACCGGCGTGACGCTGGACCTGGATGTCCGTGCCGAACGCGTCGACCTTCATATCGGCGCCGAGGCCGGCCCGTGGTCGGGCCGGCTGGTGCTTCAGGGCAATGAGCTGCAATGGCGCGATATCGAGGCCGAATGGCTCGGTGGAACAGTGTCCGGCGGTCTGCGCCTTGCCAATCTCGACGGGTCCGGCTTCCTGTCCGGCGACGTGCGCGTCGCAGGGGCCGAACTCGCCCCGTTGATGTGGCGGCGTGATGGTTTCCCGGTGGCCAACGGCACAATGGATCTGTCGATGTCGTTTGAGGGCGGCGGAAAGAGCGTCCGGGCCCTTGCCGCTTCCATGACCGGCTCCGGCGTGCTGCAGGCGGCGGCGTTGGAACTGGACGGGCTGGAAAACGAGGCGCTGCCCCAGATTCTGTCGGTCGCCGACGGCGATGGTTTCGAGGCGGAGGGGGACGCGGTTCTCGCACTTGCCGAGCGTGTGATCTCCAATGGCAGTTTTTTTGCCGGCGATGCCTCTGTTCCTTTCACGATCGCCGCCGGTACTGTGCGGCTGCCGAACATCGTCCTGACGGATTCCGGCGCGGATATCAGGGGCGAGGCTAGATTGGACATGCCCGAACAGGCGGTCGAGGCCCGTTTCGATCTCGAATTCCATCCCGAAACGGAGGAACTGACCGGTGCGGTGCCGTCTGTCAATCTGGCCTTTCTCGGGCCCTTGTCCGATCCCGATCGGATGATCGACGCGGCGGAACTGTCCAACTATCTGGCGCTACGCGCCTATGAGCGGGAGCGGCGGCGCGTTGAAACGCTACAGGCCGTTGTTTTGGAGAACCAGCGCCTGCGTCGGGAGGCGGCGTTGTACCGGCAGCGCACACGGCTGCGTCAGCAGGCGGCGGAGCAATCCGAGGCAGACGAGGCCGGGTCGCCATTGCCGGGCGATGCCCCGGCGGTCGGCGGCGCCGCGCCGGTTGCGGGGCAGGCGAATGATCAGGTGCTGGATGAGGATTTCTTGCGCCAACTGGAAGAGGCCGTCCGACAAGCGGGCGAGCACCAGGGCGGGTGATCGTTTTCAGTCGCGGCACCGCTCCCGATACCAGCGCAACACATGAAGGCGCGCAGCCGAGGACAGGTTCTCGTCCGGTTGCCGCGCCGCGTCGATGTCCGTCATGAGCCCGCCGATCGTCGTGTCGCCGCGCTCGGCGATGTCGCGCAGGCTGTTCCAGAATTCCTCCTCAAGCGACACGCTGGTGCGATGCCCGCGAATCGTGATCGAGCGCTTGCGGATCATGGTCCAGGCGGTTTGAGTCGGTCGTCTCCGTCCTGCTCCAGGCGCTTGGAGTCGAGGTCCTTCCGTTCCTTGCGATTGACCGCCTCGGTGTGACGCTTTTCCGATTTCGAGCGGCCGAAAGCGATTCGGTTGGCGTCCGCGGCCTTCTCCCGCTCGGTCCGCGCTTTGCGTTTCCGAAACCGTCTTAGATTGACGAGATCGGCGCTCATCTAGCTCTTCTTACGAAAGGCGTCCAACGAGACCACATCGGCGCTCGCGCCATCGTCGCTTTCGCTTTCGCTCGATATCACCAGCGTTCCGGCCGGTTCCGAAGCGACCGCGTCGTCCGTCGGCACATCGGTCTGCTTCTCCCCCGCTCCATCCGCCGTGGTATCGGCATCCTGGGCCTGAACGCCTGTGACCGGCAAATCCTCGTTGTCGGCGATCATCGTATCGAATTCGAGCTCGAAATTGACGGACGGATCGTAGAATCCGCGTATGGCTGCAAAGGGGATGTGCAGCTTCTCAGGTTTGTCGGAGAAGGACAGGCCGATCTCGAAATAGCTCTCGGCGACTTTCAGATCCCAGAACTGATGCTGAATGACGATGGTCATCTGCTCGGCGTATTTCTCCTTCAGATAGGCGGAGATCCGCACGCCTGGCGCATTGGTCAGAAAGGTGATGAAAAAGTGATGCTCGCCCGGCAGACTGCCGGTGGCGGCCACCTCGGACAGTACTTTCCGGATGACGCCGCGCAGCGCGTCCTGTGCCAGAATGTCGTATCGTATATGGTCCTGCACCGCCACGTTCCGCCTTTTCATTTCGCCTGAAGCTTGCTGCCTGCAGTGCATCGATACGCTGTCGGGCGGCGTCCGTCCAGCCGGTCGGTGGAGGCTTCTGTTGCCAGGTGCCTCCGAACCCCGCCTGACCGTGCGACCGGCCAGGAGTTCAATTGAAGCTGTCACACTGCATTAAGCAGCGAGACGGGCTTCCGCATAGTTGTCGTTTGCAACTATTGAAACGGCCCGATAACGGCGGAACCATGCCGGGCAAAAAGTCGATCTTTACGCCCTCGTCGATCCTGTTTCGCCCCCATCATAACCGTTCGCTGCGACACTTGGTCGATCACCGACCGGTTATGGTGGAGGCGCCGGGTACCGCCCCCGGGTCCGATGGGTTTATTGCATCTTCCGTTTATTGCCATAGCTGCCGAAGCAGCAATTCAGTTATAAGCCGTTGTGCTGGCAATGAAAAGACCTGGCCATTGACCGGATGTCGCGGTCGACGGATCTACGTGTCGCCAAACCGTGTGTCAGTGCTCCATAAAGACATTAGAAAATTCACGCAAAATATTATTTTTACTCAATAAAATAAAAGAACCATATTTCTCCACAGCGTTGCGGTGATTGGCAACTTAAGTCCCACGAGCGTCGTTTGGTATAAGATGCTTCCTGCGAATCGATATGGGAGCGTCTGATGCAACAATATCACGATCTGTTGAAAAAGGTGCTTGAGACGGGCATCGATCGCGGCGATCGCACGGGCACAGGCACGCGCTCGATTTTCGGCCATCAGATGCGCTTCGACCTGGCCCGGGGGTTTCCGCTACTGACCACAAAAAAACTGCATTTGCGCTCAATCGTCATTGAGCTTCTTTGGTTCCTACGCGGCGACACCAACATCGCCTGGTTGAAGCAAAACGGCGTTTCGATCTGGGACGAATGGGCGGACGACAATGGCGAGCTCGGTCCTGTCTATGGCTATCAGTGGCGATCCTGGCCGGCGCCTGACGGACGGGCGGTCGACCAGATATCGAACGTTCTGCAGGCGATCATCGACACGCCCAATTCGCGCCGGCTGGTGGTTTCGGCTTGGAACCCGGCGCTGGTCGATGAGATGGCGCTGCCGCCCTGTCATTGCCTGTTCCAGTTTTATGTCGGCAACGGGAGACTGTCCTGCCAGCTTTATCAGCGATCGGCCGACATTTTTCTAGGCGTGCCTTTCAACATCGCCTCCTATGCGCTGCTGACGATGATGATGGCGCAAGTCACGGACCTTGAGCCGGGGGACTTTATTTTGACATTCGGGGACGCCCATCTCTATGTCGACCATTTCGACCAGGCGCGGCTGCAGCTTGAGCGTCAGCCCCGCTCGCTGCCGGTCATGCGGCTCAATCCTGACATCGATAATCTGTTCGCCTTTCGCTACGAGGATTTCAGCCTTGACGGTTATGATCCGCATCCGCATATCGCCGCGCGGGTTTCGGTGTAACCATGGGTGGCGACGGTCCGAATATCGAGGTGTTGATTGTTGTCGCGGTCGCTGCCAATGGCGTGATCGGTCGTGACGGCGCCATGCCCTGGCGTTTGTCAACCGATCTGAGGCGCTTCAAGGCGGTGACGATGGGCAAACCGGTGATCATGGGGCGCAGAACCTATCAGTCCATCGGCAAGGCGCTGCCCGGCCGCACCAATATCGTGATCACGCGCGATGCGGCCTTCCATCCGCCCGACGCCATGCCCGCCGGGTCGATCGACGCGGCGCTGGAGATTGGCCGCCGCCAGGCCGCAGCGGATGGCAGCGATGCGGTCTGCATCCTAGGCGGCGGCCAGATATACCGGCAGACATTGCCGCTGGCTGACCGCATTCACATCACCTATGTCGACAGTGAACCGGACGGCGACACGCGATTTCCCGACATCGACGCGGCGGATTGGCGCATCGAGCATGAGGAAAGGATCCCCGCCGGCGAAAAGGACAGTGCTGCGACCCGCTATGTCGTTTACCGGAGGCAATAGGTCAAAATAGCCCGCTTAAACCGCCCGTCGCGTTGAAAGCGGCCATCAGTGCACCTATAACCGAGAGTACACCCGCTTGCGTTCGCAGGAATAGGCCTTGACCAGATTTGGTCGCCACGCGTATCGATGCACCGACAAGAGGTAAGACAAGGATCGGTGCGGCTAGGGGTCTGAACAAACAGCTTTTACCGGACGCATCGAGCAGGCCAACATAAGAGGATTTCATGCCCTGGAGCAATCAGAACGGCGGCGGTGGCGGAAACAACCAGGGCCCTTGGGGCCAGGGGCCACGCGGACCGCGCCGTACGGGCGGCGGCGGAACGCCGCCGGATCTTGAGGAAATCATCCGCAAGAGCCAGGATCAATTGAAAAATGCGCTGCCCGGCGGCGGTGGCGGCAGCCCGATCTTTATCGGTGTGATCGTTCTCGGCCTCATATTGCTGTGGCTGTTTCAGGCGATCTACACGGTGCAGCCCGACGAGCGCGGCGTCGTTCTGCTGTTCGGTAAGCCGAAAGACGAGATTTCCCAGCCCGGCCTGCATTTCCTGTGGTGGCCGATCGAACGGGTCGAAAAGGTCAGCATCGTCGAGCGTCAGATCAATATCGGTGGCAATTCCCGCAGTGGCGCGACGCAGGGTCTGATGTTGTCTGGCGACCAGAACATCGTCGACGTGCAGTTTTCGGTGCTCTACCAGATCGTTCAGCCGCAGGATTACCTCTTCAACGTCGATCAACCGGAAGACACGCTGCGTCAGGTCGCCGAGAGCGCCATGCGCGAGGTGGTCGGCCGGCGCCCCGCGCAGGATATCTTTCGCGACAATCGTCAGGCGATTGCCGACGGTGTGCTGAACACCATTCAGACAACCATGGACAGCTACGGTGCTGGGATCGCCATCAACACGGTCTCCATCGAGGATGCCGCTCCGCCGCGCGAAGTCGCCGATGCCTTCGATGAGGTGCAACGCGCCGAGCAGGACGAGGATCGTTTCGTCGAGGAGGCCAATCAATACTCGAACCAGCAACTGGGCCGCGCCCGCGGTGAGGCCGCTCAAATTCGTGAAGAAGCCGCCGCTTATAAGGATCGCGTGGTCAACGAGGCGGAAGGTGAGGCCCAGCGCTTCGTCTCCATCTACAACGAGTATTCGAGGGCTCCGGAGGTCACCCGCAAGCGGCTGTTCCTTGAAACCATGGAGCAGGTCTTCAGAACGTCGAACAAATTCATTGTCGAGCAAAACCAGGGACAGGGCGTGGTGCCCTATCTGCCTCTGAACGAGCTCAATAGAAACACCACCACGGCCGGAGGAACCAACTAATGGGTAATCGTCTTCCCGCAATTATCATTGCGCTCGTGGTCCTTGGCGGTCTCGCCTATTCGTCCTTCTTTGTGGTCCAGGCGGGCGAGCAGGCGATCGTCCTGCGTTTCGGCGAAATCCGCTCCGTCAAGACCGAACCCGGCATCTATTTCAAACTGCCTTTCAGCTTCATCGAAGCCGACAATGTCCAGATGATCCAGAAGCGGGCCATCCGGTTCGACCTGGACGATATCCGTGTGCAGGTGTCGGGCGGTAAATTCTACGAGGTCGACGCATTCGTCGTCTACAAGATCACCGATGCGGAGCGTTTCCGGGAAACGGTGTCGGGCGATGTCGCGGCGGCGGAGGCGCGATTGCGCACCCGTCTCGATTCGGCGCTGCGCAGGGTCTACGGTCTGCGCGGCTTCGAGGCGGCGTTGTCGGACGCGCGCGCTGCGATGATGACGGAAGTGCGTGACCAGTTGCGACCGGACGCCGAGTCGCTCGGCCTGACGATCGAGGACGTGCGGATCCGTCGCACCGACCTGACGCAGGAAGTCTCGCAGCAGACCTATGACCGGATGAAGGCGGAGCGTCTCGCCGAGGCCGAACTGATCCGGGCACGCGGTCGCGAGGCGAGCCAGCGCATCCGCGCGATCGCCGATCGCCAGGTGGTGGAGCTTGAATCCCAGGCACGGCGCGATTCGGAGATCATCCGCGGTGAGGGCGACGCCGAGCGCAACCGCATCTTTGCCGAGGCGTTCACCAAGGATGAGGGCTTTTTCGACTTCTACCGCTCCATGGAAGCGTATCGGCAGGGCCTCACCGGCACCGACACGACCATGATCATTTCGCCGAACACCGAGTTCTTCCGCTTCTTCCAGGACGCGGCCGGCACGGCAACCGGCGCAACGGGTGACGCCGCCACGCAATAGCGGACGCAGTCGCGATGAGCGAACTCGTTTTAGCATTCGGGCTGTTTTTGGTAATCGAGGGGCTGGTCTATGCGCTGGCCCCCGGTTTCGTGCGGCGCGTCGCCGAGGCGCTGCCGCTGATTTCCGATCAGCAGATGCGGTTCTTCGGTCTGGCGGCCGTCTGCCTGGGCGTCTTTGTGGTCTGGTGGGTGCGGGGATAGTTTTCAACTCTTGTTGAACGGCACGGCCGCGACAATGAGTGGACCCGCCGCACTTCCGTCATATCTATGGGAAACAACGCAATACTTTTCATCAACGGGAGAAAGAGCCCGCCATGGCATTGAAGACTGTTCTGAAGCCGATCCGGACCTTCGCCATCGCATCCGCCCTTGGACTGCTTACGGCCTATGGTGCGCCGACGACCGTGAGGACGGCGGACGCGGCCCAGGGGCCTGAATCCGTTGCCGATCTGGCCGAGCAATTGCTGGATTCGGTGGTCAACATTTCGACCTCTCAAAGGGTCAGCAATAACAACCGGACCCCACGGCCGCGTGTTCCCGAGGGCTCGCCTTTCCAGGATTTCTTCGGTGAGTTCTTCGGCGACCGCGACAATGGCCAGCCCGGGCCGGGACCGCGCTCGCGCCGCGTCAATTCCCTTGGTTCCGGCTTCGTCATCGACCCGGATGGCATCATCGTGACCAACAATCACGTCATTGCCGAAGCCGACGATATCGAGGTCAATTTCGCTGACGGCACGACGCTGATCGCCGAGGTGGTCGGTGCCGATCCCAAGACCGACATCGCGGTGTTGAAGGTCGAGCCGGAAGCACCTTTAAAGGCGGTCACTTTGGGGGATTCGAACGCGGTCCGCATTGGTGACTGGGTGATGGCGATCGGCAACCCCTTCGGCCTTGGCGGCACGGTGACGACGGGCATCATCTCGGCCCGTGGCCGCGACATCAATTCCGGTCCTTACGACAATTTCATCCAAACGGACGCTGCCATCAATCGGGGTAACTCGGGCGGGCCGCTGTTTAATGAGGACGGTGAGGTGATTGGGGTCAATACCGCCATCATTTCGCCGACCGGCGGCTCGATCGGCATCGGCTTCGCGGTGCCGGCGGGCCTGGTCCAGACCGTGATTGCGCAGCTGATCGAATTCGGCGAGACACGGCGCGGCTGGCTGGGCGTACGCATTCAGCCGGTGACCGACGACATCGCCGAAAGCCTCGGTATGGATGACGCCATCGGCGCGCTGGTGGCCGGTATTATCGAGGGCGGGCCTGTCGATGACGGATCCATTCAGCCCGGCGACGTGATCATTCGCTTCGACGGCCGCAATATCGACGAGATGCGCGACCTGCCGCGCATCGTCGCCGAAAGCCCGATCGGCGAGGAGGTCGACGTCGTCATCATCCGCAAGGGCGAGGAGCAGACCGTTGCCGTAACCCTCGGGCGACTGGAGGACGGCGAGCAACTGATAGCCCAGACCCAGGGCGGCGACGCAGAGCCGCAGACCACGACCGTACTCGGCCTGGAACTTGCGGAATTGGATCAGACGCTGAGGGTCGAATACGAGATCGCTGAGGACATCGAGGGCGTGCTGATCGTCGGTGTCGATGCGGATTCGGCGGCTGCCGAAAAACGCATTGTCGCTGGCGACGTGATCGTCGAGGTGGCGCAGGAAGTGGTGAGGAGCCCCCGGGACGTGATGGAGCGTTTCGACGAACTTCAGGACGATGGCCGCCGCAACGCACTGTTGATGGTCGCCAACAAGTCCGGCGAACTGCGTTTCGTTACCGTGCCGATGCGTTAGGCTCGTTGGCGCCATTCGTCGGCGCCGATGGCGTAAAGCACGTGCCGTTTCAAATGCGGATGGCTGTCGGGCATCCGTGGATGGTCGAAATCGCGGGACGGGTCGTGAGTCATGCCGATCCGTTCCATCACAGCGGTCGAGCGCCGGTTATCGGCGACCGCGAAGGAGACGATCTCTTCAAGACCGCGTTCCGCGAAGCCCAGGCGCAACAATTCCCGCGCCGCCTCGGTGGCGTATCCCTTGCCCCAGTAGCGCCTGGCTAGCCTCCAGCCGATTTCGACGCTGCCTTCCGGCAGCGCCGGTTCAAGACGGGCGATGGCAAGTCCGGCGAAGCCGAGGGCGTGTTCCTCGCCCTTTCTCTGCAGGGCGAAAAATCCATAGCCCGTGGTGGCGATCCGCTCGGCGATGATCCGCATCATTTCCGCGCTTTCCGCGCGGTTGCGGCGCATCGGGAAGAACGCCATCACGTCTTCGTCCGAATTGATGTGATGGAACAGGTCAAGATCGCCGTCTTGCCAGTTCCGAACCAGCAGTCTTTCGGTTTCCGCGACGATCATTACGGCACCACGAAGTCCGATTCACGATAGCCCTGGATATAGAGCAGGGCGGTAAGGTCGCCGTGATCGACCCGCATTCTGGCCTGGGCCGCGACCGCGGGCTTGGCATGCAGGGCGATGCCGCTGCCGGCGAGTTGCAGCATATCGAGATCGTTGGCGCCGTCGCCGACCGCCATGGTCTCTTCAAGCGCGAGGCCGAGCCGGCCTGCAATCTCGCGCAGCGCATCGACTTTCGCCTGTCGTCCGAGCACCGGCTCGGCGACGGTTCCGGCGAGCGCGTCGCCCGCTTCGATGAGAACATTGGCGCGGTTCTCGTCGAAGCCAAGCTTCGCTGCGATCTGGCTGCTGAAATGGGTGAAGCCGCCGGAGACCAGCACGGTGTAAGCCCCGTTGGCTTTCATGGTGGCGAGCAGCGCGTGGCCGCCCGGCATCGGAACGATCCGTTCCTTCAGGACCTTGTCGATTGTAGCCAGCGGCAACCCTTTGAGGAGCCCGACCCGCTCGCGCAGCGCCGGTTCGAAGGCGATCTCGCCATTCATCGCGCGTGCTGTGATGGCGGCCACCCGCGCGCCGATGCCGGCCTCATCGGCCAGTTCGTCGACGCATTCCTGGCGGATCATGGTGGAATCCATATCCGCCATCAGCAGTCTTTTGCGCCGGGTGTCGGCGTCTTGTATGACAATGTCGACGGGCGCGTGGTCCAGCGCCGCCGATAGCGCGGCACGCGCCTCTTCCGCTGACATCCCCTGCGGCAGGCGAAGGTCGCAGGCAACGCCGTCCGACAGCCAGTGAATGCTGCCGTCCGACACGGCGGTGGCCGCGACGGCGGCCAGGGACACGTCCAGCACGGGGTTTGACGGGTCGGATATAAGCGTGGCAACCAGAGGCATGAGGATTCCTGCGGACGAAGGGACGGCGAGCGCCGTTCTGATAGCCGGACCGACGGCCAGCGGCAAGTCGGTCATGGCGCTCGATCTGGCCGAACGGTCCGGCGGCATCGTCGTCAACGCCGATTCCATGCAGGTCTACGATGCGCTGCGGGTGTTGACGGCCCGACCGAGCAAGGCGGACACCGCGCGTGTCGACCACCGCCTTTACGGTCATGTGCCGGCGGCGGAAGCCTATTCGGTCGGCCGCTGGTCGCGCGACGTGGCGGCATTGCTCGAAGAGCCGGCGCTTCAGGCGCGGCCGCGCATCTTTGTCGGCGGTACCGGGCTCTATTTCAAAGCGCTTCTGGGCGGCCTGTCCGACATGCCACCTATCCCGAACGCGATACGTGCCCGGTGGCGCATGCGCCTTGCGGAGGAGGGGGCGCTGGCGTTGCACGCCGCGCTTCAGGCAAGTGATCCGGAGACGGCGTCGGCGCTTAAACCGGGCGACAGCCAGCGCATCGTGCGTGCGCTGGAGGTTTTCGAGGCAACGGGGCGGTCGATCCGGCTCTTTCGCGGCACGACCGGCAGGCCGCTGATCGATCCCGATACGGCGCGCCGGATCGTCCTGCAACCGGACCGGGCGGCGCTGCGCGAGCGTATCCGGCTGCGGTTCGACCGGATGATGGATGAGGGCGCCGTGGAGGAGGTACGGGCGCTGCTCGCGCGCGACCTGCCGCCCGACCTGCCAGTGATGAAGGCGATCGGCGTGCGCGAAATCGCAGCTTTCCTGCGCGGCGAGCTGTCGGCGGCCGACGCGGTCGACCGGGTGTCGATAGCCACCGGGCAATATGCCAAGCGCCAGGCAACCTGGTTTCGCAACCAGTTCGGCGCGGACTGGGAAATCATCGTCACATGACGTCGCTTGCCGGCGTTGATTGCACGCCGCGGCATTGACGCCTGAAAACTTTGCCGCTAACGTCCCGCGCATGATTTCGATGGGATACATTGTGGTGGGCAGGCGCATGGGCAGGATGGTGTAACCATCCGGCGGCAGCCACCCATGCGCACAACAGGGCTCCGAACGGGGCCTTTTTTTATGGCACAACACAGCCCGGTATGACGGTTGGAATGGTTGAGAGTGGCAAGTTAGGCGAGCGGAACGAAGCGATGAGTGGCACCAAGAAAGAGATGACGGGCGCGGAGATGGTTGTCCAGGCGATGAGGGACAACGGCGTCAAGGACATATTCGGCTATCCGGGCGGCGCGGTGCTGCCGATTTATGACGAGTTGTTTCAGCAGGAGGAGATCTCCCATATTCTGGTGCGTCACGAACAGGGCGCCGGTCATGCTGCTGAAGGCTATGCCCGTTCGACCGGCCGGGTTGGTGTTGCCCTGGTGACATCCGGGCCAGGTGCCACCAACATCGTCACCGCGCTGCAGGACGCTTTGATGGATTCCGTTCCCGTGGTCTGCATCTCCGGTCAGGTGCCGACCTCGCTGATCGGGTCCGACGCCTTCCAGGAATGCGATACGGTGGGCATCACCCGGCCCTGCACCAAGCACAATTGGCTGGTGCGGGATGTCAGCGAACTGGCCGTCATCCTGCATGAGGCGTTCCGCATCGCTCAAACCGGGCGCCCCGGCCCGGTGGTGGTCGACATCCCGAAGGACGTTCAATTCGCCATGGGCGAATATGTGCCGCCATCTCCGGTCACCGAGTTGAAGAGCTATCAGCCGCAGGTGCAGGGCGATCTCGATGCGATTCGCGCGGCCATCGAACTGATGGCGGGCGCCAGACGGCCGGTCATCTATACCGGCGGCGGCGTGATCAATTCGGGCACCGAAGCCAGCCATCTGCTGCGCGAATTGGTACAACTCACCAGTTTTCCGATCACCTCGACGCTGATGGGGCTGGGGGCCTATCCGGCATCAGGTAAAAACTGGCTTGGCATGCTCGGCATGCACGGCACCTATGAAGCCAATATGGCGATGCACGACTGCGATGTGATGCTGTGCATCGGCGCCCGCTTCGACGACCGCATCACCGGCCGCCTGGATGCGTTTTCGCCCCAGTCGAAGAAAATCCACGTCGATATCGATCCCTCGTCGATCAACAAAAATGTCCATGTCGACGTGCCGATCATCGGTGATTGCGGCCATGTGCTGGAGGATATGGTGCGGCTGTGGCGCGCCTCGTCGGCCAAGCCGGACGGCGACGCGCTGGACGCATGGTGGACGACGGTCGGCTCCTGGAAGTCGCGCAATTCGCTGGCCTATACGCCGCACAAGGACTTCATCATGCCGCAATATGCCATGGAGCGGCTTTACGACCTGACCAAGGATCGCGACACCTATATCACCACCGAAGTGGGTCAGCATCAGATGTGGGCCGCCCAGTTCTATGGCTTTGAACAACCCAACCGGTGGATGACGTCCGGCGGCCTCGGCACGATGGGGTACGGCCTGCCGGCCGCGCTCGGCGTGCAAATCGCGCACCCGGAGGCGCTGGTCATCGACGTCGCCGGCGACGCCTCGGTGCAGATGACCATGCAGGAGATATCGACGGCGGTGCAATACGAGGCGCCAATCAAGATCTTCATCCTGAACAACCAGTATATGGGCATGGTGCGCCAGTGGCAGCAATTGCTGCACGGCAACCGTCTGTCCCATTCCTACACAGCGGCGATGCCGGATTTCGTCGAGATGGCTGAGGCCTATGGCTGCGTCGGTTTGCGGGCGGAGAAACCCGACCAGCTCGACGATGCGATCAACGAGATGATCGAAGTCGACAAGCCGGTCCTGTTCGATTGCCGGGTGGCCAATCTCGCCAATTGCTTTCCGATGATCCCGTCGGGCAAGGCGCATAACCAGATGCTGCTGCCCGACGAGGCGAGCGATGAAGCTGTCGCCGGGGCCATTGACGTCGAGGGCAGGGCGCTGGTTTAGGCCGGCGAAGCGATCGGACGGCGCGGTCATGGCGACCATGGAACACCCCTCGGCCGGACGGCCCGGATCGGTCGATTACGGACTGCTATGCGTGCTGGCCGCGATCTGGGGCGGCGCGTTCATGCTGTCGAAAGTCGCGGTCTCTGAGGTGCCACCGGTCACCGTGACGGCGGCGCGCCAGGCGATCGCGGTCGTGATCCTGCTTGTCGCCGCCCTGCATTCCGGGCAAAGGCTGGGAGCGAGCCGTACCGATCACGGCATCATCATTCTGTCCGCTTTTTTCGGTCTGGCTTTGCCGTTCACGCTGATCACCTGGGGCGTTCAGGAAATCAGCGCCGGCCTGGCGGCCATTCTGATGGGACTGATGCCGCTGATGACCATCGTGCTGGCGCATTTCGCGACCCATGACGAAAAGATGAGCGTGCAGAAACTGGCGGGCGTCGGCTTCGGCATTGCCGGCCTCGTTGTTCTGTTCTGGCCGGACATCGTCAGCCGCACCGACGGGCAGTTCTGGCGGCAGGTGGCGGTGATGGCGGCCGGCATTTCCTACGCCGTCAACGCGCTGTTGACCAAGAGGCTGCTGCATCTGCCGCCGCGGCCGATGTTCGCCGTCAACATCGCCTGGTCCTTCGCCATGCTGGCGGTCGCCGCGTTGCTGATCGAGCCGTTGCCGCGGACGCTGCCGTCAACGCCCGTGTGGGTGTCGATCGTGCTTCTCGGTGTTTTTCCATCGGCCATCGCCTCGCTGCTGATGTTTCGCATCATCGCCCGCCAGGGCGCGTCGTTTTTCGGCCAGATCAACCTTCTCGTGCCCATGGCCGGCGTGTTATGGGGCGCCGTCATTCTTGGCGAGAGGCTGTCGGCCAACGCCTTCATCGCTCTCGCCATCATCATCGCGGGTGTCGCCGTCGCGCGCATGCGTACCCGCAGCAGGTCTTTGCCAGTCGAGGAAAACCCCTCATGAACGCACAACACCAGCCGACCGGTTCGGCCTATTTCATCGCCCAGGAAACGGAGAAGCGCGAGACCCGCACGCTGTCGGTCGTCTGCGACAACGAGCCAGGCGTGCTGGCGCGTGTGATCGGCCTGTTCTCCGGCCGCGGCTACAATATCGAAAGCCTGACCGTCTCGGAGACCGAGCATCAGGCGCATATCTCGCGCATCACCATCGTCACACGCGGCACGCCCCATGTGCTGGAGCAGATCAAGCATCAGCTTGAACGCATCGTCCCGGTTCATGCCGTGGTCGACCTGTCGCTCAGGGCGCGGGAGCTGGGTCACGAGAAGCCGCTGGAACGGGAACTCGCCTTGGTCAAGGTTCGCGGCGTCGGCGACCACCGGGTCGAGGCGCTTCGGCTGGCCGAAGCGTTCCGCGCCCAGGTGATCGACGCCAACACCGAACATTTCATCTTCGAAATCACCGGCCGCGTGTCGAAGATCGAGCAGTTCATTTCGATCATGCAGCCGCTCGGCCTGGTCGAGGTCTGCCGCACCGGTGTTGCCGCGCTCAATCGTGGCGCCGACGGCATCTAAGGCGAGCCGCCCGCGGGAGCGAACATGGCAGCCGATACTTTCCTGGCGCTTGCCGCCTTTGCCTTCGTGACCTCGATCACCCCGGGGCCGAACAATTTCATGCTGCTTGCCTCCGGCGCCAATTTCGGTTTCGCGCGCACTATTCCGCATATGTTCGGCATTTCGGCCGGCTTCGCCTCGCTGCTGCTCGGCGTCGGCTTCGGCCTTGGCGCATTGCTTGAGACCTGGCCGGCGCTTCATCTGGCTCTGAAGGTCGCCGGCGGCGGCTATCTGCTTTATCTGGCGTGGAAGATTGCCACCAACCGCAGCATGGGCGATGCGCGCGCCGTATCGCGGCCGCTCAGTTTCCTGCAAGCCGCGGCGTTCCAATGGGTCAATCCGAAAGCATGGATGATGGCCGTCACCGCCATGATCCTGTTTACCGATCCGGCGACGCCGCGCTTCTCGGTGGTTCTGGTGGCGGTGGCTTTCGTGCTGGTGAACCTGCCCAGCGTTTCCGTCTGGACCGGATTCGGCACGGTGTTGAAGCGTGTGTTATCGAGCCCTGACCGGCTCAAATGGTTCAACATCGCCATGGGCGTGCTGCTCGCGGCGACGCTATTTCCGATGGTGCGGTAGACCGGCTCTTCAGAGAAATTCAATTTACTTGCACGTAAGATGCGGTAAGCTCGCCGCATGACCGATCACGACGAACCTGACCATCATCACGGCAATCATCTCGATGCGATGACGGCCCGGGTGCGCGCCTTGGAGACAATCCTGAACGAGAAAGGGTTGATCGATGCGGCGGCGATCGACGCCATCGTCGACACCCATAAAAACAAGGTCGGCCCGCAAAACGGCGCCAAGGTGGTGGCCCATGCCTGGTGCGATCCGGACTATGCCGACTGGCTGCAACGGGACGCAACCGCGGCCATCGCCGCGCTCGGCTTCACCGGGCGGCAGGGCGAGCATATGCGGGCGGTGTTCAACACGCCGGAGACGCATCATCTGGTCGTCTGCACCTTGTGCTCCTGTTATCCGTGGAGCGTGCTGGGCCTGCCGCCGGTGTGGTACAAGTCGCCGCCCTACCGCTCGCGCGCGGTGATCGATCCGCGCGGCGTGCTGGAGGAGTTCGGCGTGTTTCTGGACCCGGAGGTCAAGATCCGCGTTTGGGATTCGACCGCCGAACTGCGCTATCTGGTGGTGCCGATGCGGCCCGCGGGAACCGACGATATGGACGAGGCGGCGCTCGCCGGCCTCGTCACCCGCGATTCGATGATCGGCACCGGCGTTGCGGGCAAGGCGGCATGAACGGGCCGCAAGATCTCGGCGGCCAGATGGGCTTCGGCCCGGTCGATCCCGAGCGGGACGAACCGGTGTTCCATCACGACTGGGAGAAACGGGCGCTCGGCGTCACGCTGGCCGCCGGCGCCCTGGGTCTTTGGACTTTGGACGAAAGCCGGCACGCGCGCGAGAGCCTGCGGCCGGCCGACTACTACACCTCCTCCTATTACGAGATCTGGATCAAGGCGCTGGAAGCCCTGCTTCTGCGCCATGGCTGCCTGAGCACGGCCGAGATCGACGCCGGCCATGCGCGTGAGGCGCCGCCCGAGACGCGGCCGCCTTTGAGTGCGCCGGATGTGCCGAGGGTCTTGGCCGCCGGCGGACCGTGCGACCGTCCTTCCGAGATGCAGGCCCGCTATGGCGTCGGTGACGCAGTCAGGACGAAGAATAGACATCCGACTGGCCACACGCGGTTGCCGCGTTACGCCAGGGGCCGTGTCGGCACCGTCGAGGAGGTGGCCGGGGTTTTTGTGTTTCCGGACGACAATGCCCATGGTCGCGGTGAGAACCCGCAATGGCTTTACCGGGTCGTGTTCGACGGCACGGAGCTCTGGGGGCCGGAGGCCGATCCGTCGCTGTCGGTGTCGATCGATGCGTGGGAGAGCTATCTTGACCCCGTCTGATGCTGCGCGGGAAACCGCGCCGCTCCCGTCCGACGACCCGAGGCCCTTCACCGCGCCATGGCAGGCCGAGGCTTTCGCCCTGGTGGTCGGCCTGCATCAACGCGGCCTTTTCCCCTGGAACGAATGGACGGATCGCCTTTCCCGCGAGCTGCACAAGCCGGGCACCGCGGCCGACGGCAGCGATTACTACGATTGCTGGCTGCGCGCCCTCGAGGCGCTAATGGTTTCCCGCGGGATTGCCGCCGGCGACGAGATTGGCCGCCTGCAGGCCGCCTGGCAGCGCGCCGCCGAGGCGACACCGCACGGAAAGCCGATTGCGCTCACCAACGATCCGCACCATGCCGGGCGCTGACCGCGCGCTCCGCCCTTCACGTTCGATGGAGACAGCATGACCTTTGCCTTGGATAAAACGCTCGGGCTCAAGCGGCTGGACGCCGATCTGTTCGAAGGCAAAACCGATCCGGTCTATTGGAACATGATCGGCCCTTATGGCGGCTGGATTGCGGCGCTCATGCTCAAGACCGTTTTGCATGATGTCGACAACGGCTTCGAGCCGGTTGCCATGACGGTCGATTTCGTCAAGGCGCCGGCCGAAGGGGCAATCGTCCTGCGGCGCTGGTGCGACCGCGCCGGACGCACGACCGCATTTTGGCGGGTGGTGCTGGAAACGCCGCAGGGGAAGCTGTGCGCCCGCGCCCTCGTCACCCTCGCTCCGCATCGCGAGACGCTCGATTTTTCCGACTATCGCATGCCGGATGCGCCGGATGCGTCGACCGTCGACCGTTTCGACACGTCGATCCTGCCGGTAAGGTGGGCGCATCGCTACGATACCCGTGTCGTCAAGGGGCATATGGGCGCGGAAAACGGCGACACGCACTCGCTTGTCTGGGTGCGCGACTCCGACGGGCGTCCGCTCGACCATCTGTCGATGATCGCCATCGCCGACAGCCCGTTCCCGAGATTGTTTCTCGCGACCGGGCGTCCGTCGAACATCTCCACGATCACGATGACGACGTATCTGCACGCCTCGTCGGAGGAACTGGCCGGCATCGGCAACGAGCCGATCCTCGTCGACGCCCATGGCGAGCGTGCCGGTGGTGGCTTTTATGATCAGTATTCGCGATTCTACTCGCCCGCGGGCCATCTCATCGCCACCTCCCAACAGATGGTCTGGTACGACCGGGCACCCTGAGCGAGCACGCCGACGCCGTTGCCGGCCGCGATAGCCCCTTGCCCGCGACCGGCGAATCCTGCCAGTTGGACCCATGGAGTTTTCGACCCAGCAGGAGGCCGCGCTCAAGGCCGTTTCGGACTGGCTGAAGGACCGGCAGAGCCCGATTTTTCGGCTGTTCGGTTACGCCGGCACCGGAAAGACGACCTTGGCGCGCTATTTCGCCGAACAGATCGACGGCGAGGTGCAGTTCGCCGCCTTCACCGGCAAGGCGGCGCAGGTTCTGCGCGCCAAGGGCGCGGCCAACGCCAAGACCATCCATTCCCTGATCTACCGCCCGCGCGGAGAGGAGGAGGTTGAGGACGAGGAAACCGGCAAGACCTCGATTGCGCCGATGTTTTCGCTCAACCGCCAAAGCCCGGTCGCCAAGGCGGCGCTGATCATTGTCGACGAGTGTTCGATGGTCGATGAGGAACTCGGTCGGGATCTGATGAGTTTCGGCACCCCGATTCTGGTGCTCGGCGATCCGGGACAATTGCCGCCGGTCTCGGGCGGCGGTTTCTTCACCGAGCACGCGCCCGACTGCCTGCTGACCGAGATCCACCGCCAGGCGCGCGACAATCCGATCGTCGACCTTGCCATGCGCGTGCGCGAGGGCCGCGAGATCGGCTATGGCGACTGGGGTGCCGCGCGCGTCATCAGCAAGGCGGAGGTCGACAGCGACCTGGTGCTGGAGGCCGATCAGGTATTGCTCGGCATCAACCGGACGCGGCGACGTTACAACCAGAGACTGCGCGAGCTGAAAGGCTTCGACGCACTCTATCCGCAGGCCGGCGACAAGCTGGTATGCCTGCGCAACGATCCGGCCAAGGGGCTGCTCAACGGCTCGCTCTGGCAGGTGATGACTGCGTCCAAGGAAACCGTCAAACCCGGCATCAACCTGTTGGTCAAGCCGGAAGACGACGATATGGACCGGGGTGTCGCCAAGATCAAACTGCTGAAATCGGTGTTCGAGGATCCGGGCGTCGAAACGCCCTGGCAGACGCGCCGGCGCTACGACGATTTCGACTACGGCTATGCCCTGACGGTGCACAAGGCACAGGGATCGCAGTGGGACAATGTCGTGCTGTTCGACGAGAGCTTCGCCTTCCGCGACTCCCGCGAGCGCTGGCTCTATACCGCTATCACGCGGGCCGCCGAGCGTCTCACCATCGTTCGTTAGGAAAAGGGGCGGCGCTTTTTACGCCTCGGCCGGCTGCTCTTCGCCTTCTTCGTAGACCCATCGCCAGGCGCTGGCTTCGTCGTCGAATTCGAAATGCCGGACCTCGACCCTGAAGAGCGAATTGAAGAAGCGGGTCGCCGTTGCAAACCATTCCGGCCCGCCCACCAGCGCATAGCGCCGTAGATGTTTCAGTGCATGCAGCTTGCCGATATAGGTCGAACCCGACAGCAGCGAGTTCCAATCGAAGCCGTCGAACCGCCCGACGCGGATCAGCAGGTTGATCGTGCCGTATGTGTCATAGGCCCGTTCCAGCGTCTCATAGACCTCGTCGACCTCTTCCTGGCTGAGATGGCCGTCGAACTCGAAAGCAAAGACATCGTCGCGTTCCGTTTTCAAAGACAACAGCGCGGGGTGTTTCAGGGGCTCGCTCATGACGGAGGTCCAAACTCCTTGATCTCTCTTCCCATCCTAGGTACGGCTTGCGCTCGCCGCAATCAAGAGCGGTAGCCGATGCCGCGTCGCCGATGACCGACCCCGCGGCGGATTTCGAAATGGATGGATGCCTCGACACATGCCGGATCAAGCCCAGACGAAGCTCTCGGTCAATCTGAATGCCGTTGCAATGTTGCGCAACCGGCGTGACCTCCCCTGGCCCAGCGTGACCGGAATAGGCGCGCAAGCCCTGGAGGCAGGCGCCCATGGCCTGACGGTTCATCCGCGCCCTGATCAGCGTCATATTCGGTTTTCCGACGTGCAGGACATCCGGGCGCTGATCGACGATCGCTTTCCGCAGACCGAGTTCAATGTCGAGGGCTATCCCAGCGAAGCTTTTCTCGAATTGGTCGAGGCGAACGAGCCGGATCAGGTGACATTGGTTCCCGACGATCCGGCGCAATCGACGTCCGATCACGGCTGGGATTTCCACAAGGATCTCGAAACATTGAAGCCGATCGTGGCCCGGCTGAAGAAGGCGGGCATGCGCGTCTCGCTGTTCGCCGATGGCGACGGCGACGCGGCGGCAATGGTGTTGGCAGCCGAGACCGGAGCCGACCGCATCGAACTCTATACGGGCCCTTATGGCAGCTTCTATGACCAGCCGTCGCGAGCGGCGGCGGAAATCGAGCGGCTTGGCGCGACCGCCGACGCGGCGCTGGCGGCCGGCCTCGGCGTTAATGCCGGTCACGATCTGACGGTTGCCAACCTGCCGGCGCTGCGCGCGCGCATTCCGTATGTGCTGGAGGTGTCGATCGGGCACGGACTGACGGCGGACGCGCTGCAATACGGTATGGCGGAAACGGTGCACCGGTTTCTGGCTGCCTGCGGCCATACCGGCTAGGGCGCGACGGCCCGTCCGATTCTCAAAAGAACCGCTTGACCTTATGCCGCCGATGCCATACTCCAATGGCCGAACCGTACCGTACAGTACACGCCGGGAGCGCGCCTTGTCGCAGGGTGCCATCAGAGAGGTTTCGGGGCAGGAGCCGGAGGCGTTCACGCCACGACAGCAGGCCGTGCTGCAGTCGGCGCTCGACCTGCTCGTGCGCGGCGGCGATCGGGCCCTGACCACGGCCGGCATCGCCCGCGCGGCCAACTGTTCCAAGGAAAGCCTCTACAAATGGTTCGGCGACCGGGACGGTGTGCTGGCGGCGGTTGTCGCCTATCAGGCCTCGAAGGTGCGGGCGCCGGCTCCGGGTGACGTATCGACCTCGGCCGACGCGTTCCGCCTGCAGCTGGTGCGCTTCGCCGACGATCTCCTGACCGTTCTGTCCGGCGAGGTGTCGCTGGCGCTCAATCGCCTGGCGATCGGTCAGGCCGGCAATCGTGATGAGCACCTCGGCCAGCTCGTTCTGGAACGGGGCCGGCGCATGATCGGGCTGCGCGCCGGCGCGCTTCTCGACACCGGGCGGCGGCTGGGGTTCCTGGATTACGCCGATCGCGACGACGCCTTTCGCACGCTTTACGGGCTGATTGTCCGCGATTTGCATGTCCGGCAGTTGCTGGGCGAGGTCCTCGCCGCCGATGAGACGGATTTCCGGGCGCAGGCGGAAGCGGCGATTGACCGGTTTTTCCGGCTCTACGCTGTGACACCGCCCAATGCCACCAATGTCAACGAACACTGAAACGAAAACCGAAAGGAAACGACCATGCGTGTGTATTACGATCGCGATGCCGATCTCAACCTGATCAAGGCCAAGAAGGTTGCCATTGTCGGCTATGGCAGCCAGGGCCGGGCCCATGCGCTGAACCTGAAGGATTCCGGCGTGCCGGATATCACCATCGCTCTGCGTGAGGGCTCGCCGACCGCGAAAAAGGCCGAGGCCGACGGTTTCGCCGTCAAATCCGTCGCCGATGCGGCCGCTTGGGCCGATTTGATCATGATGGCGGCACCGGACGAATTGCAGGCCGACATCTATCGCGACCATATCGCACCGCATATCCGCGATGGCGCGGCGATTGCTTTTGCCCACGGTCTCAACGTGCATTTCAATCTCATCGAACCGAAGCAGACGGTCGACGTTCTGATGATCGCGCCCAAGGGTCCCGGACACACGGTGCGCGGCGAGTATGAGAAGGGCGGCGGCGTACCCTGCCTGATCGCCGTCAACCACGATGCGTCCGGCAACGCCCACGATCTCGGTCTGTCCTACGCCTGTGCCGTCGGCGGTGGCCGCTCCGGCATCATCGAGACGACGTTCAAGGAGGAATGCGAGACCGACCTGTTCGGCGAGCAGGTGGTGCTGTGCGGCGGCCTGATCGAACTGATCCGGGCCGGTTTCGAAACGCTGATCGAGGCCGGCTATGCACCCGAAATGGCCTATTTCGAGTGCCTGCACGAGGTCAAGCTGATCGTCGACCTGATCTATGAGGGCGGCATTGCCAATATGAACTATTCGATTTCCAACACTGCCGAATGGGGCGAATATGTCTCCGGCCCACGCATCATCACCGAGGCGACCAAGGCGGAGATGAAGCGCATATTGACCGATATCCAGACCGGCAAGTTCACCTCCGAGTGGATGCAGGAATATCGTGCCGGCGCGGCCCGCTTCAAGGCGATCAGGCGCAACAACGACGCTCATCAGATCGAGGAGGTCGGCGAGAAGCTGCGTGCCATGATGCCGTGGATCAAGTCGAACGCGCTGGTCGACAAGGCGCGCAACTAAGCCGTTGCCGTTTATCGCACACGCATCGGGCCGCGATCCTGTCGCGGCCCGGCCTGTTTGGGCGCCCTAATAATACGGCGAAACGCACTGTTTGCGTGGGCCGTGATAGGGCTGGAACGTGTTGTCGTAGGCCCGATAGGAGCGGTATCGGGCGAAGCAATAATCGTAGTGGGCGCGTGAGAACGACGCCGGATAACGCGGGGCCGGCGGATAGTAACGCGGTGGTGGCGGCCGGTAGTAGCCGCGCGGCGGCGGCTGGTAGACGCGTGGCGGCGGCCGGTAGACGCGCGGCGGATAATAGACCCGTGGGCCGTAATAGCGTTTCGGCCCGGAATAGCCGCGCGGGCCGTAGTAGCGGCCGTTGCAATGGCTGCCGTAGCAATAATAGATGCCGCCGCGCGGTTTGCTGCCGGCGACGATGCCGCCGACGATCAGGCCGGTTGCCAGTCCGGCGACAAAATTGGCGCCGTCATTGTGTCGGTGTTTGCGACCCGCTTCGGCGCTTTGCGCCGTTACGGCGAGCACGCCAAACGCGGCAATGGCCGCGACCAGACCCCGTATCGACGGATGCATGGCTGCCTCCTGTTCAAAGATCTGCTTTCTGCAGTATCTGCCTGTCGCCGCCCGGTTGGCAAGCTTTGGCCCCGGACGCGCTGATCACTTTAGCGATACCTTCCGGCCGAAACGTGACGACAGCCAATCCGCGCTGGTGTTACGGGGCCACGCACTGTGGGTGACACGACCTGCCGGAGGGTCTACAGATGATGCCTCATCCGGTGATTGTCGTAAAAGGCCGCCATGTCGTTGCGTCTTGCCACCTTCAACGTCGAGAACCTGATCAATCGGTTCGATTTTTCCGGCTATCGCAACGAATTGCGGCAGGACCGGACGCTCCAGCTCTACGACATCAAATCGGAGGACGAGTATCGGCTGCTCGAACAGGCGCGCGCCATCGCCCATACCGACGACACCAGGCAATTGACGGCGCTGGCCATCGCCGATACGGCGGCCGACATTCTGTGTCTGCAGGAGGTCGACAATCTCGATGCGCTGCATGCGTTCGAATATGGCTATCTGTTCAAGATGATCGGGCGCGGATACCGCTACAAATACATGCTCGACGGCAATGATGCCCGCGGTATCGATGTGGCGGTGATGATTCGCGAGGCGACGCGCGACGGCCAGCCGATCGAATTCGAGCGCATGCAGAGCCATGCCCATCTGACCTATGCCGATCTCGACCTGCATGACGAGGCGATCGCCGTCACCAACACGCCCAACGACCGCATCTTCCGGCGCGACTGCCTGGAGATCGACCTGCGCGTCGGTGCCAGGCCGCTGACGCTCTACGTGACCCATTTCAAATCGATGGGCGCGCCGCGCGACGACATGGACGGGCGCATGGCGACCATGGCCGTGCGCACCGCCGAGGCGAAAGCCGTGCGGCATATTGTCGAGACGCGTTTCGGCAAGGAACGGGCGGGTGCCAAGCGCTGGGTGATTTGCGGCGATATGAACGACTATCAGGAGCGCATCATCATCGAAGGCGACCGGTTCAACGGCTATCGGTTCACGCCGCATCGGGAAACGGTTAGCGCGCTCGACATTTTCACCCGGGACGGTTTTGCCGAGAATGTGATGCTGCGGCGCCCGGAGATGGATCGCTGGACCCTGTTCCACACGCGCGGACCGGAAGAGCGGCACCTGTGCCAGTTGGATTATCTTCTGTTGTCGCCCGCCTTTGCCGCACAGAACGCGGGGCGGCGCCCGGAGATCGTCCGCCGGGGGCAGCCCTACCGCACGATCTTCCCGCCGGGTCAGGAGGTCGAGCGCTATCCGCGCACCGGCTGGGACCGGCCGAAGGCGTCCGACCACTGTCCCGTGGTGATGACGCTGGATATGATCTGACGAAGGCGGCGGTGACCGATCCGGACAACCGATGACCCCGCCGTCATTTTTCCGTTGTCGGTCGCGTTTTGGCTATGCCATTGTGCCGCCCATCGAGCCTTCGGAGGACATGCCCCATGCCGCGCGACTATGCCGTTTACGATGTTTTTGCCGCCGACCGGCTGGCCGGCAATCCGCTGGCGGTGGTGTTCGACGCGGAAGGACTGTCGGACGAGGCGATGCAGCGGATCGCGGCCGAGTTCAACCTTTCAGAGACGGTGTTCGTTCTGCCAGCCGACAATCCGACCCATGGCGCCCGGTTGCGGATCTTCACGCCGCGCCATGAAATGCCGTTCGCCGGCCATCCGACGGTCGGGACTGCCGTCGCCATCGCCGAACGCAAGGCGGGCGGCAATGGCGCCAGCATCGATGTGATGAATGTGCTCGAAGAAAAGGTCGGCCCGGTTCGCACCGTCGCCAAGCTGCAGGCCGATGCCGCGAGTTTCGCCGAATTCGACCTGCCGCGCCTGTCCACCCGCGTGCATGCCGAGATCAGCCGGGAGGCGGTGGCCGCCGCGCTCGGCGTGGAACCGCACGAGATCGGCTTTGAGAACCATCACATCTCACTGTGGAACGCCGGTATGCCCTATGTGATGGTGCCCGTGCACGATCTTTCGGTGGCGGCGAAGGCGCGCTGCGATCTGGTCCATTGGGAACAGCTTGCGCCGATGGCCGACGGCCAGTTGGCCGATGCTTTCGTCTATTGCCGGGGCGGTGTCGCCCATGAGGCTCATTTCCATGCGCGTATGTTCGCGCCGATGGGCGGTATCCCGGAGGATCCGGCCACCGGTTCGGCGGTGGCGGCCTTTTCGGGCGCGGTGCATATGTTCGACGAATTGCTGGACGGCCATCACGCGCTGCTGATCGAGCAGGGGGTGGAAATGGGCCGGCCGTCGAAAATCCACCTGCATCTGGAGGTCGACGGCGGCAAGATCGTCCACGGCCGCATCGGCGGCAACGCCGTGAAGACCGCCGAGGGCACGCTGCTGATCGACTGACGCGCGGGGCGCATTTCATCTGGACAGCCGACGGCGCAGACGGTATATCCGCAACTTCTTCAAGCGATGGGTGTGTAGCTCAGTTGGTAGAGCAGCTGACTCTTAATCAGCGGGTCCAGGGTTCGAGTCCCTGCTCACCCACCAATGTTTTCAAATAGTTAGAAAGTCGCTGGCGTGAACGGAACAGGAACATGTGCCGTGATTTGCCGTGGCACACGTCACACCGGGTGATGTTTGGACTGGGTTTGTTCCAAAACCGCTTCGGATTTGCCGCTCATCCTTCCAACCCCTCATACCATTGAACCAGCTTGCCGATCGCAGTGCGCGCCATGTCCGGATGCAGGCCGGGATAGTGTTTTAGAACTTCGCCGATCGACTGCGTGATACGGCTGATGGCCGACGCGATCTGCGGCTCTCTGCACACGGCGAGCAGCAGCCGATGACAACGGAGTTGGGCAGATATTGGTCCGCGAAGACTTCCGGTGCCGGCCGCAGTCGAAACTGTCAGTTTTACGGTTCTCGCCACGCCCTTGTGACAGTTCAAAACATCCATGTTTGGAAAAATCATGAGCCGGTTCGTCTGAGCGGCCTTCTTAGGATGCCAGGTCGGAAACAAAACGTCACGGCGCGATCCAATATCCGCCAAACCAAGGATGTGTGCGGATTTCGACATGATCGTGTTTGGCAAAAGACTGGCCGCAGCGGACACTTTGCAGTCCGTCACCTGGGATCCGGACAGGGCGGTATCCCGTCATCCGCTGCCCGGTGGCATGTCCGCCGGCGGGCGGTCGGATCGCCGACGCCATTCGGGTAGGGTCTTGCTGTCGATCACGACGGTTCTGTTCGGCTCCACGGCTCTGCATCCCGCGCAGGCGGCGTGCACCAGCCCGGCCGCCGATCTGTCCGTCGTCTGCAACGGCAACCTGTCAGGCGGGATTTCCTACACGGACGGGTCCGTTGCGACGATCACCATCGAAAACCTGACAGCGGATATTGCGTCCGGCACGGCTGTCTCGCTCTCCGATACGGCCGCCGAAGAGACCAGTGCGCTTGACCTCAAAACAACCGGCTCGTTCGATGACGGGTTCGGCATTGTCGCAACCACGTCCGGGATTGTCAGCGCGAGCCAAGGCGGCGTCGGCAAGGACCAGCCGCTTCAGACGAACGGCTCGGTCACCAGCGCAGGTTACGCCAGCGCCGGCACGAGCGGCGGCAGCGGCGGGGATATCGAGATCTCCCTTGGTGGCGCGGACGCGCTGGTATCCTCGGGATCCGGCCTGTCGGCGACAAGCACCGGCGGCAGGGGCGGCTCCGGCGGCGGCATGGTATCGACCTTCACAAACGGTCACGGCGGCGCCGGAGCGAACGGCGAAACCGGCGGCGCGGTGGCGATTTCACTCACCGAAGGGCAGGCGCTGGCCGCTCGGGGCGAAGGCATGGGCATATCCGCGTCGAGTCAGGGCGGGAACGGCGGCAATGGCGGCCTGGGCGACGGTGGTGATCTTGGTGCGACCGGTTACGGCGGTGACGCTGGAGGCGGAGGCGCCGGCGGTACCGTCACCATCGAGGCCAGCGAAACGAACAGTATTATCGAAACATCGGGAGATCTGAACCACGGAATCGTCGCTCAAAGCATTGCCGGGAACGGCGGAGCGGGTGGAAGCGCTTCCGGTTTTTCGGGAGACGGCGGCGACGGCGGCCAGGGCGGCACCGGTGGAGACGTGGGCGTCTCGGTGAATGTCGACTTGGCGACGACCGGAGACAAGGCCCAGGGCATATATGCGCGCAGCTTTGGCGGCGCGGGTGGAAACGGCGGTTCGGTCAGCGGTGTCATTTCCGGCAGCGGCGGTGCGACCAAGGGACCGGGTCCCGGCGGAAAGGTCACCGTCACGCTCGATGGTTCGATCGCAACCGGCGGGGACGAGGCCAACGGCATTTTTGCGCAAAGCGTCGGCGGATTTGCCGGAAGCGTCGGCGATGTGCAGAGCGTGCTTATCAGCTACGGAGCCAATGACGAAAGCGGTGGCGATGCGGGCACAGTGACCGTCACGCTCGCGACGGGCGCGAAGATCGAGACAACCGGCGATTATGCGACGGCGATCAGTGCACAGAGCGTCGGCGGCGGCGGCGGCAAGGGATCGACGGACTCCGATGGTTTCACCACCCTCGGAGGCGACGGATCTGCCGGCGGCAACGGCGCCCTGGTCACGATCGATCTGGATAGCGCCACCTTGAGCACCACGGGAGTGCACTCCGCCGGGGTTGCCGCTCTCAGCACCGGTGGTGGGGGCGGGGCCGGCGGCTCCGAAGGCGGGGTCACCGTCGTTGGCGGCGAGGGCGGGACCGGTGGAAACGGCGGCACTGTCAGCATTTCGGTGCAGAAAACCGCGATATCGACTGCCGGTGCTTTTTCCAATGGAAT
>Ga0209785_1000010_pt1 | contig 148704 bp, 126 predicted proteins | sample WorMetG1BERMUDA2_FD_187403 | JGI IMG/M metagenome (GOLD analysis project Ga0209785, IMG submission 187403) | Marine gutless worms symbiont microbial communities from Max Planck institute for Marine Microbiology, Germany - Inanidrilus... ...
CCGCTCCGAAACACCCGAAACCGACATCGAAAACCGGAAAACCGGCCCGAAAGGCCGACAAGACAGGCCGCCCGGTGCCAACTCCGGCGTCACGCCGCCAATAGGTTAGAGTTTTTCGAGGTGTCCAGCTGGCATTGGGACGGGCGTTGGCGCCACTGCGGAGCGAAGGCGTGCTGGTGTTGGGCAGCGGCGGTGCGGTTCACAATTTGAGGTATTTCCGACCCGACGGTGATGACGTGCCCGAGTGGGCGCGCCAGTTCGACGACTGGCTGGCCGTGGCCGTCGAGGACGGTCGGGTGGACGAGGTCGTCGCTTATCGGGAGCGCTCCGCCGACGGCGCGATGGCCCATCCACGCGACGAGCATTTCCTGCCGCTGCTCGTCGCCATGGGCGCCGGCGGACCTAACGGCCGAGGCCGCGTGCTCCATCGCGGATTCATGGATGGCGCGCTGAGCATGGCCGCCTATGCCTTCGACTGAAGGCGAGAGAAATCGATTGCCGCGGAAGCGCGACGCTCAGCCGGTCAGTTCGACGCCCTTTTCGTCGAACATCTGCTGCAGCTCGCCCGTCTCGTACATCTCGCGAACAACGTCGCAGCCGCCGATGAACTCGCCCTTGACGTAGAGCTGCGGAATGGTCGGCCAGTTGGTGAACTGCTTGATGCCTTCGCGCAGCGACGGATCGGTCAGCACGTCGATGCCCTCGAACTTGACACCCATCTGGCTGAGCGCCTGCACGACGGCGGCGGAAAACCCGCACTGGGGAAACATCGGCGTTCCCTTCATGAACAGAACCACCGGGTTCTCATCCACTTCCTGACGGATACGCGCGAAGACCGCGTTCTCGCTCATCTCTTGTCCCTCGTCCAAAATATTCGTCTATGCGTCCCCGGGAACGGCGGTCTGCAGCGCCAGCGCATGCAGTTCCCCGCCCATGCGTCCGCGCAAGGCCTCGTAGACCATCTGGTGCTGCTGCACCCGGGTCTTGCCCTCGAACGCGGCCGACACGACCAGCGCCGCGTAGTGATCGCCGTCGCCGCGCAGATCCTCGATACGGACTTCTGCGTCGGGCAGGGCTTCGCGGATCAAGGTCTCGATTTCGCCGGCTTCCATCGGCATGGCGCGGTCGGTCCCCTCCCTCGGTTACGGTGCCGACATGTAGTCGGGCATCCAGCGGGCGTTCACGTCGCGAAGACGCGATACGGATATGGCGTGTTGTTCACCGACAGTCAACGTCGCGCCGCCGCTAATGCCGATCCGTCGGGCCGCGATACCGGCTGTTTCGGCATCGGAAACGATCGCGTCCACAACGTCTTCAGGAACGGCAACGATATATCGGCCCTGATCTTCGCCGAAAAGCCAGCCGTGCAGCGGTTCGTGGTCGGCCTCCGGCGGAATGTCGATCGCCGCGCCGATGCCGCCGGCCATCGCCATCTCGGCAACGGCGACTAGGAGCCCGCCGTCGGAGACGTCGTGACACGTGGCCACCCGGCCCGCGGTGATCAGATCGCGGACGAAATCCCCGGTGCGGCGCTCGGCGGCGAGGTCGACCGGCGGCGGTGCACCCTCGTCACGGCCTTCAATCTCGCGCAGATACAGCGACCGGCCGAGCCAGCCGGCACCCGTGTTGCCGAGCCGAATGAGCGCCTGCCCTTCGCTCGTCAGCGCGATCGTCGCGCGCCGTTCTCCATCGGCTAGCAGCCCGACGGCGCCGACCTCCGGGGTCGGCGGAATGGCGACACCGTTCGTCTCGTTGTAGAACGAGACGTTGCCGGACACGACAGGGAAGTCGAGTGCCCGACAGGCGTCGGCCATGCCTTCGATGCAGCCGGCGAACTGGCCCATGATCTCGGGCTTTTCGGGATTGCCGAAATTGAGGCAGTCGGTGATCGCCAGCGGCCGGGCGCCGACGGCGGTGAGGTTGCGCCACGACTCTGCCACCGCCTGACGGCCGCCCTCCACCGGGTCGGCGAAGCAGTAGCGGGGCGTACAATCGGTGACGAGCGCCAGCGCCTTTCTGGTGCCGTGGACGCGGACGACGGCGGCATCGCCGCCCGGACGGCCAGCGGTGTCGGCCATGACCATGTAGTCGTACTGTTCCCATATCCACGCCTTTCGCGCGAGATCGGGGCACGCGATCAACCTTTCCAGCGCCGCCATCGGATCGTTCGGCGCCGGCAGCGAGGCAGCGTCGATGGGTTCCGAATGATGCGTCGGCATCCACGGCCGCTCGTATTCTGGCGACGCCAACGCCAGGGGATCGATGGGCAGGTCGGCGACCACTTCGCCGTTTCGCCTGAGCACCATGTGGCCCGTGTCGGTGAGCCGGCCGACGATGGCGAAGTCCAACTCCCACTTCTCGAACACCCGGCGGGCCAGATCCTCGCGCCCGGGCTTGATGACCATGAGCATCCGCTCCTGGCTTTCGGACAGCATCATCTCGTAGGCGGTCATGCCCTCTTCGCGCATCGGCACACGGTCGAGATCCAGCTCGACGCCGACGCCGCCCTTGGAGGCCATTTCGAACGACGACGAGGTCAGACCGGCGGCTCCCATGTCCTGGATGGCAACGATGGCATCGGTAGCCATCAGCTCCAGGCAGGCCTCGATCAGCAGCTTCTCGGTGAACGGATCGCCGACCTGCACCGTCGGGCGCTTCTCCTCCGAGTCATCGCTGAACTCGGCCGACGCCATGGTCGCGCCGTGGATACCGTCGCGGCCTGTCTTCGAGCCCACATAGACGATGGGATTGCCGACACCGGCGGCGGCCGAATAGAAGATGCGGTCGGTATCGGCGATCCCCGCCGTCATGGCGTTGACCAGGATGTTGCCGTCGTAGCGGGAATCGAAGGTGCACTCGCCGCCCACCGTCGGCACGCCGACGCAGTTGCCATAGCCGCCGATTCCGGCGACGACCCCGGCCACCAGGTGGCGGGTTTTGACATGATCCGGACTGCCGAAGCGCAGCGCGTTGAGGTTGGCCACCGGCCGCGCGCCCATGGTGAACACGTCGCGCAGTATGCCGCCGACCCCCGTCGCCGCGCCCTGGTAGGGCTCGATGAACGACGGGTGGTTGTGGCTTTCCATCTTGAAGATGACCGCCTGCCCGTCGCCGATGTCGACGACGCCGGCGTTCTCGCCCGGCCCGCAGATGACCCAGGGTGCCGTGGTCGGCAGTATTTTCAGCCACCGTTTGGACGACTTGTAGGAGCAGTGCTCCGACCACATCACCGAGAAGATGCCGAGTTCGGTGATGTTGGGTTCCCGCCCAAGGATCTCGAGGACCTTGTCGTACTCGTCGGCCGTCAAACCGTGGCTGGTGACGACGTCCGGGGTGATTTCGCTCATGGCCTCGAGGCTCCGCGGGCGGGCAATGGGAGCGTGCTCAGACGGTGAGCGCGCACCGCTCTAATAGCAAATCCGCTCCGGCGCGCAAACGCGGGTTTGGCGGAAATGGATCAATCTTTGTTTCGGCGTTGGCCGCTCGGCGGGATTCGCGAGCGGCCCGTGGCGGTCGATCGCGGCTTCGGGTTGCCACCGCTCCGACCACCGCGCGAAGAACCAAGACCGTCCAGCAGCGGCACGCTCTTGTGGCGGAAGGGAATGATCAGCACCGCGCCGACGACGAACCCGCCGATGTGCGCCCACCACGCAACGCCGCCTCCGGTGGCATCGCCGGCGGTCATCCAGGCACTGAAGAACTGCAGGCCGATCCACATCCCCAAGACGACGACCGCGGGCAGGGTGACGATGATCCGGAGCAGCAAGGTCAGCACCTGGGCTTTGGGGTGCAAGACCAGATAGGCGCCGAGGACGCCGGAGACGGCGCCCGAGGCACCGATGGTCGGGATCGCCGATTCGGCGTTGGTGAACACGTGTGCCAGCGCTGCAGCGACACCGCAGAGGAGATAGAAGAACAGGAACCGGCCATGCCCCATGGAGTCTTCGACGTTGTCGCCGAACACCCACAGGAACAGCATGTTGCCGATGATGTGCATCCAGCCGCCGTGCAGAAACATGCTGGTGATCAAGGTCAGTTCGGGTGGGATGACGGCGATCTCCGGGTTCAAGTATCTGTCGCCGAGGATCGTCGCCGGGATGGTGCCGAACTGATAGACGGCGCGCTGCCCGCCTTCGGTACCTAGCGAAACCTGCCACAGGAACACGCCGGCGCACGCCGCAATCAACGCCACGGTGACGTATTGAAAACGGATCCGCCGGAGCGGGTTGGTGTCCTTTAGCGGAATGAGCATCGCCGTGCGTCCTCCGCCGTCGGCGGGGTTAATCCAGTGCCGCGAGCAATCCGTCGAACATCGGCCGGCCGTCGGTGCCGCCGAGTTGCGAATCGGCGAGGCGCTCGGGATGCGGCATCATGCCGAGCACGTTGCGCCGCTCGTTGAGGATGCCGGCGATGTTCCGCTGCGAGCCGTTGGGGTTGGCCCCGTCGTCGACGGCGCCGTCCGCGTCGCAATAGCGGAACGCGACACGGTCCTCGCCCTCGAGCCTGTCCAGGGTCTCTTCGTCGGCGAAGTAGTTGCCTTCGTTGTGGGCGATCGGGATGCGGACGACCTGATCGCGGCTGTAGCCGCGGGTGAACGCCGACGAATCGGTACCGACCTTCAAATGCACGTCCTTGCAAAGGAACTTGAGCGCCGTGTTGTGCATCAGCACGCCCGGCAGCATCCCGGTCTCGGTCAGCACTTGAAACCCGTTGCAGATGCCGAGCACCTGGACGCCGGCGTCGGCGCGGGCCTTGACCTCGCGCATCACCGGCGAGTGCGCCGCCATCGCCCCGCAGCGCAGGTAGTCCCCGTAGGAAAAGCCGCCCGGAACGACGATCAGATCGACATCGGGAACCTCGGTTTCGCCGTGCCACAGCATCAGCGGCGGCGTGCCGGCTGACTGCTCCAGCGCCACCGCGACGTCACGGTCGCAGTTCGAACCTGGGAAGACGATGACGGCGGCTTTCATTCCGGAACCTCTCGCAATCGGCGTTTCGTTCCCCTTTTGCCCACCCACCGCACTCTCACTCGCCAATATCGATGGCGTAGTTCTCGATCACCGTGTTGGCCAGCAACTGGCGGCACATGGCATCGACCGATTCGCGGGCGTGGCCGGGATCGGTCTCGGCGAGTTCCAGTTCGATGTACTTGCCCTGACGGACCTCGTCGACACCGCCGAAGCCGAGGGCATCGAGGGTGTGTTGGACGGCTTTCCCTTGGGGGTCGAGCACCCCGGCCTTCAGCGTGACGTGGACCTTGGCTTTCATGTCTGGCGCCCCCCGGCCGCCGGTTACTGCACCGTTTCCGGACCCTTGATGTCGGTGGGGCCGCTTTCCGGCAGGATGCCGAGCCGCCGCGCCACCTCCTGGTATCCGGCGGCGATCTTGCCCAGATCGCCGCGGAACCGATCGATGTCCAGCCGCTCGTTGGTCTTGATGTCCCACAGGCGGCACGAATCGGGGCTGATCTCGTCGGCCAGCACGATGCGCACGTTGTCCTCTTCCCACAGCCGCCCAAACTCTACGCGGAAATCCACCAACCGGATGCCGATGCCGAGGAACAGCCCGCTCAGGAAATCGTTGATGCGCAGCGACAGCGACATGATCTCGTCGAGGTCCTGCGGCGTCGCCCAGCCGAAAGCGGTGACGTGCTCTTCGGTGACCAGCGGATGCTCGAGGTCATCGGACTTGTAGTAGTACTCGACGATCGAGCGCGGCAGCGGCGTCCCCTCGGCGATTCCGAATCGGGCGGCGAGCGATCCGGCGACGACGTTGCGCACGGCGACCTCGATGGGGATGATCTCGACCTCGCGGACGAGTTGCTCGCGCATGTTGAGCCGGCGCATGAAATGCGTCGGAACCCCGATCTCGCCCAGGCGGGTCATCAGGTATTCGGAGATGCGGTTGTTGATGACGCCCTTGCCGGTGATGACACCGCGCTTGCGCGTGTTGAACGCCATGACATCGTCCTTGAAGTACTGGACGAGGGCGCCCGGCTCCGGGCCTTCGAAGAGAATTTTCGCGGTTCCCTCGAAGAGCTGTCTGCGTCTTGCCATGTTCGTGAATCCATTCATCGGCGCACGGATGCCGACACCGTGGAAGGCGCCGATGATATAGCAAGTGTCTCGCGCCAAGACAATGATGCGGCGCAATGGCGCGCCGGCCCCCTGTCCGGTGACGCCCATGGCCTCCGCGCTTGCCGGAACGCGTCCTATGGCTGGAGTCGCCAGATGGTGGTTTCCCGCTCCTCACGGTCCTCCAGTTCCCGGCTTGTCGGTACCCGGTAGCGGGCGACCGGTTCGATCCCCTCTGACGGCACGTACGCCCGTCCCGGATCGGCGAGGAGAACGAGGCTGCCGGCGGCGGCGAGGGTGCGAAGCCAGTCGGTGATCCGTTCGGCGGGGGTCTTCTCGTAGCAGACGTCGCCGGCAAGAACCACGTCCCAGCCGCCCGCCGGAGAGCCGACGAGATCGCCCATCACGACGGAGACAGTGACGCTGTTCAGCGCGGCGTTGACTTGTATCACCGCCCGGGCCATGGCATCGATGTCGTTGGCCGCGACGATGCCACCGGCCCGGGCCGCGGCGATGGCGGCAACCTCGGACCCGGCGGCGAGATCGAGTACCCGCTTGCCGTGGACGATTTCCGGCCGGTCGAGGACGTGGCGGGCCAGTGCCTGCCCCCCCGGCCAGCAGAAGGTCCAGAACGGCGGCGGCACGCCGGCCTCGTCCAACCAACTTTCGGTCGATTCCCAGATCGGTGTGATCTCGGTCGCCAGCCGCAGACGAATCTCCGGCACCAGCGGCGGAGAGACCGCTTCGGTGTTGTCGAAAATGAACGCGGCGGGATCGGTGAACGGTTCGGTCACCCGATGACCTGACCGGCGACGATGCCGACGAACAGGATCAGACCGAAGTCGCGGTTGGACTTGAAACGGATCAGGCAGCCACGGGCATCATCGATGTCGACGGTCATCGTCTGCCACGCGAGATGGAGCGCCGCCACACCCAGCCCGGCGTAGAATGGCCACGACAGGTCCGCGAGGAATCCGGCTACTCCGGTCAGCACCACGGTCCCGAAGTAGAAGGCGGTTAGCCAGCGCCGCGTCGACGCCCCGAACAGCAGCGCCGTGGACTTAAGCCCGATCATCAGATCGTCCTCTCGATCCTGATGGGCATAGATGGTGTCGTATCCGAGCGTCCACAGGATTCCGGCGCCATAGAGAAGAATGGCGGGCGCGCCGAGGTCGCCGCGGACCGCCGCCCAGCCGAGCAGTGCCCCCCAGTTGAAGGCGAGACCCAGCACGGCCTGCGGCCAATAGGTGATCCGCTTCATGAACGGGTAGACCGCGACGACAATCAGCGATGTGGCGCCGACGGCAACGGCGAAGGTGTTGAACTGGACTAGCACACCGAGGCCAACCAGGCACAACGCGACCATGTACACGATCGCTTGCCGCACCGAAACCGCGCCGCTTGGGATCGGCCGGTTGGCGGTCCGCACCACCCGGCCGTCGAAGTCGCGATCAGCAATGTCGTTGAGCGTGCACCCGGCACCGCGCATGACCAGCGCGCCGATGGCGAACAGCACGAGCAGCCATGGGTCCGGCCACGATGGCGTCGCCAGGGCGACACTCCACCAGCAGGGCAGCAGCAAAAGCCACGTGCCGATCGGGCGGTCGATTCGCGCCAGCCTCAGGTAGGGTCGCGTGATCGGCGGCGCCAGCCGATCGATCCAGTGATCGACCGGTATGTCGCTGGCCGACGTGGGTGTCGTTTCCACCATCCCTGATCTCTTACGCGATGCCGGCGCGTCCTGGCAAACCACTTCCGCGTCGGCCTATGATCACGACAGGAGCGCCGCTCATGCCTGACGTCAAGCCAAAAGCCCGCCTGCATCTGACCGACCCACTCGCGGCCGGCACTTCGGTGTCGGTTTCGGGGGATCAGGCGCACTATCTCAGAACTGTGATGCGCGCTGCTCCCGGCGACGCCGTCGGCGTGTTCAACGGCACGGACGGGGACTGGCTGGCGCGGATCACGACCGTCGATCGTCGATCCTGCGCCCTCGCTATCGAGACACTTATTCGCCCGCAGCGTGCGGAACCGGGGCCGTGGCTGGTGTTCGCGCCGATCAAGAAGACGGCGTTGGACGTCCTGGTCGAGAAGGCGACGGAGCTCGGCGTCGAGCGCCTTTGGCCGGTGATCACCGAGCGTACTGTGGCGCAACGGGTGAACCTTCGGCGCCTGCACGCTCGCGTCATCGAGGCGGCGGAACAATGCGAGCGTCTCACCGTGCCCTATGTCGCCGAGCCGGTAGCTTTGGCTCGCTTGGCGGAAGTGTGGCCGGCCAACCGGTCGTTGTTGGTGCCCGATACCGAAGGGCGAGGCCGGCCGCTGGCCGACGTGCTGGAACCGATGCGCACGGTTTCCGACGTGCCGCCGCCCCACGGATTGTTGATCGGACCCGAAGGCGGCCTCGCGTCCTCCGAGCTTGACGCTTTGCTCGATCTGCCTTTTGCTACCGCCGTGGGGCTGGGACCACGCATCCTGCGCGCCGAGACCGCGGCACTGGCAGCTTTGACCATCTGGCAAACCCTGGTCGGCGACGGGATGGCTCCCGCTCGAAGCTGACCCCGGCAGCGAGAGTTTTGCCACCATGCCCGAAGGACTGACGCACGCCGCCGAGCCGGCCACCGACCGCCATACGCTCGTTGATTACCTGGAATCCGGTTGCAAGCCGGCGTCGGACTGGCGCATCGGCACCGAGCACGAGAAGTTCGCCTACTGCCTCAAGGACGGCCGTCCCCTTGAGTACGAGGGTGAACGAGGCATCCGCGCGATCCTCGAAACGCTCACCCGATGCGGCTGGACTCCCGTCCTCGAGGCCGGTCGGCCGATTGCGTTGAGCGCCGCCGACGGTTGCTCGATCACGCTGGAACCGGCGGGGCAACTCGAGTTGTCCGGCGCCCAGCGCAAGACCATCCACGAAACCTGCGGCGAGACGGACCGGCACCTAATCCATGTGAAAGAGGTTGCCGGCCAGTTCGGCATTGGTTTCCTCGGCATCGGCTACCAGCCCAAGTGGCCCATGGAGGCGATGCCATGGATGCCCAAAGCGCGCTACGGGATCATGCGCGAGTACATGCCGAAGCGCGGCAAGCTCGGCATCGAGATGATGAAGGGAACCTGCACGATCCAGGTCAACCTGGACTTCGATACCGAGGCCACCATGGTGCAGATGTTCCGGGTCGGGCTCGCGCTGCAGCCCGTCGCCACCGCACTGTTCGCCAACTCGCCGTTCCGCGAGGGCGGCATCAGCGGTTTCCTGAGCTACCGCAGCCACGTGTGGACGGACACCGATCCCGACCGTTGCGGGACGCTGCCGTTCGTGTTCGAGGATGGCTTCGGGTTCGAGCGCTACGTCGACTACATGCTCGACGTGCCGATGTACTTCGTCTATCGCGACGGCCGCTACATCGACGTCTCCGGGCAGTCGTTCCGCGACTTCATGGCCGGCCGCCTTGCCGATCTGCCCGGCGTCTACCCAACGTTGGCCGATTGGGAAAACCATCTCACCACCGTCTTCCCAGAGGTCCGGATGAAGCGGTATCTGGAGATGCGCGGCGCAGACGGGGGCCCGTGGAAGCGGATCTGCGCGCTACCCGCGCTTTGGGTCGGCCTACTTTACGACACCACCGCCCGGAATGCCGCCTGGGACCTGGTCAAGGGCTGGAGCGAAGCGGAACGGGACGAACTCCGCAACGCGGTGCCCAGGCTTGCCCTCAAAACGCCGTTCCGCAACGGAACCGTCCGCGATCTGGCGCTTCAGGTCCTGGAGATCGCCCGTGAAGGTCTTTCGCGGCGGAACCGCGAGGACGGCGCCGGCCTTGACGAAACCAAGTTCCTCAATCCGTTGTTCGAGATCGCCGAATCGGACTTCACCCCAGCCGAAGACCTGCTGGCCGCGTTCAACCACCGCTGGCACGGCAGCGTCGATCCGGCCTTCCGCGAATATGCTTACTGAGGGATTGCGGCCTAAATCGCGGTGCCGCCGACGGTCAGCGCATCGAGACGCATGGTCGGCTGACCGACGCCGACGGGAACCCCTTGCCCGTCCTTTCCGCAAGTGCCGATGCCGGGGTCGAGGTTCATGTCGTTCCCGATCATCGCAACCTTGGTCAGCGCGTCCGGGCCGTTTCCGATCAGCGTCGCGCCCTTGACCGGCGGCCCGATCTTGCCGCCCTCGATGAGATAGGCCTCGGTGCAGGAAAACACGAACTTGCCGGACGTGATGTCGACCTGTCCGCCGCCGAAGGCGACCGCGTAGAGGCCGTTGTCGACCGAGGCGATGATCTCGCCCGGTTCGCGGTCGCCGGATAGCATGTAGGTGTTGGTCATCCGCGGCAGAGGGTGATGGGCGTAACTCTGCCGCCGGCCGTTGCCGGTCGGCGCGACCCCCATCAGCCTGGCATTCATGCGGTCCTGCATCAGCCCGACGAGAATGCCGTCCTCGATCAGCACGGTGTGCTGTGTCGGTGTCCCCTCGTCGTCGACACTCAGCGAGCCGCGCCGGTCAGCGAGGGTGCCGTCGTCGACAACGGTGACGCCCGGGGACGCGATGCGCTCACCCATCAGGCCGGCGAAGGCCGACGTCTTCTTGCGGTTGAAATCGCCTTCGAGTCCATGACCGATGGCTTCGTGCAAAAGGATGCCCGGCCAACCCGGACCGAGCACTACCGACATCTCGCCCGCCGGCGTCGGCACGGAATCGAGATTGACCAGCGCCTGGCGAAGCGCCTCGTCGGCGGCGGCCTGCCATGCCGCCGGTTCCAGATAGCTTTCGTAGGCCAGTCGGCCGCCCGTCCCGTAAGAACCGGCCTCCATGCGGCCATCCTTCTCGACAACGATCGACACGTTCAGGCGGACGAGCGGCCGCACGTCGCCGATGCGAAGGCCGCTGGCGCGGAGGATCTCGACCGCCTGCCACTCGCCGGCGATCGATGCGGTCACCTGGCGGACCCGTTCGTCCTTGCGCCGCATATACGCGTCGATCTCGGCCAGCACGGCGACCTTGTTGGCGAACGGAACACCGGCAATGGGATTGTCGTCAGCGTAAAGCGCGACATTGGTTCCGGGCGGCGGTGCAGCGGCGGTGCCGGAATACCCGGCCCGCACCGATGCGACCGTGTCGGCCGCCCGGCGCAAGGCGTCTTCGCTCAGCTCCGAGGCGTGCGCGTAGCCGACCGCGTCCTCGACGTTGGCGCGGAGGCCGAACCCCTGCGTCGTATCGAAGCCAGCGCTCTTGAGCCTGCCATCGTCGAACACCAGGCTTTCAGATTGCCGGTATTCGAGGAACAACTCGCCGTCGTCGGCGTCCCTTAGCGCGCCGTCGACGATCACCTCGACGCGGTTGCGGTCCAGTCCCGTCCGCGAAAAGAACATCTCTTCACTCGATGGCATGTCCGACATGGTCAGTGGTCCTCGTCGAGGGCGATCAGGCCGCAGGTACAGGCGCGGCCAGCAGGTTGGGCGAGCGGATACAGACCGAAATATGGGGTCATTCAGCCTCGGGTTCGAGAACAGAAGCCGGCTCAGACTCCGTGGCGGGCGACTCGGCCTTCGTTGGCGTTGGGCGCTGCTGTGCGAAGAGGTCTTTCAGGGTGACGCTCATGGATTCGCGCCCACGCTCGTCGAACTCGTCGATCATCGCGCTCGCCGCCGGCTGCCAGTGGGTCGGCCGCATCCAGCGGAACGGATCGGTACCGACCCCCAGGTTCAGGTCCCAATAGAAATCGTAAACGGTGGCGTGGTCGAGGTCCCGGGCCAGCACCCACTGGTCGCGGGCGACCCGGGTGATGTACTTGCCCTTGGCCAGGTCCTCGAGCACGGCTTCGACGACGAACGCGCCGAGGTTCATGTTGCGGAGCAGGTCCTTGCGCCGGCGGATGACACCGAGCTTGCTGGCCGAGTGCAATTCCGCGAGCAGCGCCAGGGCGACGCTGAGCCGCCCTCCGGGAGACAGGTGCGGTCGTCCGACCAGTTCGCGCCGCGCACCCCATTCCGCCAAGGACGCGGTGATCACCGCGCCGAACAGCGCGACGGTCCAGGCGATGTAGAGCCACAGCAGAAACACAATGAACACCGCCATCGCGCCATAGATGGTCTGGAACGAGGGCGTCAAGGCGACGTACAACGCGAACCCGAGGCGCAAGACCTCCAACAGTCCCGCCGCCACTGCTGCCCCGATCAGCGCGTGGACGACGCGAACCGGTCGGTTGGGTATCACCACGTAGACCAGGGCAAACGCGGTGAACTCCAGAATCGGCGGCAGCACCTGGGTCACGACGGCATCGAGAATCGAGCGGTCGCTGATCGTCGGAGGGCCAGCAGCAGAAAACACCTCGCTGGAGATGGACAGGCTGGCACCAATCAGCAGCGGCCCGACGGTGAGGACTGCCCAGAACGAGACCATGCGCCAGACCAGCGGCCGGGGTTCCGTGACCCGCCAGATGGCATTGAACGCGGCTTCGATGCTGATCAACAGGATCAAAGCGGTCACCGCCAGACCGGCAATGCCGGCCGTGCTGATTCGCCCGGCATTTGTGGCGAAGCGATTGAGGTGTTCCAGCGCCACCGCACCGACTTCGGGAACGAAGTTGCGGAACACGAACTCCTGCAGCTCGACTCGAACATCGTCGAAAACGGGGAATGCGGACAGCACGGCAAGGCCGATGAACGTCACCGGCACGAGAGCGAGCAGTGTCGTGAACGTCAGCGACCCCGCCGCCTCCAGGCAGCGGTCGCGCAGGAAACGTCGGTAGACGTATTGCAGGAACAGGGGCAACCCCCTGATCCGTGCAGCCGTTTCCGGATTGAAGCTCTTGGCGATCGGCTTCATTCGGTGATGTCCGGTCTCCTCCCCGTCGCCTCCCCTGGCGTCGCCAACCGTTCGTTGCCGGGTGGCGCACGAGTGTAACATTCGGCGGCATCGACCTCCATGCGCCTTGCATTCCTGGCGGAATTCCTTTGACGGCGCCCCGTTCCGAGACTATCCCGGCCCCACGTGGTGATTTGGTCGACCGGCTTGCGGCCACGTAAAACAAACCGCTAAAAGGTCTGAGCTCGCGAAGCCCCGACCGGTGCGGTCGGGTTTTTTTGTGGCCGGGGCACATGGAACGGGAGGGGCGCGATGAAAGCGAACATCGACCCGGAACAGGACTGGCGCCTGGCAACAAAACTCGTGCGCGGCGGCACCAAGCGTTCGCCCTTCGACGAAACCAGCGAGGGGCTGTTCATGACCTCGGGGTACGTCTACGGCTCCGCAGAGGAAGCCGAGCGCGCCTTCAAGGGTGAAGATCAGCGGTTTGTCTATTCCCGCTACGCCAATCCCACGGTCGAGATGTTCGAATCCCGCCTCGCCATGCTGGAAGGCGCGGCGCTGTGCCGGGGGACGTCGAGCGGCATGGCCGCGGTGTTCGCCTCGCTGGCGTGTCAGCTCACCGCCGGTGACCGCATCGTCGCCTCCCGCGCCCTGTTCGGATCCTGCCACTTCGTGGTCTCGGAGATCCTGCCCACGTTCGGAATCGAGGCAACGCTTCTCGACGGGACCGACCTCGAGCAATGGCGAGCCGCCCTCACGCAGCCGACGGCGTGCGTTTTCCTCGAAACGCCGTCCAATCCGACGTTGGAAATCATCGACCTTGCCGAAGTCGCGGCATTGGCCCATGCGGCCGGTGCCCGGCTGGTGGTCGACAACGTGTTCGCCACGCCGCTGCTGCAGAACCCACTGCAGATGGGGGCCGACATCGTCGTCTACTCGGCGACGAAGCATATCGACGGCCAGGGCCGCAGCCTCGGTGGGGCGATCCTCACCAACGACGCCGACTACGTGGAGAACTGCCTGACGCCGTTTCTCCGCCACACCGGCCCGGCGCTGAGTCCGTTCAACGCCTGGCTGCTGCTCAAGGGTCTGGAAACCTTAGAACTGCGGGTGAACCGCCATTGCGCCAACGCGCGCCGTGTCGCCGAGCATTTGTCGGCGCGCGCCGACGTCGCCCGGGTGCTCTATCCCGGGCTGGCGAGCCACCCGCAGCACGACCTTGCGTCCCGCCAGATGCGGGACGGCGGCACGGTGCTGTCGTTCGAATTGCCCGGCGGCAAGGACGCGGCGTTCGCCGTGCTGAACGGGCTACGCCTCGTCGACATCTCCAACAACCTCGGCGACGCCAAGAGCCTGGCAACCCATCCGGCGACGACTACGCACCAGCGGTTCACGCCCGAGGAACGCGCCGAGATGGGAATCGACCTCGAGGATGCAGAGGATATCTGCGACGACCTCGACCGGGCTTTGGCAGCGGTGTCTTAGCAGACTACTGCTGCATCCACGGAAGGCCCGAGACCTTCCATCCGGAGACGGTGCCGCGGTGGCGGTTGCCGTCGGGATCGCCCTCGAAGCCGTCGGCAATGTTGTAGCAGCGGGGATACCCGAGCGCGGTCATGGCGATCGCCGCGGCCCGTGAGCGGACGCCTGATCGGCAGAGGAAATAGATCGAGTGCAAGGGCTTGACCCCGGCATCGGCGAGTTCGGGAGCGAACGCCTCGTTTAGCTTCATCGACGGGAACAGAACCCAGGGCACAAGCACCGGCTGCTTGCCGATGGAAGCAAGGTCGGGAAGGCCGACGTACGACCACTCGGCCGGCGTACGGACATCGACCAACACGGCGTTTTCGTCGTCCGCCAGCGCCTCCCATGTGGCGGCGGGCGTAACGTCGCCTCCGTAAGTCGCATCGGCCATGGTATCTCTCCTTCGTCTCTGACCGCCTCGGTGCGCCCAGGCCGAACGACGTCGGTCACGCCTTGGCATCGGCCATGGAATCGTCTGCCCCGATGGTGATATAGGGATCGGGTTCGTCGATCCATCCCCCTTGGCACCGATCGCATGAACAAGACACGGAAAAGCGATGGTCTGGGCGGCCGAACTCGCGAAAAAGCAAATCCGAGAACCTGCATTTCCATTGACGATTCGTGAAACACGCATTATAGTACCGATTTATGTATTTAACGCCCGATGGTGTCGCAGGACACCGGGCGTACGACGGGGAGGATGGAAAATGGCCCGAAACGCGTCCACGGGCCGCCGGCACCCTTCAAACGGCAATAACGTCGCGTTCGTCTCTCGCCGCGACGGCGCGGATCGCCGGCACTCGATCGGCCGGACCGCTTGCCACCGCCGCCGCGACACCCTTCGCCGCATCGATTTCCTCTCCCGCGTTCCCTGCCTCGCCGCCCCGCGCCGCCGGCAACCGCAGAGGCCCGCCGATGTATAGAATCGCCCGACACGAATCCTTTTCCGACACGACGTTTTTGTGGGACGTGGAGGCGCCCGACGTCGCCAAGTCGGCGAAGCCCGGTCACTTCATCATGCTCCGGTTGCACGAGGGCTCGGAACGCATCCCGCTGACCGTCGCCGACTACGACCGCGAGGCCGGCACGGTCACCGTCGTCGTCCAGGCGTTGGGCAAAACCACGCTAGAGATGCGCGACCGGTATCAGGCGGGCGACAGTTTTGAGGACTTCGTCGGTCCGCTAGGCCTTCCCCAGCATGTCGACAAGGTTGGCCACGTGGTCCTCGTCGGCGGCGGCCTCGGCATCGCGCCGGTGTATCCGCAGCTTCGTGCCTTCAAGGAGGCGGGCAACCGCATCACCGGGATCATCGGTTTCCGCACCAAGGACGTGGTGTTCTGGGAGAAGCAGTTCGGCGCCCATTGCGACGAGTTGATCGTCTGCACCGACGACGGCTCCTACGGCAAGCCGGGTTTCGTCACTGCCGCCCTGGAAGAAGTGCTGAAAACCGACAAGCCCGACTTGGTCATCGCCATTGGCCCCTTGCCGATGATGAACGCCTGCGTCGAAACGACCCGGCCCTACGGCGTCAAGACCATGGTCTCACTCAACGCCATCATGGTCGATGGCACCGGCATGTGCGGATCCTGCCGGGTCACCGTCGACGGCCAGGTGCGCTTCGCCTGCGTCGACGGCCCCGACTTCGACGGTCACAAGGTCGACTTCAAGGAGTTGCTCGCACGCCAGAAGCGGTTCAAGGTCCAGGAGTCGGTGGCCAGCGAGGACTATGCCCACGTCTGCAGCGTCGAGGAGCAGCTGTTCAAGGAGGAGAAGCGCAGCTACAAGAAGCTCGCCGTCCTCGACCCCGAGCAGACCAAGATGCCGGAGCGCGATCCGGCGGAGCGGTCGCGCAACTTCGAGGAGGTCAACCTCGGCTACACCTTCCAGGACGCCTTCGCCGAAGCCGAGCGCTGCATCCAGTGCAAGAAGCCGACTTGCATCGCCGGCTGCCCGGTGGCCATCGACATCCCGAGGTTCATCCGCCACCTGCTGGTCCGCGACCTCGATAAGGCGCTGGACGTGATCTACGAATCGAACCTGTTTCCGTCCGTGTGCGGCCGCGTCTGCCCGCAGGAATCCCAGTGCGAGGCGCAGTGCGTGATCATCAAGAAGATGGAACCGGTGGGCATCGGTCGGCTCGAGCGCTTCGTCGGCGACAACGCGCGGCCTTCGAAGGCGGAGCCGCCGAAAGATGCCGGCAAGCTCGGCCGCGTCGCCATCGTCGGTTCGGGCCCGGCCGGCCTCGCCGCCGCCGGCGATCTGGCGCGTTACGGCGCCCATGTGACCGTCTACGAGGCCCTGCACGTGATCGGCGGCGTGTTGCGCTACGGCATCCCGTCGTTCCGCCTGCCCCGCGAGATCATCGACCGGGAAGTGAATCGTCTGCAGGATCTGGGCGTCACATTCGAGACCAACAAGGTGGTCGGCAAGACGTTCACCATCCCCGAATTGATCGAGGAGCGTGGCTTCGATGCGGTGTTCGTCGGTGCCGGCGCCGGCGCGCCGACGTTCCTTGGCATCCCCGGCGAGTTCGCCGGCCAGGTCTACTCGGCGAACGAGTTCCTCACCCGTATCAACCTGATGGGCGGTGACAAGTTCCCCTATCTGGATACGCCGATCAGCATGGGCGACAGCGTCGTCGTCATCGGCGCCGGCAACACGGCCATGGATTGCCTGCGCGTCGCCAAGCGCATCGGCGCCGGACGGGTACGCTGCGTCTACCGCCGCTCCGAGGCCGAGGCGCCGGCGCGCATCGAGGAGATCCGCCACGCCAAGGAGGAAGGCATCGAGTTCTTCTTCCTCCATGGCCCCGAGGAGATCTATACCGACGACGACGGCAACGTCCACGGCATGAAGGTGCAGCGCATGGAGCTTGGCGAGCCCGACGAGCGCGGCCGGCGCTCGCCGATGCCGACCGGCGAGTTCACCGACCTCGACTGCGATACCGTCATCTATGCTCTGGGCACGCAGGCCAACCCCATCATCGGCCAGGCGACCCCGGACCTGGAGCTCAACAAGTGGGGCAACATCGTCGCCGACGACGACACCCAGGCGACTAACCTGCCGGGCGTGTTCGCCGGCGGCGACATCGTCACCGGCGGGGCGACGGTCATTCTGGCACTGGGCGCCGGCCGGCGGGCGGCCCGGGCGATCGGTGCCTGGCTCGACGGCGGCAAAAACAAATGGCCCATCACCGCCGAGGACGCCGAGGCCTTCCAGCCGCAGCAGGCGGTGAACTAGACTGGCAGGCCCCGAGGGAGAGAACGACCATGCTGTGCCCCAAGTGCCACCAGCCCATCGAAGGCGACGAGCCCTACATCTGCTGCGCCGGCGCGCCGCTGACCTGGCACTGCACGGCGTGCAAGAAGGTGAGCGAGGGGTTTGCCTTTCCCTACGGTACCTGTCCCCTGTGCGGCGGCGAGTTGGAACTGCTGGGCGATCGCGACATCGAAGACCCGGACGACTTCGACAGCATCCGCATGGCCTTCGAGATCGAATTGGGCGGCCGCGCCTTCTATTCCCGCGCCTCTCGAGAGGCCTCCGAACCGGTGCTGCAGGAGCTGTTTGGCAAGCTCGCCGAGATGGAAAACGAGCACATGGAGACCCTGGCGCAGCGCTACCACGCCCACATTCCCGAGTACACTGGCGAGTTCGAAGTCGAGCGTGCCGCCATCTTCGGCGGCATCGAGCGGCGGCCCGACGATCCGGCGAACCTGTTCCGCATCGCCATCGCCTGCGAAGAGCGCGCCGTCGCCTTCTTCTCCGAGCGCGCCGCCAAGGTGCCCGAGGGCTCCGTCGAGCGAGAACTCTATGAAGAACTGGCCGCCGAAGAACGCGAGCACGTCGCCCTGCTGACCACCGAGTACGAGCGTTGGAAAGAGGGCAAGCCGGGGCTGCTGTAGGGCGGCGCCCTATCCCACCGGCACGTTTGGCCGCGTCGTCTCCAGCGCAGCGAGCATTTCCTGCAATGTGGTGAGCTTGCGCCGCGGCGCACCGCCGGAGGCGGCGGCGACCTCGGCGGCTTCGATGGTGCGCCAGTCGTCGTAGGTGATGGCGCGCACCCGGCGGCGGGCGAGCAAGGCTTCGAAGGCATCGCGGCCCGGTTTCACCCCGCCCGGGAAATCGGCAAGGATCTGTTCGGCGCAAGCCACGCCGTCGGTGCGGTTGGTGCTGATCACCCCGATGGGCCCGCGCTTGGCCCAACCGACGGCATACAGCTTCGGGGACACCCGGCCATCGTTGGAGGGCACCAGCCCTTGGCGCTCGTCGAAGGGGACCCCGGGCATGGGTTCCGACCGGTAGCCGATGGCGGCGACGACGAGACCGCAGGGGATGACCTCGAATTCGCCGGTGTCGATGATGCGGCCGCCTTCGTAGCGGGTGCGTTCGAAACGTACACCCTCGACCCGCTCCGAGCCGAGGATTTCCACCGGCGACAGGAAGAAGCGGAAGTGCACCCGCTTGGGCCGCTCGTCGCCGACCATGGCCGTGAACTCCTTGAGCGTCGCCAGGTTCTTTTCCTTCAGCCGACGGTCGCGGTCGTCCTCAAGCTCGCCGACGGACTCGGGAAGCAGCGCCGCGTCGATGATGGGGTGGGCCTGTTCGAGCCGCCCCATCTCGCGCAGCTCGACATTGGTGAACTTGGCCTCGACGGGGCCGCGGCGGCCGACCATGTGAACGTCGGCGACCGGCGACGGGTGGATGAGCTGGGCGGCGTAATCGGGAAGGTCCGATTCGGCCATTTCCCGCTCGGTCTTGACCAGCACGCGGGCGACGTCGAGGGCGACGTTGCCGTTGCCGATGACCACGGCGGTCGGCGAGTCGATGAGCGGATCGAGGTCGCGGAAGTCCGGATGGCCATTGTACCAGCCGACGAACCCGGCCGAGCCGTGGACGCCCTTCAGGTGCTCGCCGGGGATTCCGAGGCGCCGATCGGCGGGCGAGCCGTGGGCGAGAACAACGGCGTCATAGCGCTCGAGGAGCTCGTCGACGGTGACGTCGCGGCCGACCTCGACGTTGCCGTAGTAACGCACCGTTTCCTGCAGCGCCGTCTGCTCGAAACGCCGCGACACGCGCTTGATGCTCTGGTGGTCCGGCGCGACGCCGGCACGGATCAGGCCGAAGGGCGTCGGCAGGCGCTCGATCATGTCGATGCGCACGTCGGTGACCGCGGTCTCCAGCAGCGCTTCGGCGGTATAGAACCCGGCGGGGCCAGCGCCGACGATGGCAACACTGAGAGTCATCGGCCCCGACGTCCGTACGGTCCGTCCTCAGGCCGGTTCGGCCGGCGCGCCGACGGTCCAGGTATGGCCTTTGCGCAACAGCGCGTCCAGGTCGTCGAGCGACGGGGCACTCGTATCTTCGAGGGTAGCGGCGTTACGCTGTTCCAGGCTCGGCGCGGGATCGTCGTAGAGGACGCCAATGGCGACGGGCATCGCCGGCGGTTCCATCGCCGCCAGCAGACCGGCGAGTGCTTTATTGGTCTGGTCATGGACGAGGATGTCGCTTTCGCCGACATCCCGGTCGCCGATGGTTACCGCTTCTAGGGCGATCGTTTCCGGGTTCAGCCGCAATCCCCGCTGCCCATCGGCACCGAACGTCAGCGGCTTTCCGTGCTCGACCAGAACCTGGGCGTCGGCGGCGAGGTGCTTCTCGGTGAAGTTGGCGAACACCGCGTCGTTGTAGACGATGCAGTTCTGGAAGATCTCGACGAACGACGCGCCACGGTGCTCGCGGGCCGCCTTCAGCACCTCGGCGAGGTGCTTCTGCGAGCGGTCGACGGCGCGGGCGACAAACCGGGCACCGGCACCCAGCGCCAACGCCACCGCCGACAACGGCGAATCCTGCGATCCCTTGGGCGTCGACGGAGAGCGTGTGCCGATGCGCGAAGTCGGCGAGTACTGGCCCTTGGTCAGGCCGTAGACCTCGTTGTTGAACAGCAGGATCTGAACGTCGACGTTCCGCCGCAGCACGTGCATCAGGTGGTTGCCGCCGATCGACAGGCCGTCGCCGTCGCCCGTGGCAATCCACACGTCGAGATCGGGGTTGCCCAGCTTGATGCCGGTGGCAATCGCCGGGGCACGGCCGTGGATGGTGTGAAAGCCGTAGGTGTCGAGGTAATAGGGGAACCGGGACGAGCAGCCGATGCCCGAGACAAAAACGGTGGTTTCCGGCCGCGCACCCGAGTCGGCAAGCGCCTTCTGGGCGGCCTTGAGGATGGCGTAGTCGCCGCAGCCGGGGCACCAGCGGACCTCCTGGTCAGAAGCGAAGTCGTCCGGTTTGAGGGCGGCGGGGGACGCGACGACGTTCATCTCAAGCCTCCAGACGCGATTCAATGGCCTCCTGGATCTCCTCGATCCGGAACGGCTGGCCGGACACCTTGTTCAGACCCTCGGCGGGGATCAGGAACTCGCTGCGCAGCACAGTCAGCAGCTGACCGGTGTTCATCTCGGCGACGAGCACGCGGTCGTACCCGCGCAGCAGGTCCCCAAGATTGGCCGGCAGCGGCCACAGGTGGCGAAGGTGGATGTGGGCGACGTCGGCGCCATTCTCCCGCATCATATTGACCGCACGGCTGATCGGGCCGTACGTGGAGCCCCAGCCGACAACGGCGAGCGGACCAGTCTCGTTGCCGTCTTCGACCGTCTGAGCGGGGATCTCGTCTGCAATCCCGGTGATCTTGGCGACGCGCAGATCGGTCATGCGCTGGTGGTTATCCGGGTCGTACGAGATGTGGCCGGTGTCGGCGTCCTTCTCGAGGCCGCCGATCCGGTGCTCCAGGCCCGGCGTACCGGGCGACACCCAAACCCGCGCCAGCGTCTCGGGATCACGCACGTAGGGATGGAAGCCCTCCGCACTAGTGTCGGACTCGCGCGGGAACGGTGTCAGGGACTTGACCTCGGGGATGTTCCACGGCTGGGCGGCATTGGCAATGTAGCCGTCCGAAAGCACCAAAACCGGAGTCATGTACTTGGTCGCGAGGCGCACCGCCTCGATGGCGACCTCGAAGCAGTCAGCGGGCGATCGCGCCGCCAGCACGGCGACCGGTGTGTCGCCATTGCGGCCGTATACCGCCTGGTAGAGGTCCGACTGCTCGGTCTTGGTCGGCATGCCGGTGGAGGGTCCGGCGCGTTGGGTGTTGATGATCACCAGCGGCAATTCGGCAGAAACGGCGAGGCCGATGGCCTCGCCCTTGAGGGTAATGCCCGGGCCCGAGCTCGACGTCACGCCGACGGCCCCGGCGTAGGACGCGCCGATGGCGGCGCAGACGGCGGCGATCTCGTCCTCGGCCTGCAGGGTGACGACGCCGTAGCCAGGCAGCGCCGCCAGGGTATGCAGGATCGGCGACGCCGGCGTGATCGGGTAGGAGCCGAACACCAGCTTGCGCTCGGCCAGCCGCGCACCGACCAGCAGACCCCACGACATCGCCTCGCTGCCGGTGATGCTGCGGTAGAGGCCGGGTTCGATATCAGCCGGCTCGACCGTGTACCCGGCGATATCACCGGAGAGCTCGGCCGTTTCGCCGAACGCATGGCCAGCGTTGAGCGCGGCGGTGTTGGCGGCGGCGATCTCGGGCTTTTTGGCGAACTTGGCGTTGAGGGAATCGATGGTGGGCTGTCGGTCCCGGTCGTACATCCACGACACCAGACCCAGCGTCCACATGTTCTTGCAGCGGAGCGCGTCCTTCTGCGTCAGACCCTTCGGCTTGACCGCGTCCAGGGTCATCTGCGAGATGTCGATCTCGACCATGCGGTAGGCGGACACGAATCCATCGGTCAGCGGATTGCTGTCGAAGCCGGCCTTGCGCAGGTTGCGCTCGTTGAACGCACCGGTGTCGACGATCACCACGCCGCCCGGCTGCAAGTTCGGCAGCTCGACCTTCAGCGCTGCCGGGTTCATCGCCACCAGAACGTCAGGCGCGTCGCCCGAGGTCTTGATTTCGCGCGAGCCGAAGTTGATCTGAAAGGCCGAGACGCCGTAGGTCGATCCGGCCGGCGCGCGGATCTCGGCCGGGAAATCGGGGAACGTGGCGAGGTCGTTGCCGACGAGCGCGGTGGCGTCCGAGAACCGCCCGCCGGTCAGCTGCATGCCGTCGCCGGAGTCCCCGGCGAAACGGACGACGACGGATTCGAGTTTCTTGCGAGGACGCGATGAAGGAGAGTCTTCGATTTCAGCGGTCGCGGTTGACATGGCGAGACGAAGGGCGCTTTTTGTGCATCCGTTGGTGGGCCCGGCACTGCGCTTTGACTTGGCCTCCCAAGCAATGCGGCGCGTCGGACAGGTTCATCATACTCCTATTTATGTCATACGCAGGTAAAATCCATTCCCCTTTGGCGATTTCCGGGCGATTCACGCACGTTGCGGCGCGGATTGACCGTACCAGGAGGCATCCATGAAGTCGGAGAATGACCTCCTCGACCTCGCCGGCGGCCTTGTCGAGCGGGCACGCGCTGCAGGTGCCGATGCGGCGGACGCGGTCGCCGTCGAGAATCGGTCCTTGTCGTTGACGCTGCGGCTGGGCGAGACCGAGCGCCTCGAACGCTCTGAGGGGATCGATATCGGCCTGCGTGTGTTCGTCGGTCGCCGGCAGGCCATGGTGTCGTCGTCGGACGTCTCAGACAGCGCGCTTGCCGACCTGGTCGAACGCGCCGTCGCCATGGCACCGGTGGTGCCGGAGGATCCCTATTGCGGTCTCGCCGAGCCCGAACAGCTGGCCTCTGACGTCAACGACGTCGATGCCTGCGAGGACGCGGAGGCTACGGTTGAGGGCCTGACGGACCGCGCCCGCCGAGCCGAGGATGGCTCCCGCGCCGTTGCTGGCGTTACCAATTCGGAAGGCGCCGAGGCCGACTGGGGGCAGTCCGTCCGCGCCATCGCCGCCTCCAACGGCTTCGCGCAAACGAACCGACGTTCGTGGAACAGCCTGTCGGTCTCGGTCCTCGCCGGCGAAGGCACGGCGATGGAGCGTGACTATGACTATGCCAGCGCCGTCTATGCCGGCGACCTCGGCGACGCCGCGGCGCTTGGCCGGCGCGCCGGTGAAAAGGCGGTGGCCCGCCTCGGCCCCCGCAAAGCGCGTTCGGCGCAAGTTCCCGTCGTTTACGACCCCCGAGCCGCGCGCAGCCTGCTCGGCCATCTCGGCGGCGCGATCAATGGCTCGTCGGTGGCGCGCGGCACGACCTTCCTCAAGGACCACAAGGGCGACAAGATCTTTGCCGACTCGATCACCATCGTCGACGACCCACTGCGCCGGCGCGGGCTTCGTTCGCGGCCGTTCGACGGCGAGGGGATCGCCACGCAGCGAATGGCCATCGTCGACGGCGGCGTCCTGACCACATGGATTCTCGATCTGCGTTCGGCGCGGCAACTGGGATTGGAGACGACCGGACACGCGGCACGCGGAACGGCCTCTCCGCCATCACCGGCGACGTCGAACCTGTATCTCGAGCCCGGCGCCGCCTCGCCGGATGCATTGATGGCGGACATCGCCGATGGTTTCTACGTCACCGAACTGATCGGCTTCGGCGTCAACGGAGTCACCGGCGACTACAGCCGCGGTGCCAGCGGCTTCTGGATCGAAAACGGTAAGCTGGCGTATCCGGTGAGCGAGGTCACCGTTGCCGGCAACCTCGTCGAGATGTTCGCCAACCTCACTGCCGCCGACGACCTGGAGTTCCGATACGGGACCGACGCGCCGACGGTGCGGATCGACGGAATGACCGTGGCGGGCAGATAGTCGCGCCCGACGTTCAGGATGCTGCAGTAGCGCCGAACACCAGGTACATCCGCGCGGCATCACCCTCCGCGACCAGCGGCAGATTGCCGGTGATGTCGCCGTCGCACTGGATCGGTTCGCCGGTCGACCCCTCGACCCTGACGCCGGAACCGGCGACGACCCGTACGTCGCGCAATCGGTGCAGGCGTCCGGCCACAAGTCCCCAGCCGTAGCGCAGCACGCTCAAGGGGCCCGAGCGTTCGAACAGGCAGACATGAAGCGCCGGATCGTCGAGCCGCGCCTGCGGTGCGCAGGTGAAGCGGCCGCCATAGTAGTGGCCATTGGCGATCACCACGGAGGCTGCGTCGTGCGCGGTGCCGTCGATGGTCACGCGATAGCGGCGATAGGGAAAGCGGAACAGGCCGACCAGCGTCTCGATAACGTAGGCCAGTTTGCCGAATGCCCGTTTGAGGCGCGGATTGACGTTGGCGACGACATGGGCGTCAAAACCGACGCCGGCCATCATCAGGAAACGCCGACCGTTGACCATGCCGACGTGGACGGAGCGGACGTCGCCGCAGGCAATGGCCCGGGCGATCCGCCGCGCGCGGAGCGGCATGCCGATCTCCGCGGCGAGCACATTGGCCGTCCCCAAGGGCACGATGGCGAGCGGCAGGTCCTTGCCGGCGAGACCGTTGGCAACCTCGTTGATCGTGCCGTCACCGCCGGCGGCGACGACGACGTCGAACGTGTCCGAAGAAGCGCTCGCGGCGATTTGCTCGGCGTCACCGCGGCATGTGGTTTCCCGCACCGTGACCGTCGCCCCGAACCGCGCGAGATGCTCCAGAACACGGCCGAATCGGCGTCGGGTCGAACCGCCGGCGGTCGGGTTGCGGATTACCAGAACCCGGCGGCGGAGATTCGCGGAGCTGTGAACGGGGTGCGCCATGGTCGTTTCTGAACTCGATAGACTTATTCCTACATTCGACCAACTATGAATACCGTAATTTTGAACGAAATGCGACATCCATATTAAATTTCGATGGCCCCTAAGAAATCGAGATGCAAAATACTGCGGTTATCTAGTATCAAACCTACTTAATATTGATCGTTCTTCGGATCGTAGATTTTTTTCGGTGCCGGTATGAACTCCATCGTGCGGACGAACCTGCGCTACCGATCCATCTGGATCTCCGACAACCATCTCGGCACCCGCGGCTGCAATGCCGAGATGTTGCTCGATTTCTTGCGCCGGACGGAGTCGGAATACCTGTATCTCGTCGGTGACATCGTCGACATCTGGCGCATGCGCAAGTCGTGGTACTGGCGTCAGGCGCACAACGATGTCGTTCAGAAACTTTTGCGCAAGGCGCGTAAGGGCACGCGGGTGATCTACATCCCTGGCAATCACGACGAGAACTTCCGGGACTTCGCCCGCCACCGCTTCGGACGTGTCGTCGTGCTCAACGAAACAGTCCATGTCGCCGCTGACGGCAAGCGCTACCTCGTGCTTCACGGCGATCAATTCGACGGTGTCGTCAAGTATGCCAAGTGGTTGGCGTTCGTCGGCGACAACGCCTACAACATGGCGGTGACCATCAACGTCTGGTTTAACTTCGTTCGCCGCAAGCTTGGCATCCCGTACTGGTCGCTTTCGGCTTATCTCAAGCACAAGGTCAAGAACGCCGTCGAATACATCAGCAATTTCGAGGACGCCGTCGCCGCGGAGGCGCGCCGCCGCGGCACCGACGGGGTCATCTGCGGCCACATCCACAGCGCCGAAATCCGCGACATCGACGGCATCGTCTACTGCAACGATGGCGACTGGGTCGAAAGCTGCACGGCCCTCGTCGAACATGCCGATGGCCACCTGGAGATCCTCCGCTGGACCGAAATGGTCGAAGCGGCCGGGGAGGTCGTTTTTGCAACGGCCGAGAGCACCACATGCGAATCCTCATCGTCACCGACGCCTGGTATCCTCAGGTCAATGGCGTCGTTCGCACGCTCGATACTCTGAGTTCCCGGCTCTCTGCCGGCGGGCACGACGTCGAGCTGATCACGCCGGGGATGTTCCGCTCGGTTCCCTGTCCGACTTACCCCGAGATCCGCCTCGCGCTGTGCTCACCGGCGGCCGTCGGCCGGATGATCGACGGGTTTCAGCCGAGCGCCATCCACATCGCGACGGAAGGCCCGCTCGGCTGGGTCGCCAGGCGGCATTGTCTGCGGAAGAACTACCCGTTCACCACGGCCTATCACACGCGCTTTCCCGAATACATCCATGCCCGCTGGCGGTTTCCTGTATCTTGGTTATACGGGGGATTGCGCCGCTTCCACGGGCCCTCTTCGGGCATCATGGTGGCGACCCAGACCATCGAAGACGCGCTGAAAAGCCGCGGGTTCCGAAATATCCGGCGGTGGACCCGCGGCGTGGACACGACACTGTTCCGTCCCCGCGACAAAGGATTTCTCGATTTTCCGCGGCCGATCAGCCTCTACGTCGGACGCGTGGCGGTGGAGAAAACCATCGAGGATTTCCTCGCCCTACCCCTCGACGGCACCAAGGTCGTCGTCGGCGACGGGCCGCAACGGGCCGAACTGACCGCACGCTATCCCGACGTCCGATTCGTCGGCGTCAGAACAGGCGAGGACCTTGCCTACCACTACGCCGCCGCAGACGTGTTCGTGTTCCCGAGCCGCACCGATACCTTCGGCCTGGTGCTCCTCGAAGCCTTGGCCTCCGGGGTACCGGTTGCCGCCTATCCCGTACCCGGACCGCTCGACGTGGTCGACGGCTGCGGCGCCGGCTGTCTCGACGAAGATCTGGGTGCCGCGGTGCGAGACGCCCTGGCCATTCCTGCCGACGTCTGCCGCGCCCACGCCGAACGGTTCTCCTGGCAGGCCAGCGTCGATCAGTTCCTCGGCAACCTCGACGTTTTCCGCTGATCGGCGAAGGGCCGCGCCCGCCCGTTGGCCGCAGAGTCGCGCCCGTGCTAGAACAGTTCCCGCGCCCTCAATCGAGGATTGCCGGGACTTGACCGACACGCCATCGAGCGACCACCGGCCGCACCAGTCCACCCGCGTACTGATGCGGCGCCTGATCCGGGACTGCGTCCGACCCTACGTCGGCTGGCTGGCGTTCGCCGTCGCCTGCATGGTGGTGGTCGCGGGGACGACCGCGCTCAGTGCGTGGCTGATGGAGCCGGTGGTCAACGAGGTGTTCATCGCCAAGCGCCTCGATGCGCTGTGGCTGGTCAGCGCCGCCATCCTCGTAACCTTCGGCCTCAAGGGCGCGGCCAACTATGGCCAGTCGCTGCTGATGAGCAACGTGGGCCTGCGCATCGTCGCCGACAATCAGAACCGGCTGTTCAGCCATCTCTCGCGCATGGACTTGGCGTTCTTCCATGCCAATGCGACCGGCCGTCTGGTGTCGCGGTTCGTCGTTGATGTGACGATGATGCGCACCGCCGTCTCGGACGCGCTGACCAGCCTCGGCAAGGACCTGTTGTCGCTGATCGGGCTGGTCACGGTGATGTTCATCCAGGACTGGCAGCTGGCGGCGATCGCCTTCTTCGTCTTCCCGCTGGCCGGCTTTCCCATCGTCCGACTCGGCCGCCGCATGCGCAAGGTGACCGCCAACACCCAGCACGAGATGGGCCTGTTCTCGACCCTCCTCGAACAGACCTTCCAAGGCATCCGCGTGGTCAAATCCTACGGCATGGAGGCCTACGAACGCGGCCGGGTCGCCGGTCTTGTCGAGCGCATCTACGGCCTGACGGTCAAGGCGGCGCGAATCCGGGCACTGTCGCGGCCGATCATGGAGACCCTGGGCGGTGTCGCCATCGCCATCGTCATCGTCTACGGCGGCTATCAGGTGATCCTGGAGCGCATGGACCCCGGCTCGTTCTTCTCGTTCATCACGGCGCTGTTGATGGCCTACGAGCCAATGAAGCGGCTCGCCAACCTCAACGCCAGCCTGCAGCAGGGATTGGCCGGCGCCCAGCGGCTGTTCGACGTGCTCGATACCGAGCCCGAGCTCAAGGACCGGCCCGGCGCTGGGCCGCTGCATGTCACCGCCGGCGCCATTCGCTTCGAGGGCGTCGACTTCGCCTACGGCCCCGATGCCCCGGCCCTGGTCGGCGTCGACCTCGACGTACCCGCCGGCGGGACCGTCGCCCTGGTCGGCCCCTCGGGCGCCGGCAAGTCGACGATCCTCAATCTGATCCTCCGATTCTACGATGTCAGCGGCGGCCGCGTGACCATCGACGGTGTCGACGTGCGCGATGTGACGCTGGCCTCGCTGCATGCCAACGCGGCACTGGTCAGCCAGGAGATCATGCTGTTCGACGACACGATCCGCGCCAATATCGCCTATGGCCGCGAGGGCGCCAGCGACGGCGCGATCGTCACCGCGGCGCGGAACGCGGCGGCGCACGACTTCATCGAACGGCTGCCCGACGGCTACGACACCGTCGTCGGCGAACGCGGGACCAAGCTCTCGGGCGGCGAGCGCCAGCGCCTCGCCATCGCCCGGGCGATGCTGAAGAATGCGCCGATCCTGCTGCTTGACGAGGCCACCTCGGCCTTGGACACAGAATCCGAACGCCAGGTGCAGCAGGCGTTGAACGAATTGATGCGCGGACGCACGACGCTGGTCATCGCGCACCGGCTATCGACGGTGATCGACGCCGATCTCATCTGCGTCATTGACCGCGGGCGCATCGTCGAATCAGGGACCCACGCCGAGCTGTTGGCACGGGGTGGGACGTACGCGCGGCTGCATGCGTTGCAGTTCGCCGACGAGGACGCGGCGCCCGAAGCCGCCGTGGCCGTCCGCTGACCGCGTCATGAGTCGGCTCAAGTCCATCCTCGCCAGCGACGGCGTGCGCCGCGTGCTTTGCGCGATAGGCGCCCTCTACATTCGTTTCGTTCACGCCACCGGCCGCTGGACCGCAGTCGGCGACGAGGTGCCCCGGAAGTTCTGGGACGACGGCCGGCCGTTCATTCTCTGCTTCTGGCACGGGCGGCTGTTGATGATGCCCTATTGCTGGCGGCGTAGCGTGCCCATCCACATGCTGATCTCCCAACACCGCGATGGCCAAATCATCGCTCGGACCGTTGGCCACTTCGGCATCGATACCGTTGCCGGATCGAGCAGTCGGGGCGGTGCCGCCGCATTGCGGTCCATGGTCGGCCTGCTCCGTGGTGGTGCCTACGTCGGCATCACGCCCGATGGTCCGCGCGGTCCGCGCATGCGGGCCAGCGACGGTATCGCCGCCGTCGCCCGCCTATCGGGCGTTCCGGTGATCCCGGCCACCTTCGGTGTCAGCCGGCGGCGTTCGCTCTCCACGTGGGACCGCTTCGTCATCGCGCTGCCGTTCACTCGCGGCGTGTTCCTGTGGGGCGATCCCATCGACGTTCCCCGTGACGCCGATACCGAGGGCCTCGAACGTGCCCGGCGCGAGATCGAAGACGCCCTCAACCGGCTGACCAAAGACGCCGACCGGATGACCGGCCACGCCCCCGTGGAGCCGGCTCCGGAGGCACGCGAGGCCGGCGCATGACCGGACTCGCGCTCTACCGCCTGCTGACCGAGATCGGCGCGCCGCTGATCCACCTCTACCTCGCCCGACGCCGAGCGCGGGGCAAGGAAGACAACGAACGGTTCGCCGAACGCCTCGGCCAGCCGTCGCAGCCGCGCCCCGAGGGGTCACTCATCTGGCTCCATGCCGCCAGCGTCGGCGAGTCCCTCTCCCTGATTCCGCTGATCGAGGGCGTGCAACGGAACTGGCCGGATCACCGGCTCCTGATGACCACCGGCACGGTGACCTCAGCCCGGCTGATGGCTGAGCGCCTGCCCAACGGCGTCGTTCACCAATACGTCCCCGTCGATCGCATCGCTTATGTGCGGCGGTTTTTGGATCACTGGCGGCCCGATCTGGTGTTGTGGGCGGAGTCCGAGTTCTGGCCGCACCTGGTCGGCGAACCGGGCCGGCGCGGCATTCCCCTGGTGCTGGTCAACGGCCGCATGTCGCCGCGTTCGTATGGAAGGTGGCAGCGGTACTCGGGGGTTATCCGCCGCCTGCTCGACGGTTTCTCCCTGTGCCTCGCCCAGACCGAAACCGATGCAGAAAGACTACGGACGCTGGGTGCGTCCGATGCTCGGTGCGCCGGGAACCTGAAGTTCGCCAGCCGGCCGCTTCCGGCCGACGAAGACGCGTTGGCCCAGTTGCAGGGTGCCATTGGATCCCGTCCGGTGTGGCTCGCGGCAAGCACCCACACGGGAGAAGAGGAGATCGCCGGCAGCGTCCATGCGACCCTCGCACCGGACCACCCGGGGCTGCTGACCATCATCGTCCCGCGCCACCCCGACCGCGGCGCGGAAACCGCTGCCGTTCTGGCCGCCGATGGCCTGACGGTCGCCCGGCGGGCCGCGGGTCAACCGATCGGTCCGGAAACCGACATCTATATCGCCGATACCATGGGCGAACTTGGCCTGTTCTACCGGCTTTCGCCCATCGCCTTCATCGGCAAGTCGCTCACTGCGGACGGAGGCCAGAACCCGATCGAAGCCGCTCAGCTTGGCGCTGCCGTGGTTACCGGCCAGAAGGTGTCCAACTTCGAGGAGATCACCCGGCGCATGGTCTCGGCCGGCGGGGCCGAGACCGTCGGCGATGCCGATGCCCTTGCCGATGCTATCGGGCGGCTGCTCGCAGACCCCGAGTTGTGCGCAACGCGTGCCGAGGCCGCGCGGGCGTTGGCTTCGGATGAAACCGGTGTCGTCGATGCCATCGTCGACGCGCTGGTCCCATTCCTCGGCCCACCCCTGACCCCGGACCGCCGTGCGCGCGCCTGAGTTCTGGTACCAGCCACCGGGAGTCGCGGCGACGTTCTTGGCGCCGCTCGGTTGGGTCTACGGAGCCGTCGTCTCCCTTCGCCTGCGGCTGGCGCGACCCTGGAAAGCGCCGGTACCGGTGATCTGCGTCGGCAACCTGGTCGCCGGCGGCGCCGGCAAGACGCCTGTCGTTCTCGATCTCGCGAGCAGGCTGTTGGCGCGAGGCATCGACGTCCATGTCATCAGCCGTGGTTACGGCGGCACTGAGGCCGGACCGCTGCGGGTCGATCCCGACCGTCACGGCTTCCGGGCCGTCGGGGACGAACCTCTGTTGCTGGCCGAGGCATGCCCGGCGTGGGTTGCCAAGGATCGACGGGCCGGGATCGAAGCCGCCGTCGCCGAGGGGGCAAAGGTGGTGATCCTCGACGACGGGTTCCAGAACCCCACCGTCGTCAAGGACCTTTCCCTTGTCGTCGTCGACGGCGGAGCCGGCTTCGGCAACAATCGCGTCATCCCGGCGGGACCCTTGCGTGAATCCGTTTCCCACGGTCTCGCCCGCGCCGATGCCGTCGTGGTCATGGGCGACGGCAACGCCGACGTCACCTCGCAGGCCGGCGATCTCCCGGTGCTGCGGGGAGGCCTGAGCCCCACCGCGGCGTCGGACCATCTCGTCGGCCACCCGGTCGTCGCCTTCGCCGGCATCGGCCGCCCGGCAAAATTCTTCGAGACGCTGCGTGCGCTCGGCAGCCGGGTCAAATCGACGTCAGCGTTTCCGGATCACCATCCCTTCACCGACGGAGACATCGATTCCCTGTCCGCCCGCGCCGAGGCCGCCGGCGCCAAGCTTGTCACCACGGCCAAGGATGCAAAGCGCCTGCCGCCCACGGGCAAGGCAATCGAAGTCTTGACCGTTGCCGTTGCATGGGAGAAGGAAACGGCACTCGAATTGCTCCTCTCTCCGGTTCTCGACCATGCTTGCTGATTCGCCGTCCGGCAGCCGCCGGATTCTCTACTGGTTCCAGGCCGCCGTCGCGCGGGCGCTGTTCGGAATCGCCCGGATGTTGCCGCTCGATACGGCATCCGCGGTGGGCGGCTGGCTGGGCCGGACCATCGGACCCCGGTTCGGCAAGAGCAAGCTCGCGCGGCGCAACCTTGCCCGCGCCTTCCCGGAAAAGTCGCCAGCCGAGATCGAAGCCATCGTCCGCGGCATGTGGGACAACCTGGGGCGCACCGCTTTCGAGTATCCCAACCTCGACCGCGAGCCGCTGATGGCCAGCGGCCGGGTCGAATTGCGCGGTGTCGAGCACTTCGAGGCCATGCGCGACGACGGCCGCTCCGGCATCCTGTTCTCCGGCCACTTCGCCAATTGGGAGGTGATGGGCCTGTGCTCGGCCGAGGGCGGAGCACCGCTCAACCTTATCTACCGGGCACCCAACAACCCGTTCATGAGCTGGCTCTATCACCACCGGCGTTCCGGCGAGGCGGAGATGATCCCCAAGGGCTCGGCCGGGGCCAAGCGGGCGCTCGAACTGCTCAAGGGCACGGCCCATTTGGGCATGCTCGTCGACCAGAAAATGAACGACGGCATCCCCGTGCCGTTCTTCGGCCGCGACGCGATGACCGCGCCGGCGCTGGCCCAATTCGCTTTCCGCTACGAGTGCCCCGTGCTGCCAGCGCGGATCGAACGGACCGGCGGTGCCCGCTTCCGCCTCACCGTTTTCCCGCCCATGGTGTTCGAAAAATCCGGCGACCGCCGGGCCGACATCACCAATGCCATGGCCGCCGTCAATGCGCTGATCGAGAGCTGGATCCGTGAACGTCCCGAACAGTGGCTCTGGGTTCACCGCCGCTGGCCGGACTGACCGGCGGATGGCATCGGCCCGACGAGCAGTTCGGGATCGAGGGCGACGTCGAACAGACTGACCCCCCAATGCAGGTGCGGACCGGTGGCGCGGCCGGTCATGCCGACGGTACCGATGATGTCGCCTTGCTCCACACGATGTCCCGCCGCGACGGCAATCGTGTGCATGTGAATGTAGACACTGGTGAGGCCATGGCCATGGTCGATCATCACCGTCTTGCCGGTGAGAAGCATGCCGGCATGGACGAGCGCTACCGTTCCGGTCGCGGCGGCACGCACGGGCGTCCCGGTCGACGCGGCGATGTCGACCCCGGCGTGGGGGCTGCGGGGCGCGCCGTTGAGGATGCGCTGACTGCCGAAGATGCCGGTGATGGTCCCGATCAGCGGCCAAGCGAAGCCCTCCTCGAAAAAGGGCTCCTCGCTGTCCCCGCGGCGCACGGCGACGATGAGTTCGCGCTCCGCGGCGATGCGTTCGAGGTCTTCCGCCGGTGGCGTCACCTTGCGCGGCGACAGGCCGTCGATCCGCTGGATCTTCCAGTCTCGGCGGGTGACGGCCAGGGTCAGGGTCTCGGTCGCGCTGTCTTTGGCGGTGACCTTCAGCTCCGACTGATCGGCGGCATCCCGTCCGAAACCGAGCAGGAACCGCCCCTCGTCGGAGACGCGCACCGGCCGGCCGTCCAAGCTGACCTTTGCGCCCGGCGTCGTCGTGCCGACAACGAGGCCGCCCTGGACCAACGGCCCCTCCAGCCGCACCTCCGCACGCGCTGGCGCCGCCACAGCCATCGCCAAAACCAGTGCGGCGACTAGCTGAACCATCTTCACAGCAGCGATCCCTGATCGTCGTCCGATGGCCTAGCCTTCGGTTTCGCACGTGGCCTCTGCGGTCCACCGCCGTCTGCCGTGGCGGGTGTCGCCCCGTCCTGGAATTCGAGCGACAGCGCCATTCCCGGCTTGACCGCCGCGGCGCGGGCGATCGTCTCGCCGGTTGCCGTCCGCACGACCGCGTAGCCGCGCTCCAGGACCCGCTGGTAGGAAAGGCTTTCCAGCAGCGCGCCGGCCCGTTCGATCCGGCTTTGCCGGTCGCGCAGCGCCGCCGTTGCCGCGGTGACGAGGGCCCGCGTTTCCGCCGCGAGACGGCTACGGCCATGGTCGATCATCGGCTTAGGGGTCGCGAGTTGGCCACTCAACGCGGCGACTAGATTCCGCCGCCGATCCAGCCCGACCGTAAGACCATTGGCCAGCCGTTCGGCCCAGTCGTCCAAGCGCTGGCGCGCCTCCTCGACCAGCCGGCCGGGTCGGGGCAGCCCCCGCGCCAGACCCTCGATCCGGTTGCGGCGTTCGGTGAACAGGCGGTTGGCGGCGCCGACAAGGCGGGTACCCGAGTCCATGACCTGGGCCAAGAGCTCGATGCGCACCGGCACGGCCATCTCGGCCGCCGCCGTCGGTGTCGGCGCCCGGCGGTCGGCGGCGAAGTCGATGAGCGTGGTGTCGGATTCGTGGCCGACGGCGGAGATCACTGGAATGGCGCTCGTCGCCGCCGCTCGGACGACGATTTCCTCGTTGAACGCCCAGAGGTCCTCGAGGCTTCCACCGCCGCGTCCGACAATCAGCAGGTCGGGCCGGGGCACCAGTCCGTCTTTCGGAAGCGCGTTGAAGCCGTTGATGGCGGCGGCGATCTCGGCCGCGGCGCCTTCGCCTTGCACCAGCACCGGCCACAGCAGCACACGGCGCGGGAACCGGTCGGCGAGGCGGTGCAGGATGTCGCGAATCACCGCGCCCGTCGGCGAGGTGACGACGCCGATCACTTCGGGCAGGAACGGCAGCGGCTGTTTGCGCTCGGCGTCGAACAGGCCCTCGGCGGCGAGGGCCCGGCGGCGATCTTCGAGCAGCTTCAGGAGCGCGCCTTCGCCGGCGAGATCCATGGACTCGACGACGATCTGATATTTCGACCGACCTGGGTAAGTGGTCAGCCGGCCGGTTGCGACCACTTCCATGCCGTCCTCGGGTGCGAGGCCGAGCCGGCCCGCTGCGCCGCGCCAGCACACGCCGTCGAGCACCGCGTCGGCATCTTTCAGGGAGAAATAAAGGTGGCCGGAGGCGGCTCGCTTGAAGCCGGAAATCTCACCCCGAACGCGCACGCGATCGAACGACTCCTCGACCCGCCGCTTCAGGGCGAGCGACATCTCACTGACCGAAAGGACGGGCAGGTTGTGATCGCCGTCGCCGGTGATAGGATGGTCCGCCATTCAAGGCCAGTATGAACCAACCGAACCCGTGCGCGAAAGAAGCACGGGATAAAGGAGAATTCCCGGATGATCGTGCTCGTGGTGGGGTCCGGCGGACGTGAACACGCGCTCTGCTGGGCGATCGCGAAATCACCGCTTTGCGACAAACTCTATTGCGCACCCGGCAACGCCGGCATTGCCGGTATCGCCGAATGTGTCCCGGTCGGCGCCGAAGACATTGCCGGAATCGTGCGCTTCGCCAAGGACTCGAACGTCGATTTCGCCGTCGTCGGCCCAGAGATGCCGTTGGTCGCCGGCCTCGTCGACGCCCTGGAGAAGGCGGGCATCAAAGCCTTCGGTCCGAGCGCAGCCGCCGCCCGCATCGAGGGTTCCAAGGGGTTCATGAAGGACCTCTGCGCCCGCTACGACATCCCGACCGCGGCGTATGGCCGTTTCGACGAACCGGACCAGGCGAAGGAGTTCATCCTCCGCCAGGACACACGGGTCGTGGTCAAGGCGGACGGACTGGCCGCCGGTAAGGGCGTCATCGTCTGCCACAACGAGAACGAGGCCTACGCCGCCATCGACCACATCATGATCGAATCGGCGTTCGGCGAGGCCGGCGCCGAGGTTGTGATTGAGGAGTTCCTCGAGGGCGAGGAGGCGAGCTTCTTCGCTCTCGTCGACGGCGAGCGTGTCCTGCCGTTGGCGTCGGCCCAGGACCACAAGCGCGCCCACGACGGCGACGAGGGACCCAACACCGGCGGTATGGGCTCGTACTCGCCGGTGCCGGTGGTCACCGAGGATCTGACCAAGAAAATCATGGAGCGCATCATCGATCCGACCGTCGCGGCGATGAGGGCCGAAGGCCATCCGTACAAGGGCCTTCTCTACGCCGGGCTGATGATCAAGGATGGCGAGCCGAAGGTCCTGGAGTTCAACGCCCGCTTCGGCGATCCCGAGTGCCAGCCGTTGCTGATGCGGTTGAAGTCGGACTTGCTCCCGGCGCTCGTCGCCTGCGCCGACGAAAAGATCGATTCCATTGATCTGGAATGGTACGACGACGCCGCACTTCTTGTCGTGATGGCGGCCCAGGGCTATCCCGGCCACTACCCGAAAGGTTCCGAAATCCGCGGTATCGAAGATGCCGATGCGCTTGACGGCGTCGTCGTCTTCCATGCCGGGACCAAGTCCGACGACGGTCGGATTATTGCCGACGGCGGTCGGGTCCTTGGAGTCACCGCCCGCGCCTCGACCGTCGCCGAGGCACAGAAGCTGGCCTACGACGCCGTCGACCGCATCGACTGGCCGGAAGGGTTCTGCCGCCACGACATCGGCTGGCAGGCGATCGACCGGTAGGAGTTGGCGGTCCCCGAACCGAACCCATATGTGAGGGAACCGGCGAACGGCGCCGTGGCGATCGCATGCGGAGAATTCATATGGACGACAAGACACGCATCGAACTGGAGGCGGCGGCATTCCGCGGTCTCGTCGAGCACCTTCGACGGCGCACCGACGTGCAGAACATCGACCTGATGAACCTCTCCGGGTTCTGTCGCAACTGCCTCTCCAAGTGGTACCGCGCCGCCGCCCAGGAGCGCGGCATCGAGATGGGCGACCCGGAAGCCCGTGAGATCATCTACGGCATGCCGTTCGACGAGTGGAAGGCGGCCTATCAGACCGAGGCGAGCGAGGAACAGAAGCGCCAGTTCGAGGAAACCAAGCCGCTCCACGCGGTCATCGCCGGGCACTGACCCACGGGCGATTCCGCTCCCCCGACCACCTCAGCGCCTGTCCTCGAAAAATGCCTTGAGCAGCTTTCCGGCTTCGATCTCGCCGACACCGCCGACGATCTCCGGGCGATGGTGGCAGGTCGGCTGTTCGAAGAACCGGGCGCCGTGCTCGACACCACCGCCCTTGGGATCGTACGCGCCGAAGGTGAGCCGGCGGATACGCGCGAACGAGATCGCTGCAGCACACATTGCGCAGGGTTCGAGGGTGACGTAGAGGTCGCACTCGGGGAGCCGAGGCGCGCCGATGCTTTCCGCCGCGGCACGAATGGCAAGGACCTCGGCATGCGCGGTCGGGTCGTTCAGTTCCTCGACCCGATTGCCGGTGGCGGCGAGAACAGCGCCGGTTGTGCCATCGACGACGACCGCGCCGACAGGCACCTCGCCGCGCCGGGCGGCAGCTTCCGCTTCGGCGAGCGCCGCGCGCATGAACGGATTGTCGCCCATCCGCGCACCATGTCGGCAGCGGCCGATCGAATCAAGCTCTGGCCCGACTGAGCCGGTGAGCCTAGATTGCCCGGCATGACGAAACCCCTTATCGGCATCACGGTGGATTCGGAGGACGGCGGCGGCTACTCGGTCTTCCCGTGGCTGGCGCTCCGGTGCAACTACGCGTCCGTCGTGGTCCGTGCGGGTGGTGTTCCCGTGCTGCTCCCCCACGAATCTGAACGCGTCGATGACTACGCCGCTACGCTCGACGGCCTGCTGGTCTCTGGCGGTGATTTCGATGTCGACCCGGCACTGTTCGGCGCCACCGAGCGCCACCCGAAGGTCGCCACCAAGGACGGCCGTACCGCCTTCGAAGCGGCGATGGTCCGCGCCGCCCTCAATGCCGACAAGCCGGTTCTGGGTATCTGCGGCGGCCAGCAACTGCTCCATGTTGTACTCGGCGGCACGCTGATCCAGCACATCCCCGACGAGGTGGAAAACGCCCTCGCCCACGAGCAGCCCAACCCCCGTGACGAGCCGGACCACGCCGTCGCCATCGTCGCCGGCACAATGCTCGCCGAGATCGTCGGCGTGGGTGAGATGGTGGTGAACAGCGCCCACCACCAGGCGGCCAAGGATGTCCCCGAGGGCGTGATTGTCAATGCCCGCGCGCCGGACGACGTCATCGAGGGGATCGAGACGTCCGCGCATCGGTTCTGCATCGGTGTCCAGTGGCATCCGGAGTTCGAGCTGTCAGACGGCGACCGGCGGATCTTCGACGCCTTCGTCGACGCCGCCCGCCGGTGATGAGCAAGGCCAAAACCGAATCCGCTCCCGCCAGCGCTGGCGAGCGGGTCGCCAAGGTCATCGCCCGCGCCGGCCTGTGCTCGCGCCGCGAAGCCGAACGATGGATCGCCGACGGCCGGATCGCCGTCAACGGCACCGTGCTCGACGCTCCGGGGGTGACAGTCGGCGGGTCGGACATCGTCACCGTTGACGGCCAGCCCTTACCCGACAAGGTCGCGGCCCGGCTCTGGCGCTATCACAAGCCTGAAGGGCTGGTGACCACCCATCGCGACCCGGAAGGGCGGCCGACAGTGTTCGACGCGCTGCCTGAGGAGCTTGGCCGGGTGATCTCCATCGGCCGGCTCGATATCGCTTCGGAGGGCCTGTTGCTGCTGACCAACGACGGCGGCCTTGCCCGCCGGCTGGAGTTGCCGGCGACGGCCTGGACACGCCGCTACCGGGTGCGCGCCTTCGGCCGCGTCGACGGAAGCGCCCTCGAAGGGCTGGCCCGCGGCGTCACCGTCGACGGTGTCCGTTACGGTAAAATCGACGCTGCCATCGATCGCCTGCAAGGTTCCAACGTCTGGCTGACCGTCGCGCTGAAAGAGGGTAAGAACCGCGAGGTGCGCCGGGCTCTTGAACACATCGGCCTCAGCGTCAACCGGCTGATCCGCGTCGCCTACGGTCCCTTCCAGCTTGGCGGGCTCAAGCGGGGCGAGGTCGCCGAGGTGCCGGCGAAGGTGCTGCGCGACCAACTCGGCGAGCGGCCGCGCAAAGAAAAGGAAAAGACGCGGTGAGAATCGTCGGCGGACGCCACCGAGGCCGGCCTTTGCGCGCGCCCCTCGACGGAATTCGCCCGACCGCCGACCGCGTCCGCGAGGCCGTGTTCAACGTCCTCGAGCACGGCATCGATTGGGACGGGTCCGCCGGTGCCAGCGTGATCGACCTCTTCGCCGGAACCGGCGCGCTGGGTCTGGAGGCCCTGTCCCGGGGTGCGTCCCGGGCGACGTTCATCGACACGGACAGCCGGGCGTTACAGGAGATCCGCCGCAGCGCCGCCGCACTCGGTGAGGCGTCGTCAATTGTGCTGCTCAAGCTGGACGGGACGCGACTGGCGCCGCCGCCGCGCGCGGCGGAAACGCCGGCGGCGTTGGCCTTTCTCGATCCGCCCTATGAGAGCGGCTTGGCCACGCCGGCCCTGGCCGGGCTGGCGGTGAAAGGCTGGATCGATGCCGGTGCCGTGTGCGTGGTCGAGGTTGGGGCAAAAGAACCGCTTGTGCTGCCACACCGGTACGCGACTATCGACGAGCGCGTCTACGGCGCGGCGCGGGTCGTTTTCTTGCGATTCGGGCCGTAATCCCGGATCACCACCTGAGGATCAATTTGTCGCCGGCGACCTCGTAGCCGTCGAGGCGCGAGAGGAAGGTCATCCCGAGCAGCGAGATTCCCATGGGCTGCTCGTTGACCGTCGCCTCGACGCCGCGCACCGTCAACGGGCCGATGCGGATATCGGAAAGGCGCACCAGCGCGGTGCGGACGATGCCATTGGCCGTCCGCGCCTCGCGGGTGTAGTCGCGGTCGCGGACGCGGAGACCGATGCGGCGGGCATCGGATGGCGACAGCACGACACCGGTGGCGCCGGTATCGACAAGGAAACGGATCGGCGTTCCCTCGACGCGGGCGTCAACAAGGAAATGGCCACCCCGGCCGGCGGGAATGGACAGGGTCCGGGAAGCCGCGGCGGGTGTTGCCGGCACGCGGCGCGCTTCGGTCACCGCGTTTGGCCGCTTGCCGGTGAATGCCTTCAACAGGTCGGCGGGGTCACGGCCGTCAGGCACCATGTTGATGGCAACGACGGCGAGCAGCCCGAAGGCGCCACAGATCAGGCATTTGCGCAGAGCCCAGCCGACAGCACCGGTGCCGCCCCGGGCATCGAAATCGTCGGCGTCGTTCCAGTCCGAGGGCATGGCGGCCTCCCGACATTGTCGATAGGATCCGGCAAGCCTATTTTAGGATTCTTCAGTAAAATATTCTCGCCGGCTCTATTTTTATTATCATCGAGGCGAGATGTGATCAATTAAAACAAATATAAACAAATACAGAAGAATTAAGATTGTATTTTAAATATCGACCTACCGCCGACCGAACAGCTTCTCGATGTCGGCGAGTTTGAGCTCGACGTAAGTCGGCCGGCCGTGGCCGCACTGGCCCGAGTGCGGCGTCGCTTCCATTTCTCTAAGCAGCGCGTTCATCTCTTCGGCGTTGAGCCGCCGCCCGGCACGGACGCTGCCGTGGCAAGCCATGGTCGCGCAGACGTCGCCGAGTCGGTCTTCGAGGACGAGCGCCTCGCCCGCCTCGGCAAGGTCGTCGGCGAGGTCGCGGACCAGCCCCTTGGCGTCGACTTGACCGAGCAGCGCCGGCACCTCGCGGACGACGACGGCGCCGGGGCCGAACGGCTCGATCGCCAAGCCGAGTGCGCGCAGCTCGTTTGCACGTGCGGTGAGCCGTCGGACCGCCGCTTCCTCCAGCTCGACCACCTCGGGGATCAGCAATCCCTGGCGGGCGACACCGCCTTCGGCGAGCGCCGTGCGGATGCGTTCGTGGACGAGGCGTTCGTGGGCCGCGTGCTGGTCGACGATGACGATGCCGTCGGCGGTTTGGGCGACGACATAGGTGCCGTGCAACTGTGCCCGGGCGACGCCCAGGGGGTGATCCGGGTCGGGTTCGGTCTCGACGTCCACATCGCCGGCTGTCGGCGCCGCCGGCGGCGTTTCAAGGTCGGGAATGGGGGCATGATAGGCGACGGCTGCTTCGGCCAGACCGCGGCGCGGCGGTCCAGAATGAACCGGCATTGGCCGGCCGCCTACCGATCCGGGGAACGGCGTCACCTCCGGGCGTGCTGCGCCGAGCGCCGCCGTTGACACCGTCGTCGCCGCCCGGTGACCGGCACCGGCAAGGGCGTGCTTGAGGGCACCGACGATTAGTCCGCGAACGAGGCCGGGATCGCGGAAGCGCACCTCGGTCTTCATCGGGTGCACGTTGACGTCGAGGGCCTCGGCGGACAGCTCCAGAAACAGCACCACCATGGGATGGCGGTCGCCGGCCAGAAGGTCGCGATAGGCGCCGCGCACCGCGCCGTACAAGAGCTTGTCGCGCACCGGCCGGCCGTTGACGAATAGGTACTGTGCCGCGGCGCTGGCGCGGTTGAGGGTCGGAAGGCCGGCATAGCCGGTGAGCCGGGCGCCCTCGCGCTCGGCGTCGATGGCGACGGCGTTGTCGCCGAAGTCGCGGCCCATGATCGCCGACAGCCGATCCAGCCGGGCGTCGAACAGGTCTCCGCTGCAGGGCGCGAAGCGAATCGGCGTGCGCGCGCCGTCGGTGAGCGTGAAGCCGATCTCCGGCCGGGCCATGGCTAGGCGGTTGACGGCCTCGATGGCGTGGCCGGTTTCCGTCTGAGCGGTCTTCAGGAACTTGAGCCGCGCCGGCGTGGCATAGAAGAGGTCGCGGACCTCGACGCGGGTGCCCGGCCCGAGGGCGGCCGGCTGCGGCGCGCCCTTGCGCCCGCCCTCGACGGTGATCGACCAGGCGCCGTCGCTGTCCGCCCGGCGGCTGGTCACGGTCATGCGGGCGACGGCGCCGATGGAGGGCAGCGCCTCGCCTCGGAAACCGAGGGTGGCGATGTGATCGAGGTCGTCGGCCGGCAACTTGGATGTCGCGTGGCGTTCGACGGCGAGATCCAGCTCGTCGGCGTTCATGCCGCGTCCGTCGTCGGCGACCGCGATCAATGTTCGGCCACCGTCGCGGAGCGTCACGTCGATCCGGGTCGCCTCGGCGTCGATGGCGTTCTCGACGAACTCCTTGACCGCCGCCGCCGGCCGCTCAACCACCTCGCCCGCGGCGATGCGGTTGACGACGGTCTCCGGCAGCCGGCGAATCGTGGGCATCAGTGCCCCCTATCCGAGATAGGGGGCACTAGTCTCGCATCTCCTTGTAGGCGTTAATCAGGTTGTTGGTCGAGGCGTCGTGGCCGCCGACCGGCTTCTTGGTCTTCAGTTCGGCGAGGATCGCCTTGGCCAGTTGCTTGCCCAGCTCGACACCCCACTGGTCGAAGGAGTTGACCCCCCAAATGACCCCCTGGGTGAAGAACTTGTGTTCATAAAGCGCGATCAGCTTGCCCAACGTGAACGGATCGAAGCGGCGCACCAGGACCGAGTTGGTCGGCCGGTTGCCGTCGAACACCTTGTGCGGCGTCAGCGCCTTGACCTCCGCCTTGCCGAGGCCCTGGGCTTCGAGCTCGGCTTTCGCCTCCTTCCGCGTCTTCCCCTTCATCAGCGCTTCGGTCTGGGCGAAGAAGTTGGAGAGGAAGATCGGGTGATGCTCGCCGACGGGGTTTTGGCTCTGCGCCGAAGCGATGAAGTCGCAAGGCACCAGCCGGGTCGATTGGTGGATGAGTTGATAGAAGGAGTGCTGTCCGTTGGTGCCGGGCTCGCCGAACAGCACCGGTCCGGTCGGGTAGTCGACGCGGACGCCGCCACGGGTCACGTATTTGCCGTTACTCTCCATGTCGGCTTGTTGGAGATAGGCCGGCAGGCGGTGGAGGTACTGGTCGTAGGGCAGCACGGCATAGGTTTCGGCACCGAGGAAGTCGCCGTTCCAGATGCCGATCAGCGCCAGGATCACCGGCATGTTGGCTTCCAGTGGCGCGCTCAGGAAGTGGGTGTCCATGGCGCGGCCGCCCGCCAGGAGCTCTTCGAAGCGGTCCATGCCGACGGCGATGGCGATGGGCAGGCCAATCGCCGACCACAGCGAATAGCGTCCACCGACCCAGTCCCAGAACTCGAACATGTTGGCGGTGTCGATGCCGAAGGCGGAAACCTCTTTGGCATTGGTCGACAACGCGACGAAGTGCTTGGCCACCGCCTTCTCGCCCAACGCGTCGACCAGCCAGCGCCGCGCCGAATGCGCGTTGGTCAGCGTCTCCTGTGTGGTGAACGTCTTGGAGGCAACGATGAACAGGGACGACTCGGGCTTCAGTTTCTTCAGGGTCTCGGCGATGTGGGTGCCGTCGACGTTGGAGACGAAGTGCACCCGGAGGCCCCTCTTCTGATAGGGCTTCAGCGCCTCGGTAACCATCACTGGCCCGAGGTCCGACCCGCCGATACCGATGTTGACCACATCGGTGATGCGCTTTCCCGTTTGGCCCTTCCAGGTCCCGTTGCGGACGGCGTCGGAGAAGGTCCGCATCTGGCCGAGAACGCGGGCGACGCCGGGCATCACGTCCTCATCTTCGACCAGGATCGGCTGCGCCGGATCGGCGCGCAACGCGACGTGCAGCACGGCGCGGCCCTCGGTGTTGTTGATCTTCTCGCCCGAGAACATGCGCTTGCGCCACTTCGGCACCCCGGCCTTCTTCGCGAGATCCACAAGCAGCGCCATGGTCTTATCGGTGACCCGGTTTTTCGAATAGTCGAGGATCATGTCGTCGAGCCGCACGGAGAAACGCTCGAACCGTTTGGCGTCCTTGGCGAAAAGGTCGCGCATGTGGATGTCTCGGCTGGCTTTCCGATGCTTTTCCAGCGCCTTCCAGGCGGCCGAGCTGGCGATCGACGGCATGTGTCCCTCCCTTGGTTCCCTTGATCGTGTCGCCGAACGGCGACCGCGACGGCGACATTAGCAAACGCCAGGCGACCGTGCGAGGGCGCGTTGGGCGCGGAACCGGCGCGTGCTATACCTGCCGTCAGGGAGGGCGCGGCCAATGGCGAACCTGATTGTCCTGTTGTCGCCGGCGGAACTGACCGGTCGATTCGAAGAGGCCATGCGAGCAGGCGGCGCCTCGGTGAAGGTCGCACCCGTTGACACGCTGTCCGCCCTCGAGACGGTGTGCCGGGATCGCGCCGGACACTTCCGGCTGGTTGCCTTCGCCACCGACGTGATCGTGCTGGCACACGTGCTCGCGGCCCTCGGCGGGCCGGCCTACAATCTGCATCCCGGGCCGCCCGAGTATCCCGGGCTTTTCCCGTCCTGCTTCGCCATCGACGAGGGCGCCGCCCGCTTCGGCAGCACGCTCCACGAAATGAACGAACGCGTCGACGAGGGCGCCATCGTCGGTATCGACACCTTCGACATGCCGGCGGGCATCGACCGGCAGACCCTGGACGCCCTGGCCCTGGCCTCGGCCATGCGCCTCGTCGCCCATCTCGCCGAGGAACTCGCAGATATACCGACGCCTCTCCGTCCCCTCCCGGTCGCCTGGTCTGGACGTCGCCGCACGGCCAAGGACTTCGCCGCGCTCTGCGAGATCCCACCTGACATCTCGGCCGATGACTTCGCCCATCGCTACCGCGCCGTCGGCGAGGGCCCCGATCACGCGCTGACCGTCGTCCTGCACGGCCGCCGCTTCCGCCTCGCCCCCGAGGGGGGCGCGATGGTCTACGTCGGCGGTCAGGCGGTCGCCGCCGCTGAACAGTAGACGTTCAAGGACGTGCGAATGCTCGAATGCGTTTGCTGCCACCACAACCGCACGCGGGTACTGACGAGTAGTTGATCTCCGAAAGGAAACCAAAAATCCTCGTATCGAACTCAGTGCCCATGTTAGCTTTCCGGGCGAACGAGGTGCTTTTTCAACGGTTCCTTTGGGCGGTATCAAATGAAACGGCTCTCCATCGGTCTTTCAGGATGCTTGGGGCTTCTCGCTTTGACGGGTTGCTCGAGTTTCTACGAACCCGGAATTCAAACCACCGAAGTCAAGCCGGGGACGATCATTTCGAATACCGCCAGCCTGTCCCACGTTTTCGTGCGGGATGAAACGTCCCCGACCATCACCTGCACCCAGCCCCAGCCGGACGCCGCGTTCGATCAGGGGGAAGCTGCGGACATTTCGGTATCGCTCGTTTCGCTCGGCGGGGCGATGACGCCGGCGCCGAGGAAGAAGAGGCCGAGGAGGTCGAGATGGCCGGCCGGACGCCGGCCGTCCTGATGACGCGGGAGTTGTTCTACCGGGCCTGCGAGTTTTCGCTGAACTTCGGGCTGACCAAGCAGGAAGCGCTGGACCTCTACAACAAGACCCTCGACGCGGTGACCCAGGTCTGGGCGACCGAGGCGGGCAACACCACGGTGACTGTCGGCGACACCGTTCAAACGACCAGCGGCGTGACGATCCAGGCGACCACGACTGGCGAGGTCAGCGCGACCGAGACGGTCACCGACACGACCAGCGAAACCAGCGAAACCGACACAACGACGTCCGAGTAACGCGCCCCGATCGTGGCTCGCGAGCCCGGCGCCGCATCGTGCCCCGAACCGTGACCCCAGCAGTCCAACGCTTGGAGGAGACCATGTTTGATCTGGTTCTTCGACGGTTGCCCGTGCGTGCAGCAGCGTTCCTCGCTCTTGCAGTGGCGACCGCGCCCGCTCCGTCGGCGGCGGCCGATGATGTCGCTGCGGCGCTCAAGGAAGCCGGTGTCGCCGCCCTGCCCGAGTTCCTCGATGCGGCAACCGAGCCGATCACGATCAAGTTCCCGAAGGCACTGGGGGGCGGGACGCTGACCTTCGGCGGAACCATCGATGCCGATGCGCTGGCCGAGAAGAAATTCGTGTTCACCACGTCGGACGATCACAAGCTGGCCTGGAACGACGCCTTCGGCATGACGTTCCTCGACCTCTCGGACGTGGCGTTGAATCTGTCGGTCGAGAAAGGCGCCTTCGGCGTCTCCTTGGAAGGCGGGCTGGGCGGGGCGTTCCGAAAGCGCGGCAAGCCGGTCGACGTGGTCATCGATCTGGCGGTGGAAAACAAAAAGCTCAGCGATTTCACCCTCTCCTTGCCGGAAACCAAGCTCTCGCTTCACGCGGTCCCCGAGCTGAAGGCCATCCCCGGATCGACCAAGTTCGCGATTCAAGCGCCGACTATCTCCATGCATGCCATCGGCGGCGAGGTGGACTTCCTGGGCGAGACCGTCGACGCGGTCGTCTTCTACGACACCGGGAAGAAGGACTGGAACATCGGGCTGCGGTTCGAGAAGGCGCTGACGCTGGCGGAGCTGACCGGACACAAGGGCAGCTTCCTCGACCACGTCGGACTGCCGAAGATGCAGTTCCTGGCGTCCACCAAGGGGCTGCAGACGCCGTACGGTGACCTGCCGCTGGCGGCGCAGAACTTCTTCTCGGCGTCCGGCTCGCTGCCCGACGGCGATCTGGAACTGGCCCAGGGCGTCAACGTCATTGCCATGTTCGACGCCGCCGTCGCGCCATCCGACGTGAAGAACGCCCTCGGCAAGCTGGGCCTCGGATCGGCCGAACTGGAGATCGATGGCACGGTGGAGGGCATGTTCGGCGGCGAGCCGGCGGTCGAGCTCACGGTCGATATTGATGTGCCGAAGAGCCACGGCTTCTCGTTCCTCAAGACCAAGGACGTGAAGGCCGAATTCTTCATCAAGCTCTCGAAGGCGGAAGCCGATCTCGGGTTCCGCACCGCCGTGCTACTGAGCCAGGGCAAGGGGAAGGGCGATCTCGAGTTCGACGTCGATTTCGGACTGGTTGAGCAGCAGGGCTCGGTCGAGGTCCGGGTCTCCGGCGCGATGAAGGGCGACTGGCACAACGCCGCCGGCATCAAGGGGCTGACCCTCGAAAACCCGTTCATGTCCGTCGGCATCAACGAGACGGGCAGTTTCGACATGCTGATCGACGGCACGATCCTGATCGGCGCGGAACGGATCCGCGCCGCAGCAGACCTGGTGCTCTCGCCCGAGGCCCTGGGTTTGCCGACAGCCTTCGCCTTCGCCGGCGAGATCAACAAGATCGCCTTCAACGCGCTCGCCACCCACGCCAAGAAGCACGCCAGCCAGAAGGGCGGCGGGTTCAAGCACCTGAAGGCCGAGTTCAAGGACGTGGCCTTCGCCTACATGACCCCGGGGGCGACGCTGCCGGCCGATCTCGAAGAGGAACTCAGCATCGAAGGCGCCGGTATGGCGCTGAAGGCGACGCTGCTGGTCAACAACAAGGAGCTGGGTTCGGCCAAGGGCTACGCGTCGACGGCAGGCCTGTCGTTCGAGGGCAAGATCGATCCGTTCAAGCTGGGACCGCTGGACCTCAAGGACGCGGAGCTCTCGATCGAGGCCGGCCCCGAGGTCGACCCGAGGTTCGCCATGTCCGGCGACATCGTGCTGTTCAAGGGTTTCGAGGAGAGCTACGCCCTCGATCTCGAGCCGAGCAAGTTCAAGTTCTTGTCCGATACCAAGTTCGGCGGGGCGTTCGAGGCTGAACTGATCGCCGAGTCCAAGGGGCTCAGTTTTGCGTCATCCAACGATTTCAGCTTCGAGGCCGAACTTGCGGCCAACTACTCGAAGGTCTTCCGCGACATGGTTCAGTCCGCCCTCAAGGGACTCAAAAAGGCGGACAAGGACATGAAGAAGGCCGAGGACAGCGTCAAGAAGGCGGAGAAGAAAGTCGCCGGCCTGAAAACCAAGATCAAGAGCGAGAAGGCCAAGGCTCAGAAGGCCTACGACAACGCCGTCAAGAAGATCAATGACGCCGAGAACAAGGTCAAAAAGCTTCAGAACACCATCAACTACAACAAGAAGAAGGCCCACGATCTCGACCGCAAGGCCCGCCACGACGCCAAGCACCTGAAGTTAGGGAAAGCGGCCAAGGAGGGCACCGAGGAAGCTGCGGTGAAAACGGCGATCGCCGCCGAGGAGACCGCCCTCAAGACGGCGAAATGGGCCCTCGAAACGGCCAAGAAGACGGTCAAGGTGGTGCCCGTTGACGCCGCGCCGAAGGTCGTCGCGCTGACCACCGAACTGGGCACCGCCGAAGCCGGCCTGAAGGTCGCCGAGGGCACCCTGGAGGCGGCGCGCGGCGTCAACAAGGGCGTCGAAGAGGCGGTGAAGGCCGTCGGCAAAGGACTGACGGCGCTGAAGATCAACAAGCTCGGTGCGTCGGGCAGCCTTAAAGGCATCGTCACCGGCGGCAAGCAGGGCAAGAAGCCGGTGCTGATTATCGACGTGACCATCCACGGCAAGCACCACGTCTACAGGGAGTCCCTCGATGCGCTGGAGAAGGGCTTCGAGCACCTCGCGGGCGAGATCGCCAAGGAGGTCGCCAACGAGATTCTCAAGGTGTTCAAGAAGACGTAGGAAACGGTGTCACCGTTCCATCCGATTCGAGTACAACGCGACCCGCCGCAGTATCGATAACGAAGCCCTGCCGTTTACGCCGCCCGCTAGTTCGTCGGCTCGACGCCTTCAGGTTGGCCGACGATGACGAAAGTCAGCGCGTCGGGGTCGAACAGACTTCGGGCGACGCGGTTGGCATCTTCCAGGGTCACCGCCTCGATCAGACCGTTGCGGCGGTCGAGATAGTCGATGCCCAGGTCCTCGAGCTGGATGCCGACGAGCATGCCGGCGATACGGTCGCTGGATGAGAAGCGGAGCGGGAACGAACCGGTGAGGTAGAGCTTGGCATCGGCGAGTTCCTGGGCGGTGATGCCGTTCTCAGCCACGCGCCGCCATTCGGCTTTAATGACGTCGATGGTTTCGCCGACCCGCGCGTTGGCCGTACCGGCCCTCCCCATGACCATCGCCGCATGGTCGAAGGGTGCCAACCACGTGCGGACTGAGTAGACCAGCCCGCGTTTTTCCCGTACCTCCTGAAAGAGCCGCGAGACGAAGCTGCCGCCGCCGAAGACGCGGTTAACGACGGTGGCGGCATAGTAGTCCGGGTCGTCGCGCATCATCCCGGCGTGGCCGAAGATCAACGCACTCTGCGGCACCGCCTTGTTGATGACGATGGTCGCACCGGCGTCCGCCGGATCGACGTCGGCGACGGCCAATGGTTCCGCGACGGCCGGCAGGTCAGCAAACGCGGTATCGAGGAGCGGTCCCAGGTCCGCGGGCGAGATATCGCCGACCACGCCGACAACCAAGCCGTCGCGAGCGATGCGCCGTGAAATGAACGCGGCAAGGTCGTCGCGGGTAATGGCCGCAACGCTGTCCTCGGTGCCGTTGCTCGGGATGCCGTAAGGATGGCCGGGGAATTGGGTGGCGAAGAATCGGCGTCCGGCCATGGACCCCGGTTGCTCGTCCGCTTGGCGCAGGCCGGAAAGAATCTGCCTGCGCATTCGCTCGACGGGCTCGGCATCGAACCGGGGCCGGGTCAGCGCTAGGCTCAGCAGACGCGCCGCCTCGTCGCGGTTCTCGGTGAGCGTCCGCAAAGTGCCACCGAAGGCATCGCGCCCGGCATTGAAGCCGAGTTCGATGGCGAGATCATCGAGCCGCTGTTGGAAGGCGAAGGATTCGAGTTCTCCGGCGCCCTCGTCGAGAAGCTTGGCGGCCATGTTGGCGAGCCCAGCACGTCCATCGGGGTCGAGCGCCGCGCCGCCGCGGAAGGCGAAACGGATGGCGAGGATCGGATTGGCGTGATCCTCGATCAGCCAGGCCTCGATGCCACCCGGGCTGACGACGCGCTGGACATCGATCGCCCGCGCCGAAGACATGAAACCGAGGACGACGACCATGGCGAAGACGGCGCCGAGAAACCTGCGACAACAGAGGCGTGTCATTGCTCGGGAGCCCTTCCACCGCCCGTCGCTTCGTCCGCAGGCTCGGTCAGGAGTTCGGCGGTCACAGAACGGTCGAGATCGAACACGTGGCGCGCCGCCGCGGCGACATCGTCGACGGTGACCGCCGAGATGCGCCCGGGCCACGATTCCACGTCCTCGACCGACAGCCCAACAACCAGCGCTTCGCCGAGGATGCGCGCTCCCGTGCGAAGCGAATCCCGGGCATAAACGGCGCTCGCCCGCATCCGCGCGGTAGCGCGATCGACTTCGTCCTGGGTGAGGCCGTCTTCGACGATGTTGTCGAGGATCGTATCGATCGCGGTCTCCAAGGCCGCCATCGATACGCCCGGGCGTGGGCTGGCGTAGACGACAAACCGCGATGGCCCGCGCGCCATGGCGCCGTACCAGGCTCCGGCGGAGATGGCGAGACCCTGCTCGACAACGAGTTGGCGGTAAAGCCGGGTGGTCGCCGTACCGCCAAGGGCTTCGGCGAGCACCTGAAGTGCGTAGGCGTGCTCGGTGTCTCCGAACATGTAGCTCAGCGCCAGATACGAGCGGCTGATGGACGGTTGGCGGACCCGGGCGTCGCGCAGCGCGATCCGCCGCGCCGCGCGCTGCGGCGGTTCGGTCGCCGTTACGCGCGGTGGCAGCGCCTCGGCGGGAATGACGCCATAGAACTTCTCTGCCAATGGCCGAACTTCGGCCGCGGTGACGTCGCCGGCGACAACCAGAATCGCATTGTTCGGTGCGTACCAGCGCCGGTAGAAGGCCGCAATGTCATCCGGCGTTAGCCCACGTATTTCATGCTCCCACCCGATGATCGGCCGCTGGTAGGGGTGATTCAGGAACAGCGCCGCGTCGATATGTTCGGCTAGAATCGATTGCGGCCGGTTGTCCACGCGTTGGCGGCGTTCCTCCAGGACGACGAGACGTTCGGGCTCGACCTGTTCCGCATTGACGACGAGATTGCGCATGCGGTCGGCCTCCAGTTCCATCATGAGCGCCAGCCGATCCTTGGCGACGGTCTGGAAGTAGCCGGTGTAGTCCGACGACGTGAACGCGTTCTCGCGACCCCCGTTGCGGGCGACGAGGCGCGAAAACTCACCGGATTCACGGGTTTTCGTCCCTTTGAACATGAGGTGTTCGAGCAGGTGGGCGATGCCGGACCGTCCCGGGCTCTCGTCCATGGCGCCGACCCGATACCAGACCATGTGGGTGACCACGGGCACCCGATGGTTGGGGACGACCACCACGCGCATGCCGTTGTTGAGTGTGAAGGTCTCGGGATTGAAGACCGCCGATCGCGCCGGAAACGATGACCAGAGCATGGCAGCAATGAGCATGGCGCCCAGCACCGCGAATCGTCTCGGATTAAAAGCGGTTTTCATCATCGCTCAGCGTCAGCTGCGTCACGGGCACAACGATGCCCTACGGTACCCCAGCGGATATGGGGTCGGCCGGGAGCGCTGCAAGCGGACATCGGAATCCGCATGGACCTCAGGTGAGATCAGTCGAAGATGCCTTCGAGCAGGGCCCGGCGCTTGCGTTCGATGGTCGGCGTTTCGTCTTCCGTCAACGGCCGGCCGAGCGCCTGCTTCTCGCGGATGCGACGGGCTTCCTGCGCCGGATCGACAATGGAGCCGTATTCGCTTGGCGTCCCCCAGAACAGGATGCGGTCGGTGAACGACTTGTCGTCCTCGGCAAGGATGGAGGTTTCACGGTTGATCAGGACCCGGATGTCGGGGTTGGCGTCCAGGGCCCCTGTCTGACGCAGCAGAACCCGGGTTCCCTCGGACGCATCGGCGGGGGCCGGCGTCGCCGTAGGCCGGCCGCGCCCACCGAGCAAGGCTTGGCGAGCGTCATCCCGCGGCAGCACGTTCTGCGGCCGCGACGACCCCGGCGCCGGCGGCCGGAGCCCATACTCGGGCGGAAGGCTCAGCGGCGCCCGCGAATAGACGGTGAACTCGTCCGGCGTTCTTTTGGAATCGCCGAGCAAATTCCGGGTGCTTTCACAACCCGCTGTCGCCACGACGGCAAGAACGGCGGCCGCAACGCCAAATCGACGTATCGTATTCACCGGTCAGTGTCCTCTCCCCCCTCATTTTTAGGTCTTTCGGGCCTGACAAACAAGGAATCGAGCACCAGTGTGACGGCGCCGACGGTAATCGCCGAGTCGGCGGCGTTGAACGCCGGCCAATGATATCCCCAGGCGTGGACGTCGAGGAAGTCGGCGACCGCGCCGTATCGGACCCGGTCGACGAGATTGCCGAGGGCGCCGCCGACAATGAGGCCGATAGCGACACCGATCAGGCGACGGTCCGCCCGCGCAAGCCAGATGACGAGGACCACAATGATAACCACTGCGACGATAGGCAGCAGCCACGCCGTCCATCCCGGTGCGTCGCTGAAAAAACCGAAACTGACACCCCGGTTCCAGCCCATCACCAGGTTGAAGAACGGTGTGAGTTCGATGATGCGCGGCGGATTCATAACGATGTCGACGATCCACCACTTGCTCACCTGGTCGACGATGAGGACAGCGGCGGCGATCAAGAGACCCAGGCGGAGAACCGGCGACACGTCTATCCCACCGCCATCCACGGCGTTGTCATTGGGCGGCCGCCGGATGGCGTTCGACCGCATCGGCACACCGGTGGCAGAGCGCCGGGTGATCGGCCCGGCTGCCGACCTCCTCCAGGACTTGCCAGCAACGTTCGCATTTCTCGCCACTGGCCGGGCCGACAACCACGGAGACGTCGGCAACATCGGCGAGCGCAAAGGCGTCGGCCGGCGCCGCGCCGTCAACGAAGTCGGCCGCAGACGTGATGCAGAGTTCGGCGAGGTCGAGGTCCCGAACCGCGTCCCGATAGGACTCGGCGACGAAGATGCGGACATGGGCCTGAAGGCCCGAGCCGATGCGCTTGGCCGCGCGCTTGATTTCGAGCGCACCGGTGACGACGCGGCGCAGTCGGCGCACGCGGTCCCAATTCTCGGCCAAGGCATCATCTCGCCACCCGTCGGGAACGTCGGGAAACTGTCGAAGATGGACGCTTTCCTCGTTGCCTGGGTTGCGGCTGAGCCACGCTTCCTCGGCGGTGAAACAGGCGAACGGTGCCAGCCATGCGGTCAAGCAGTCGAACAGTGTGTCGAGGACGGTGCGCGCAGCGCGGCGGCGTACCGAATCGGCTGCATCGCAATAGAGACTGTCCTTGCGGATGTCGAAATAGAACGCCGACAACTCGACGGAGCAGAACGTGTGCAGCTCGACGAACAGCGGATGGAACTCGAGATCGTCGCACGCCTTGCGCAGCAGCTTGTCCATCTCCCACACGCGGTGCAGCACCCAGCGTTCCAGCTCGGGCATTTCGGCGACAGCGAGACGTTCCTCGGCGGCGAAGCCGTTGAGGTTGCCGAGCAGGAAGCGCAGCGTGTTGCGCAGTCGGCGGTAGATGTCGGCGTTCTGCTTGATGATCTCCGGACCGATGCGCAGGTCCTCGGAATAGTCGGAGCCGACCACCCAAAGCCGCAGGATGTCGGCGCCGTACTGGTCGACCACCTCTTGAGGCGAGACGATGTTGCCGAGCGACTTCGACATCTTCTGGCCGTCCTCGGCCATGACGAAGCCGTGGGTGAGCACGGCCTCGTAGGGCGCCCGGCCACGGGTGCCGCACGATTCCAGCAACGACGAATGGAACCAGCCGCGATGCTGGTCGGTGCCTTCCAGATAGAGGGACGCCGGCCAGGTCAGATCGTCGCGCTGCTCCAGAACGAAGCTGTGGGTCGAGCCGGAATCGAACCACACGTCGAGGATGTCGGTGACCTGCTCGAAGTCCTCGGCCGCGTGGTCGTTGCCTAGGAAATCCTGGGGATCGCGGTCGAACCAGGCATCCGCCCCTTCCGCCTCGAACGCGCCCACGACCCGCTCGATGACCGCTGGATCGCGCAGCGGCTCCCCGGTCGCCTTATTGATGAACACGGTGATCGGCACGCCCCAGGCGCGCTGGCGGGAGACGCACCAGTCGGGCCGCGTCTCGATCATCCCATGTAGCCGCTTTTGCCCCGAGGCCGGGACGAACCGGATCGCGTCGATGGCTTCGAGCGCCGTGTCGCGCAAACCCGTGGTTTCCATAGAGATGAACCACTGCGGCGTGTTGCGGAAGATCAACGGCGCCTTCGACCGCCACGAGTGGGGATAGCTGTGGACCAGCTTACCCGACGCCAGCAGCGCGCCGGCCTCGTCCAGCGCCTGAACCACCGCCTTGTTGGCCGGGAACCAGGGTTTGTTGCCGGTGCCCAGCTCCATCACCTTCATCCCGGCGAACAGCGGCACGCCGTCGAGGAAGGCGCCGTCCGGACCGACGGTGTCGGGGACCGGCACGCCGTGGCGGACGCCCAGTTCCCAGTCGTCGGCACCATGTCCCGGTGCGATGTGGACAAAGCCCGAGCCGGTATCGACCTCGACGAAATCCGCCGGCAGCAGCCGCACATCGAAGGTGTAGCCCCCCTCGTGCAGGGGATGGCGGCAGACGGTGCAGGCGAGATCGCGCCCCTTGAACCGAGCGACGACCTCGTGCGCGGTCGCCCCGGCCGCCGCGGTAACGTCGGTGATCAGTGCCTCGGCGACAACGAACACTTCGCCCGCCCGGGCCGAACCGCCATCGGCGACCATGTCAACCCGCACTACGGCGTAGTCGATGTCCTCGCCAAAGGCGATGGCGCGGTTACCGGGGATCGTCCAGGGCGTCGTCGTCCAGATGATCACCGCGGCGCCGTCGAGCGCCTCAACCCCGCTCCCGGCGACGGGAAAGCGGACGTAAATCGTCGTTGAGGTGTGGTCGTAGTACTCGACCTCGGCCTCGGCCAGGGCGGTCCGCTCGACGATCGACCACAGCACCGGCTTGGCGCCCTTGTAGAGCGAACCGTTGATCAGGAACTCGCCGAGCTCGCAGGCGATCTGTGCCTCGGCGGCGTAGCTCATGGTCGTGTAGGGATCGTCCCAATCGCCGATGACGCCGAGGCGCTTGAACTCGGTCCGCTGTACGTCGATCCATTCGTCGGCGAAGTCGCGGCATTCGCGGCGGAACTGGACGATGGGCATCGCGTCCTTGTCCTCGCCGGATTCGAGGTAGCGCTCCTCGATCTTCCACTCGATGGGCAGGCCATGGCAGTCCCAGCCGGGCACATAGTTGGCGTCCTTACCGAGCATCTGCTGGGTGCGGTTGATGACGTCCTTGAGGATCTTGTTGAGCGCGTGGCCGATGTGCAGGTGGCCATTGGCGTAGGGCGGCCCGTCGTGAAGGATGAATGGCTCGCGGCCTTGAGCGGCCTCGCGCTGGCGGCGGTAAAGGTCGAGCGCCTGCCAGCGGGCGAGGATCTCCGGCTCGCGCTTCGGCAGCCCCGCTTTCATGGGGAAATCGGTGCGGGGCAGAAAGACGGTCGTCTTGTAGTCCACGGTCATCCTCGGGCTCGCGGGCTGGGAACGGGGGCACGGCGGCCAAACCCGTTCGAAGATGGCCCACCTTGTAGCAACGGATGCGGCGGTGCGGCAAGGCCGCGAAGTCTGGCATGCGAGACGTTCGTTCATCCGCGGCGGCTGCCGGACGGTTACCGTTAGTTGAAGACCACGAACCGCTTTGACCTAACAGTGCGCGCGGACTAGGTTGTGCGTGACGCTAAGGCCGGAGCGGAGGGGGGCGTGGACAGACAAGAGACCGAAACGATTCCGACCGAGATCAGCCTGTTGCCTCCCCGATGGGTGGCGATGGTCCCGGCGATCAAAAGACTGGTTCTGGCCATCGTTTTGGCGCTGCCGTTGGCCGGGTGCGGCGTCAACGCGATCCCCACCCTGGACGAGCAGGTGGATGCCAGTTGGTCGCAGGTTCTGAACCAGTATCAACGTCGCACCGACCTGATCCCTAACCTCGTGGAAACCGTTAAGGGCGCGGCGGCGTTCGAGCGCGAGACCTTGCAGGCGGTCGTCGAGGCGCGCAGCAAGGTCGCCCAGACCAACATCCCGGCCGACATCCTGACCAACCCGCAGGCATTTCAAGCGTTTGAGCAGAACCAGGCAGCACTGAGTTCGGCGCTTTCAAGGCTCTTGCTGGTTGTCGAGCGATACCCGGACATCAAGGCCAACCAGAACTTCCTCGCGCTTCAATCGCAATTGGAAGGTACCGAGAACCGGATTGCCGTCGCCCGCCGCGACTACATCGAGGCGGTGCGGCTCTACAACACCGAGTTGCGTACGTTCCCGGGGCGTATCTGGGCGTCGATCCTGTATACCGACGCCGAACCTCGGCAGAACTTCACGATTGCCGAGAGCGCTAAGCAGGCGCCTGCGGTGAAGTTCTAGCGGTCGCCGTGGCGGGAAAAGGTCCGCGTTTTCTGAAATCTGGCCGCCTGCTTGCCGGATGGCTGGCGCTTGCGATGTTGGTCCTTGCGCCGATTGCTTGGGCGCTCGACTTTCCCGTCCTCACCGGCCGTGTGGTCGACGAAGCAGGGCTGCTGCCTGCGGCGGAACGGCAGTCGTTGGAGAACGCACTCGCGGCTCACGAACAGGCGACCACAAACCAAGTCGTGATCGTCACCCTCAACAGTCTTCAGGGCACGACGATCGAGGACTACGGCTACCAGCTTGGCCGCCACTGGGATATCGGCCAGGAAGGAAAGGACAATGGCGTACTCCTCATCGTCGCTCCGGAGGAGCGCAAGGTCCGCATCGAAGTCGGGTACGGGTTGGAGGACGTGCTGACCGATGCCACCAGCAAGCTGATCATCGAGAACGCGATCGTCCCGAACTTCAAACAGAGCCTGTTCGCGGCCGGAATTGTTGAGGGAACCGATGCAATCCTGACCGTTCTCGGCGGCGGCGGACCGCCGGAAGCAGTTCATGAAGAACACGAACGACGTGACGAGGTCGATGAAGAACGCGAACGACGTCAAGAGGGCTCGGCGTGGGAACTTATCTTGGTCTTCATGATGCTGGGCGTCCTGTTTTTCGTTCAATGGTCGCCTCGGAGTCGTCACCACCCGGGTCGTTGGACCGGCGGACACCATACTGGAGGAGGCGGGTTCGGCGGTGGCGGATTCAGCGGGGGAGGCGGCGGATTTGGCGGCGGCGGCGCCTCGGGAGGATGGTAGCGATGGCTTTGCTGACCGACGCAGATCGTCAACGAATCGCCGACGCCGTAACCACGGCCGAGACCAAGACCACCGGGGAGTTCGTGACGGTGCTCGCGCGCCAGGCCGATGACTACATGTACATCCCGACTCTGGTGGCGGCGGCCATCGTGTTCCTGATTTCGGGCATTGTCTTGTTGGCGCCGATCGAGCTGTACGCCACGGAATTCTTCGCCGGCCAACTGGCTGGTTTGATCGTACTCACCCTTCTGTTTCGGTGGCCGCCGTTGAAGATGCGCCTGGTGCCGCGGACCGTCCGTCACGAACGGGCGCGGCGCCTCGCCCATCAGATGTTTCTCGATCTTGGTCTGTCGTCGACGCGGGAGCGGACGGGGGTGATGCTGTTCGTTGCGGTCGGCGAACGCTACGTCGAGATCCTCGCAGACCGCGGCGTTCACGAACACGTCGACAATGCCGAATGGGAACGGATCATCGCCGACTTTACGGCACAGGTGAAATCCGGACGGATCACCGACGGCTTCATCGGCGCGATCGACGCCTGCACCGACATCATGGCCAAGTACTTTCCGGGGAACCCGGACGATACCAACGAGCTCCCGAACCGCCTGGTCGAGATCTAGAGCCTTTCCGACCTAAGCCAGGACTTCGCGGGCGCGGGCGCCGTCGGCGGCGATCTGCGCCTTCAGGCCGTCGAGACCGTCGAATGCCTTCTCGGCCCGCAGGTATTCGACGAACTGCACCCGCAGATGCCGGCCATAAAGATCGCCGGAAAAGTCGAACAGGTGCGCCTCGAGCAGAACGTCGTCACCGCCGAAGGTCGGCCGCCGGCCGAGGTTGGCGACGCCGTTGTACCAAACGGTTCGTGCCCCCTCGTCGATGCCGGCGCGGACCGCATAGACGCCGTTCACGGGCCGCAGGTACTCGCCGAGGTACACGTTGGCGGTAGGATATCCGATAGTCCGACCGCGGTGGTCCCCGTGGTCCACCCGGCCTTCAACCTCATAGGGGCGGCCAAGGATGGCCGCAGCGCCCGCCGGATCGCCGGCACTCAGCAACTGGCGCACGCGGGTCGACGACAGCGCCTCTCCGGAGTCGTTGCGGACTTCCTGGACGCAGGTGAAGTCGAAGCCGAGTTCGCCTCCAAGACGCAGCAGAAGTTCCGGATTGCCGGCCCGGTCGTGGCCGAAGGCGAAATCGTAACCGCAGACCACGTGGCGGGCGCCGAGCCCTTCGACGAGCACGTCCTCGATGAAGGTGCGTGCGGAGCGGCGGGAAAACTCGAGATCGAAGTGCAGTACGATCAAGGCGTCGACGCCCAAGGCCTCGATGTGGCGCGCCTTGATTCGCAGCGGCGTGAGCCGAAACGGCGCGGTGTCGGGCTTGAACACCTGCCGAGGATGGGGCTCCAGCGTCAGAACAGCCCACGGAAGGCCATTGGCATGGGCAATCCGTCCGGCTTCGCCGATCACCGCAAGGTGGCCGCGATGCACGCCGTCGAAATTGCCGACGGCCACGGACGACGCGCGCACGTCGCCGGGGAGTTCGTTGTAGTGGCGGAACAGACGCATGGGGGATAGGTGTCAGCGCCTGGCTGCCGGGTCAAGCCTCGGATGGCATGGTACGCGGTGTCGCGTGCGGTGCGCCGACCGGCGGAACCGGGCGGTCCCGCCAGCTTACGATGCGCGGATCAGCTTCGTGTTGGTACCATCAGTGTCGCATCACCGGTCGTTACGACCTTGTCGCCGACGGTGCAGACGGTCTCGAATTCGACGAATTTCTTCTCCGGGACCAGGTTTTTGACCGTGCAGGTGGCGGTCAAGGTGTCGCCGATCTTGACGGGCGCGCGGAACTTCAGGTTCTGGTTGACATAGATGCAGCCCGGTCCCGGCATCTTGGTGCCGAACACTGCCGAGATGAACGAGGCGCCGATCATACCGTGGGCAATACGGGTGCCGAACATCTGGGTCTTGGCGAACTCTTCGTGCAGATGAACGGGGTTGGTGTCGCCCGAGACACCAGCGAAGGTGCAGATATCGGCCTCGGTGATGGTCTTGCCGAAGCTCGCGCTCATGCCTTCCTTCAGATCCTCGAAATAGTAGCCGTGCAGGTCGTCCATCGCGTTTCCCCTCTCTCCGTGCTCGGTTGGTTCGGCCGGTGTCGCCCGATTGTTGCGGCGCAAAATCCATACTGCGGCGCAATATTAACCGGCGACCGGACCACCGGCAAGGCAGCGCGCGAACGCGGCGGCCGAATCGCTTCTTGCAATTGGTCGCGGCTCTGCGTGAAGTGGACTGATGCCGTGGACCGTGATCCGATTGCTGGCGGTGTTTGCGGTTCTCGCCGCACCGGCCGCCGCCGAGCAACCCTCTCTTTCCCTGCCGATCGACTGTGTACCCGGCGAAACCTGTTGGGTGGCCCAGTACATGGACTTGGATGCCGGACCCGAGGCCCGCGACTTCGCCTGCGGGCGGATGAGCTACGACGGCCACAATGGAACCGATTTCGCGTTACGTGACTTGAAGGCGCTTTTCGATGGCGTCGCCGTGCTCGCGGCGGCTCCGGGGATCGTCACCGGCGTCCGCGACGGCCTCCCCGACGTCAGCGTCCGGGAACTCAAGAACCCGGCGGTGGTCAGGGGCCGCGAATGCGGCAACGGTGTTGTCGTCCGCCACGGCGGCGGCTGGGAGACGCAGTATTGCCACCTTCGGTACGGCAGCGTTTCCGTTCGTCCCGGGGACCGTGTGAGAACAGGCCAGCCCCTCGGTTTCGTCGGCATGTCGGGCGCAGCCGAGTTTCCGCATGTCCAGTTCGAGGCCCGATTCGACGGCCGCCCGGTGGATCCGTTCGTCGGGCTCAAACGGACGAAACCCTGCGGGGTCGGCGACACGCCGCTTTGGAACGGAGCGGCGCTGTCTCAACTCGACTATCAAGGCGCCGCTATCTTTGGTGCCGGTTTTGCACCGTGGCCGCCGGAGTTGACCGCGATCGCTGACGGCAACTACTCGGGCGCGCTTCTGGCTCCCGATGCGCCGGCTCTCGTGTTTTGGATGCTGATGTATGGCGCCCGGTCGGGCGACGCGCTGACGATGACGATCACCGGTCACGACGGTAGCGAGATTCTGCGCAGCGAAAAGCGGTTCGAAAAAAGCCAAGTTCGGCGGATGGAGTTCGCCGGCCTGAAGCGCCAGGCGAAACGATGGCCGGCGGGGACCTACGTTGGTGAGGCAGTGCTGACGCGCATTGATGCCGGAACGGAAAGGCGCTTCAGCATCCGACGTTCCGTCGAGATCCCCTAGCGCCGAGAAACGAGAGGCGGCGTCGTTCGCAAGCCGCGCCGGGCAGCCGAACGTTCTTGCCCGGACTTCTTTCCCTTGGGCAACGGCTCTTCGGCGGCAACAAGATCGTCGGCGACGAACAGTGCCGCGCGGCGGTCGCGGGTGCGGTCGCGCCGTTCGATGGCCCTGAGCGTCCGCGTCACCGTCGGATGGCGGTGGGGCGAGGGTACGGCGTTGAGCAGATGGGCGCGGGCGATGTCCTTCACCCGCCGGACGATGACCGGGTAGCGGTGACGGGTCTCGCACCAGCGGGCGTAGGCGGCCAGGGTCCAGGGATGTGCCGGCAACGGTCGCAGCCGCCGCGCCTGGCACCACGCGACGAACTCCGTCCACGAACGATCACGGATGCGCGCCACCATCTCGGTTCTCCCGATGCGCGAAACTAGCTCCGTTTCGCCGCGCCGGAAAGCATGGCTTCGGCTCGGTCGAGCCGGGTCAGCCAATAGAACCGCCCGACCAGCAGGGCCATGGCGACGACGCTGGCGACAAGGACGCCCTGCCAGATGCCGTAAACACCGTTGCCGACGGGGAACGCCAGCACCCAGCACACCGGGACCATGACGCCGAAATAGCTGAACGCCTGCATTCCCGTCGGTACCCACGTCTCGCCGCGTCCGCGGAGCGCGTTGGCCATCAGCGCCTGACCGCCATCGACGACGAGTACCCAGGCGACCAACGAGACCCCCGGCACCGAGGCAGCGAGCAACGCGGCCTCGGTGGTGTAGAGCCCGGCGAGCGTTTCGGGCGCCAGCGCAAACGCCACGCCGAAGGCCGCCATCGCCGCGGTGTTGAGGCCGAGTCCCGTCCAGCCGGCCAACGCGAGGTCGCGGTAGTCGCCGCGTCCATGGGCGATGCCGACGCTCACCGAGGTCGCCGCGCCGAAACCGATGGCGACCATGAATACCAGGGACAAGAGGTTGAGGGCGATCGAGAACACACCCGCCGGCAGCACCCCCAGATGGCCGGCGAACAGGGCGGCGGTGCTGAAGGCCACGGCCTCGGAACCGATGCTGGCGCCGGCGGCAAAGCCAATCCGGCGCTGCTCGGCCCACGCCTTCCACCCGCCGGCAGGCCGCATCCGCACTCCGAAACGGGCGTGGTCGGCCATGGTCCAGACATAGGCGACGAGGCCGACGGCGAGGAACACCCGCACGCCGGTCGTCGCCCACGCCGAGCCCAGCGCACCCATGGCTGGGAAACCCAAGTGGCCGTAGATCAGCACCCAATTGAGGAACACGTTGATCACGTTGGCGGCGATCATCATCACCATCCCCGGAACCGGCCGCTTGATGCCTTCGAGGAAGAACGTCGTGGTGACGAAAACGAGCTGCGCCGCCAAACCAAGGCCGACGACCTGGGCCACCGGACCGCCACCGGCGGCCAGGTCCGGCGGCTGCCTGAGCGCCGCCAGCAGCGGCTCGCCGAATCCGCAGATCACCGCGCCGGCGACGCCGAGCGCCAGGGCGTAGCCGAGCGACCGGCGCCAGACGGCGCCGCACTCGGTGAAACGCTCGGCGCCGAAGGCCGACGCCGTCAGCACCAGCGTTCCCATCATCAGGCCGATGCCGGTCAGCAGCACGGTGGTGATCGGCGCCAGCCCGATGCCCAGGTAGGCCAACTCATGCGCCGAAAAGCGCCCGACCATGGCCGTATCGACGAACGCCATGACCATGATCCCGGCCCGCGCCACCACAACCGGCGCGGAAAGTCGCAGGAGATCGGCGACGTGACGGCGCAGGCGGATGGCCAGCGGTGCGATGTCTTCGGTTGTGGTCTCGAGGTTCATCGGGCGGTCCGGTTTGGCGACGGCCGCCGACCCTATCATGGCGCCGGGACGGCGGCGATCGCCGGCAATCGCAGCAGGCGCGACAATCCCCCCTTGCCGTATTCGCCGCCCGGTTGATGGCTTCCGTTGCGGCGGTGCAAAAAACATTCGCCCGCCCTTTGTCGGCGCTGGCCATCGCGTTCTGTCGGGCTATACTCACGCCTGCCCAGGGGAGGGTTACGGGAGCATTCCATGGATATCATCAAGACCGACATCGCTATCGTTGGCGCCGGTGGTGCTGGCCTGCGGGCGGCCATCGCCATCGCCGAGGCCGATCCCAACGCGTCCATCGCGCTGATCTCGAAGGTTTATCCGATGCGTAGTCACACTTGCGCGGCCGAGGGCGGCGCCGCGGGCGTGATCAAGAAGGACGACAGTCTCGACTACCACTTCAATGACACCGTCGGCGGCGGCGACTGGCTGGTCGACCAGGAAGCGGTCGAGCTGTTCGTCAACGAGATTCCCAAGGAACTGACCCTGATGGAGCATTGGGGCTGTCCCTGGAGCCGAGAGGAAACCGGCCATGTCGCAGTGCGTCCCTTCGGCGGCATGAAGATCATGCGCACGTGGTTCGCCGCCGATAAGACCGGCTTCCACATGCTGCACACGCTGTTCCAGACGGCGCTGCAATACCCGTCGATCAAGCGCTTCGACGAGTACTACACCACCGACCTGATGGTCGACGACGCCGGCTGCTACGGCTGTACGGCGATTGAGATGCGCACCGGCAAAATCAGCCTGTTCCAGGCCAAGTCGGTGGTCATCTGCTCGGGCGGCGCGGGAAAGATTTTCCCGTTCACCACCAACGGCGCGATCAAGACCGGCGACGGCATGGCCATGGCCTACCGGGCCGGTGTGCCGCTGAAGGACATGGAGTTCGTCCAGTACCATCCGACCGGGCTGCCGGGTTCGGGCATCCTGCTGACCGAGGCCTGCCGTGGCGAGGGCGGTATCCTGGTCAACAAGGACGGCTATCGGTACCTGCAGGACTACGGCATGGGCCCGGCCGGCGACATCCACAAGCCGGTCTTGAAGGCGATGGAGCTCGGCCCCCGTGATCGGCTCAGCCAGGCGTTCTGGCACGAGCAGCAGAAGGGCAACACGATCCCGTCCAAGTGGGGCGACGTCGTCCATCTGGACCTGCGCCATCTCGGCGAGAAGAAGATCAACGAGCGGCTGCCGCTGATCCGCGACCTGTCGCGTAGCTACGTCGGCACCGACCCGGTCACCGACTTGGTGCCGGTGCGGCCTGTCGTCCACTACATGATGGGCGGCATCCACACCGACATCGACGCGGCGACACCGCTGCCGGGCTTGTTCGCCGCCGGCGAGTGCGCCTGCGTCAGCATCAACGGCGCCAACCGGCTGGGCTCCAACTCGCTGGGTGAGCTCCTGGTTTTCGGCAAGCGGGCCGGACTCGGCGCCCTGGAGCGGGCCAAGTCCGCACCGGCGGCCAAGGACTCGGCGATCGAGAAACAGGCTGCCGACGCCGAGGCGCGGATCAAGGCGTTGTTCGACCGCAAAGGCACGGAGCGGGTGGCCGGCCTGCGCAATGCGATGAACAAGACCATGGAGGAGGGCTGCGGAATCTACCGTGACGAATCCTCGATCAAGGAGACCTGCGACACGCTCGCCGAGGTCCGCGCCCGCTACAAGGACGTCAACCTCGAGGACAAGAGCTCGGTGTTCAACACCGACCTCTATCAGACCCTCGAACTTGGCGCGATGATCGAGGTCTCGCAGTCGGTCGCCGTTTCCGCGCTGCAGCGCACGGAATCGAGGGGCTCGCATCAGCGTCTCGATCATGTGGAGCGCGATGACGAGAAGTTCCTCAAGCACTCCATGGCCGTCTACAACCCCAACGGCGAACCGAGGATCGACTACCACGACGTGGTGATCACCAAGTCTCAGCCGGCGGAACGGGTCTACGGAGGAGCGGCAAAATGAGCCAGCGCACAGTTCAACTCGAGGTGCTCCGCTACCGGTCGGAACAGGACTCGGAGCCGTTCTTCCAGACCTACTCGGTGCCGTGCGAAGAAGAGTGGGTGGTGCTCGACGCCCTCAACTACGTCAAGGACGAGATGGACCGCACGCTCAGCTATCGTTGGTCGTGCCACATGTTCGTCTGCGGCAGCTGCGGCATGGTCGTCGACGGCGAGCCGAAACTGGCCTGCAAGGCGTTCCTCAGTGACTACGGCGACAAGATCCACGTCGAGCCGCTGGCCAACTTCCCGATCGAGCGGGATCTGGTCGTCGTCATCGACGATTTCGTCGACAAGCTGACCGGCATGAAGCCGTACATCATTCCCAAGGAGCGGAAGTCGGTCGACGACGGCGAGCATATGCAGACGCCGGCCCAGCTCAAGGCGTTCAAACAGTACACGCTGTGCATCAACTGCCTGCTCTGCTACTCGGCGTGCCCGCAGTACGGCCTCGATCCGACCTTTGCCGGACCGTCGGCGCTGGCGCTGGCGCACCGCTACAACATGGACAGCCGCGACGACGGCAAAAAGCAGCGCGAGGACGTCGTCGCCGACCATGATGGCGTCTGGGCGTGCAGCTTCGTCGGCGCCTGCTCGGAGGTCTGCCCCAAGGACGTCGATCCGGCCGGTGCCATCCAGCAGATGAAGATCACCAGTGCCATCGATTACGTCGTCTCCATGCTGCCCGGGGGAGGGAAGTGATGAGCCGAAAACCTTACGTTCGCGAGATCTCGAAGACCTCGTGGTTCATGACCCATGCCCGTTACAAAAGCTACGTGCTCCACGAGGTGAGCTGCATCTTCGTTGCCCTCTATTCGATCGTGTTGATCGTCGGCCTGTTCCGTCTGTCGCAAGGCGAACCGGCGTGGAACGCGTGGTTTGGCGCGGTGACCAGCCCGATTGGGGTGATCTTCCACCTCGCCGCCTTCGTGTTCTTCATCATCCACACCATGTCGTGGTTCAAGGCGGTGCCCCAGGCGACCCGCATCCAGCGCGGCGAAGAGTTCGTCCCGGGCTCGGTGCTCGTCGGCGCCCACTACGCGGTGTTGGCGGCGGTGTCGCTGTTTGTGCTCATTCTGGCGGGAGTGGCGTAGTCATGGCGAAATCACCAAAAGCCATCTTCTGGCTGCTGTTCGCCGCCGGCGGGACCGTGACCTCGTTCGTGCTGCCGGTGATGGTTTTCGTGACCGGTCTGGCGCCGGCCGCAGGCCTGTTCGAAGGCGCATTGAGCTACGCGACGATGAGCGCGTTCATCGGCAATTGGCTGGTCAAGCTGATCGTCTTCGGGGTGATCTTCCTGGCGCTCTGGCACGCCGCCCATCGGCTCAGGGTGCTCGCCCACGATTTCGGGCTGCGCTCGGACGGCGCGGTTGCCGTGGTCGTCTACGTCGGCGCGGCGATCGGCTCGATTGCCGCGATCATTGCACTTCTCGGCGTCTGACCGCTAGACGTCGGACACGGTTATGCATCGGGCGGGCTCGGGCCCGCCCGTTCCATTTTCCAACTTGCCTACGATGTGCGCTGGATCAGGTGGTAGCCGAAGGGCGTCTCGACGACGCCCGAGGTGCCGCCGACCTCGAGGGCAAACGCGGCATCCTCGAACTCGCCGACCATCATGCCCCGGCCGAACACGCCGAGACTGCCGCCCTGGGCACCGGACGGGCAATCGGAATGCTGGGACGCCAGATCGGCGAAATCGGCTCCGCCGTCCAGCTGTTCCTTCAGGCTGGTGATCTCGGCCAGCGCGTCGTCCTTGGAGCGCGTCGCCGTCAAGCGCATCGATCCCTGATACATCAACAAGATGTGGGACGCGCCAACTTGATCGGTCATGCCGTGAATCCTCCGGGGGGTGTTGATTGGGGGCGTCGTCGGACCACCATACGTGGCCGGACGGTGCCTGGACACCTTTTTCGCCGTCTGCGGGTAGTAGGGTCCCACTGGAAGGGGTTAGTGTGATCGGCGTTCATCCACGGTCCGAGATCCCGGGGGGATTCTGCGGCCGATGACCGAACGTGACTACCGGCGCCGGCACCTGCGGTTGCCCATCGGACCGCTGCTCGCGGTTGGATTCGGCGGCCTGATGCTGATCGCGGTCGCCAGCGTCCTGCTGGCCGGGCTGGGAAGCGCCCAGCACAACACTTTTGAACTGCTGGGAGAGAAAGCCGACGCGGCCGTGCAGGGGATGGTCGACAAGATCGACGCGACGCTGCGGCCGGTCGAAGATCAAGCCCGCTGGATCGCTGACGCGGTTGCGGCTGGCAAAGTCGACGTTTCCGACAGGCCGTCGTTCGATCGCTTCATTATCGGAACGCTTGCGGCAACACCGCAGCTTGTTGGGTGCGCTATCCTCGACCCCGATCTTCGCATGCGACGCTATCTACGAAGCGATGGTAGTGTCCTGGAGGACCATATCCCCAATGATGCGGAAGCTAAGGAAGTTTTGCGAAACGGGCGAATCCAAACGGGCTCGAACTGGGGCAGGCCGATCCACGTCGATGAGATCGCGCAGACGGTGGTCAACCTGCGAACACCGCTTCGCCAAGGAGAGCGTTTTCTTGGAATGCTGATCCAGGGCGTAACGATTGCAGAGTTGTCACTTTCGCTGGCCATCGGCCGCGCGCAAGAGGGCCTGATCCCATTCGTGCTCTATGACCGGGACAAGGTGATCGTCCATCCGCTGCTGATCCAAGGACAAACAGGTTCCCAGACGGCGGCGCTCCATGAACTCGCGGACTTCGGCGACGGCACGCTGGCCGAGATCTGGAACCCAGACGCATACCCCATCGAAGTCATCAAAAGGTATTCCGGACTGAACGGTTCGGCCGTGCGAATCGGCGACCGCGAAATCGTGTTTCTCCATCGCACGATCGAGCGCTACAGCGACAAACCGTTGACCGTCGGCGTTTATCTCGATGCCGAGACCGAAGCGGCGCAACTCCTGCGGCTGCGCGATACGGCGATTTTCGGCCTTGTCGTCCTCGTCATCGCCGTCGCCGCCGCCTTGTGGATCGGCCGGCGGACCAGCGCCCCGATCCGTCGGCTGGCCGGTGCGGCACGTGTCGTCCGCGCTGGAGATCTCGACAAGTTCGAACCGCTCGGCCGCACCGGACTCCGCGAGATGGACGATGCCTCGTTCTCGTTCAACGCCATGGTCGAGGGGCTCAAGGAGCGGGAACTGATCCGCGATCTGTTCGGCAAGTACGTCCCCGAAAGCGTCGCCGAACAACTGGTCGCCGAGCAGGGAGCGATCGAACCGCACCGGGCCGAAAGCACTATCCTGTTTGGCGACATCGCCGGATTCACCGCGCTGACGGAGCGCAATGACGCGGCCGATGTCGTTTACATGCTCAATGCCTACTTCGCCGTCGTCGCCGAGATCCTGGAATCGCACGGCGGGGTGATCACCCAGTTCCAGGGCGACGGCTTGTTGGCCATGTTCAACGTGCCGCTCGAGGACCCGGACCATGCGGCCCAGGCGGTGCGTGCCGCCGACGCCATGCGTTCCGCGGTTGCGGCACGCACCTTCGCCGGTCAATCGCTACGCTGCCGGATCGGCATCACCACGGGCGAGGTCGTCGCCGGCGCAGTCGGCGCCGCCGGCCGGCTTTCCTATACGGTGCACGGCGATTCGGTGAATCTGGCGGCGCGTCTGGAGCAGATGAACAAGGAGACGGGCACGTCGATCCTGGTCGCCGAAACGACGGCCTCGCGAGCACCGTCGATGGCATTCCGCCGCATCGGTAGCGTCGATGTGCGCGGCAAGTCAGAGTCGGTGACCGTCTACACGTTGGACGGCTGATGCCGTTCGCGGCGACGCGCTGAATCGTAGAGCCAGGCGAGGTGGGTTGGCGATAGTCGGAGATAGTAGAGGGCGTGGATCACCAGCCAGCCGGCAACGATGGCAGCCAGCCGGCGACCGGCGAATCGGCGCGACGACGTCACCAGCGGCGGATTGTCAACGCAAACGGTGCGGCCCAGGCGCTCCATGCGGCGCGTCAGGTCGAAGTCCTCCATCAGCGCCAAGGGACGGACGCCGCCTATGGCCTCGTAGGCTCGGCGCCGGATGAACACGGCGGAATCTCCGTAGTAGACGCCGTGCGAGCGAATCCAGGCGTAGAAGCCGTTGAGCCAGTCGCTGAAGCCGTCGCTACCGTCGAACAGGAGGCGGAAATTCCCGCCGATCACATCGGGGTCGGCCAGCGCTTGCTCGATGGCCTGAAGACCTCCGGAGGGAAAGCGCGAATCCGCATGCAGGAACAGAAGCACGTCGCCTCGTGCTTCGGCGGCGCCCGTGCGAAGCTGCGCGCCGCGCCCACCTTCGGATCGAACGACCCTTAGACCCTGTTCACCGGCGATGCTCGCTGTCCCATCGGTGCTGTTCCCGTCGGCGACGATGATTTCGTGCTTTTCGGTCGATGTCCCCAACGACGCCAGCAGCGCTGGCAGCCGCCGGGCTTCGTTCAATGTCGGTATGACCACCGAAATCATCGCACGACACCAACGGGATCGTCGGCCATCCGGGCTTCCTCGGCGCTGACAAGGCCGACACTGATGAGGGTCTCGACGTGCTCGTTCCACCTACGTCGCAGGTTGTTCTGCTTTAGGCGGTGCGGCGCCGGAATCCATCCCCAGTAGCGCTCGGCGGCGGGTTCGGCGCCAGACCGCCACAGCCGGCACACCCAGCGATAGATGTCCATCCGCTGATCGGCTGGCATCTCTGCCAGACTTGATCGCAGAAAGAGCCGCCCGAAGGCGACATGACGAGCCTCGCCCACTTCGATCCGGCGGTTGATGGCGCCAAACAGCGGGCAGCGAAACCATCGGCGGAAATCGCCGTGCAGCATCAATGCCTCGCCTTCGAGCACCACGTGATAGAGCACGACCAGACCGGCAGGCGCCCCTTGCCAAGCCATCCCTTCGTCGTGGGCCTCGGCGACCGCCGGGTCCACAGGAGCGACTCCGCCGAGCCGATCGAGATATCCGGCATAGGCGTTTGCGTGGCGCATTTCGTCGGCGATCTGGACCTCCAGGCAGTCCCGCGCCGCCGGGTCGGCAATCTCGTCGGCCAGCCGGCGACAGGCGCGAACGGTCGCAACTTCGCCGTGGTAGAGCTGGCTGATCGCAGAAACGTAGGCGCGGCGCGAGAGCCAGCGTGGCGGCCGTACCGGCAGTTGCCAATCCACGTCCCGATCGGCGGACCACTGCGCGCGGCGGCCTCGCGCGGCAAGCGCTGCAAATGCGCAGTCCTCCGGCGAAACAGCTTCGAACATGTCTATCTCGTATCCGATGAACGGCGATCAATGAAGCCGTAAGGGTGGCGATCGAAGCCAGGCTCGAAAACCAACGATCGCGTGAAGGCCATGTGAGCGGGAGCAGCAATTCGACGGAACCAATGTCCGCAGCCGACCCCCCAGCCCTCGTAGCGGGCCGCCTTGACGCTGTTGGGTAGGTGCCGTACTTTGCCCGTGGCGTGGGCCGAATGGCTGCTCCGACAACGTCTTGAGGGGGTCGGGGCCGCGCATCTATACCTGGGAATTGCGGCTCCCGGCGGGACTTTCACCTTGGTCCAGGGCGGAAACTCCATGACCGATGCACAAACGAGGTTTGTCGAGGACTTCTCGACGCCGGCCTACGACGAATGGGTCGCCGAGGTCGAAAAAGCGCTCAAGGGCGCGCCTTTCGACAAGAAAATGTACACCAAGACCTACGACGGATTCACTCTCCGGCCGATCTACACCAAGCAGGACTGGCCGAACGACGGCGACGGGTCCGGGTTGCCCGGTGCGGCGCCGTTCACCCGCGGTGGCCGCGCAGCCGGAAGCGCGGCGATGGGCTGGGACGTGCGCCAGCGCCTCCGGTGGCCCGATCCGCGGACCGGCAACGACATCGTTCTGCACGATCTTGAACGCGGCGTGACGTCGATCCTGCTGCGTCTCGACGCGCCGGCGCGGAACGGCCAGGACGGCGACGCGGCCGGTGATTTGGCCGGCGACAGCGGGGCGATGGTCTACTCGGTCGACGACCTCGACCTGCTGCTGACCGGCGTCGAGCTCGATCTGGTGACGGTCGCTCTCGAAGCCGGCGCGCAGTTCGTGCCGGCGGCGGCCCTTCTCGCCGCTCTGTGGACGCGGCGCGGCGTCTCGGAGGCCAAGGCGCTCGGTGCCTTCAACGCCGACCCCATCGGTACCCTGGCGAAGACCGGCAGCCTGCCGGTGTCCGTCGACGAGGCGCTGGCGCAGATGGCCGGGCTCGCCAAGCACGCGGCGGCGACATACGCCAACGTGACCGCCGTGGGCGTCGATACGTCGCCCTATCACGGCGCCGGCGATTCCGAGACCCAGGACCTCGCCATCTCGATGGCTACCGGCGTCGCCTACCTTCGGGCGATGACCGACGCCGGCATGGACATTGATGCCGCCTTCCGGCAGATCCTGTTCACCTATCCGGTCGACTGCAACCAGTTCCTTGGCATCTGCAAGCTCCGCGCGGCACGCAAGCTGTGGTCGCGGGTCGCCGAGGCCTGCGGCGCCAGCGAGCCGGCCCGCGCCATGCGCCAGCACGCGACCAGCGCCGAACGGATGATGACCCGACGCGATCCGTGGGTGAACATGCTACGCACCACGGTGTCGTGCTTCGCCGGCGCCATCGGCGGTGCCGACAGCGTCACCGTCACGCCGTTCGACGCGGCGCTGGGTCCGAGCGGCGAGCTGGGCCGCCGGGTTGCCCGCAACACCCACGTCATCCTGGCCGAGGAGTCGAACCTGACTCGGGTCGTCGATCCGGGCGGCGGGTCGTGGTACGTGGAAGCGCGCACCGACGAGTTGGCGCGGGCGGCCTGGGCCGAGTTCCAGGGGATCGAGAAGGCTGGCGGCATTGTCGCCGCGCTGTCGAGCGGCGTCATCGCGGAGAAGATCGCTGCGACTCATGCCGATCGCGAAAAGAACCTTGCCAAGCGCAAGGACCCGCTGACTGGCGTCAGCGAGTTCCCGAACATCTACGAGGACATCCCCGAACCGCAGTTGCCGGACCGTGCAGCGCTGGTCCGCGAGGCAGGCGAGCGGCTGGCCGCGACCCGTGCCAAGGGCGCGGACACCTCGGCATTGGGTTCGGCGGCGGCTGGTGACGCCGCGGCGGCTGCGGTTGCTGCTGCCTCGGCGGGCGCGACCGTCGGCGCAATGGCGGCGGCCCTTGCCGGCGATGGTGCGTCGGTGACGGCGTTGCCCTCGCACCGGACGGCCGAGAAGTTCGAGGCCCTTCGCGATGCCGCCGACGCCTACAAGGCGAAGACCGGCTCGTGGCCGACGATGTTCCTGGCCAATCTGGGGCCCATCGCCAAGCACACCGCGCGGGCGACCTTCGCCAAGAACTTCTTCGAGGTCGGCGGTATTCAGACGCTGACCAACGAAGGCTTCTCGGACGCCGCGTCGTGCGCTAAGGCGTTCAAGGACTCGGGCGCCCGCGTCGCGATCCTGTGCTCGGCCGATCCCGTTTATGTCGAGATGGTGCCGGAGGTCGCGCCCGCGCTGAAAGCCGCGGGTTGCGAGTACCTGTTCGTCGCCGGTGCCCCCGGCGAGAACAAGGACGCGTTCACCGGCGCCGGTGTCGACGACTTCATCTTCCTCGGAGGGGACGTGCTGGCCACCTGCACCAACACCCTCCGTCGCCTGGGAGTGATTGACCAATGACCGCTATTCCCGACTTCACCAACGTTCATCTGGAGCCCGGCAACGAGCCGGCCGGAAACGGCGGCGGCCTCAAGGATTGGGCGGCCCGCTTCAAGGCCGAGACCGGCATGTCGCCCGACGACATGCTGTGGGAGACGCCCGAGCAGCTGATGGTCAAGCCGGTGTACTCGTCGGCCGACCTTTCGGGCCTCGATCACCTGGAGACCATGGCCGGCATTCCGCCGTATCTGCGGGGTCCCTACTCGACCATGTACGTGACGCGGCCGTGGACGGTGCGCCAGTACGCCGGGTTCTCGACGGCGAAGGATTCCAACGCCTTCTACCGACGCAACCTGGCGGCCGGGCAGAAGGGCCTGTCGGTGGCCTTCGACCTCGCCACCCACCGCGGCTATGACTCCGACAATCCGCGGGTGGCCGGCGATGTCGGCATGGCCGGCGTGGCGATCGACTCGATCATGGACATGCGGGTGCTGTTTGATTCGATCCCGCTCGACCAGATGACGGTGTCGATGACCATGAACGGCGCGGTGCTGCCGATTATGGCGAACTACATCGTCGCCGCCGAGGAGCAAGGGGTAAAAACGGAGCAGCTGGCGGGGACCATTCAGAACGACATCCTCAAGGAGTTCATGGTCCGCAACACCTACATCTACCCGCCTTCGCCTTCGATCCGGATCATCTCCGACATCTTCGCCTTCACTTCGCAGAACATGCCGAAGTTCAACTCTATCTCGATCTCCGGCTACCACATGCAGGAAGCGGGGGCGACGGCCGACCTTGAGATGGCCTACACGCTGGCCGACGGCGTCGAGTACGCCCGCGCCGGCATGAAGGCGGGGCTGACCATCGACCAGTTCGCGCCGCGGCTGTCGTTCTTCTGGGCGATCGGCATGAACTTCTACATGGAAGTCGCCAAGATGCGTGCGGGGCGGATGCTGTGGGCGAAGCTGATCAACCAGTTCGAGCCGAAGAACACGAAGTCCTTGGCGCTGCGCACCCATTCGCAGACCTCGGGCTGGAGCCTCACGGCGCAGGACGTCTACAACAACGTTGTTCGGACCTGCGTCGAGGCGATGGCGTCGACCCAGGGCCACACCCAGTCCCTGCACACCAACGCCTTCGACGAGGCATTGGCGTTGCCCACGGACTTCTCGGCCCGCATCGCCCGCAACACCCAGTTGTTCCTGCAGCAAGAGAGTGGCACGACCCAGGTCATCGATCCGTGGGGCGGCAGCTACTATGTCGAGAAGCTGACCCACGACCTGGCGAACAAGGCCTGGAATCTGATCCAGGAGGTCGAGGAGGCCGGCGGCATGGCCAAGGCCATCGAGGCCGGTATTCCGAAGATGCGTATCGAAGAGGCCGCCGCGCGGACCCAGGCGCGCATCGACTCGGGTCGCCAGACCGTCGTCGGCGTCAACAAGTTCCTGCTTGAGAAGGAAGACCACGTTGACGTGCTCAAGGTCGAGAACGCCGAGGTCCGCCGCCAGCAGATTTCTCAGATCGAGGAGCTGAAGGCCGGCCGCGACGCCACCGAAGTCGAGCAGAAGCTGCACGCCTTGACCAAATCGGCCGACACCGGCGAAGGCAATCTACTGGCACTGGCCGTCGACGCTGCGCGCTCCAAAGCCACCGTCGGCGAGATCTCGGACGCCATGGAAAAGGTGTTCGGCCGCCACAAAGCCGAAATCCGCGCCATCTCCGGTGTTTACCGCGGCGAGGTCGGCGACAAGTCGGACGTCGTCGAGAAGTGCCGCGAGATGGTCGAAGCCTTCGAGGGCCAGGATGGCCGCCGGCCGCGTTTGCTGGTCGCAAAGGTCGGCCAGGACGGCCACGACCGGGGCCAGAAGGTGATTGCCAGCGCGTTCGCCGACCTGGGCTTCGACGTCGACATCGGGCCGCTGTTCCAGACGCCCGAAGAGGTCGCCCGCCAGGCGGTCGAGAACGACGTCCATGTCGTCGGCGTCAGCTCTCTGGCCGCCGGGCACCTGACCCTGGTGCCGCAACTCATCGCCAACCTCAAGGAACTGGGCCGTGAGGATATCCTCGTCGTCGTCGGCGGCGTTATCCCGCCCGACGATTACGACACCCTCTACCAGATGGGCGCCCAGGCGGTGTTCGGGCCGGGTACGGTGATCGGCGACGCGGCGATGGGCCTGATCGCCAAGCTCAACTCGGCGCTCGGCTACGCGAGCGAGGCAGCCTAGTCCCTATGGCCATCCGTCAAGCAGCCGCCCGTGCGCAAGCACGGGCGGCGCTCACTTTTGAGGACTACGTCGAGGGCGTGCTCGCGGGCAACCGGGCAATGCTCGGCCGCACCATCACCATGGTCGAGAGCCGCAACCCAGCACACCAGGAACTGGCCCAGGAAATCCTTCTGTGCCTTCTGCCGCACAGCGGTCAAGCACACCGGATCGGCATCACCGGCGTCCCCGGCGTCGGCAAGAGCACCTTCATCGAAGCCTTCGGCTGCAACCTGACCCGTGACGGCCACAAGGTCGCGGTGCTCGCCGTCGATCCGACGAGCACCGTCTCGGGGGGCAGCATCCTCGGCGACAAGACCCGCATGGCCGACCTGTCCGCCGACCCCAATGCCTTCATCCGCCCGTCGCCGTCTTCGGGGACCCTCGGTGGCGTCACGCGAACGACACGCGAGACGATGATCGTCTGCGAGGCCGCCGGCTTCGACGTCATCCTCGTCGAGACCGTTGGCGCCGGCCAGTCGGAGGTGGCCGTTGCCGACATGACGGATTTTTTCCTGGTGCTGATGCTGCCGGGCGCCGGCGACGAATTGCAGGGCATAAAGAAGGGCGTGCTGGAGATCGCCGATATGATCGCCGTCAACAAGTGCGACGGCGAAAACGATCTCAAAGCCCGACAGGCCGCGGTGCACTATCGCAACGCGTTGAAGATCATGACGCCGACGAGCGCCAACTGGCAGCCGCCGGTGCTGATGTGCAGCGGGCTCAAGAACATGGGCCTCGACGCCCTGTGGGAGAAGCTCTGCGAGCACCGCGAAACGCTGACCGGGACGGGAGAGCTTCCGGCCAAGCGCCGCTTCCAGCAGGTCCACTGGATGTGGCAGATGCTCGAGGATCGGCTGATGACCCGGCTGAAGGGCCATCCGCAGGTCAAGCAGCAGCTCAAGAGCGTCGAGCGGGATGTGGCCGAGGGCCACCTCACACCGACCCTGGCGGTGTCGCGGCTGCTGTCGGCGTTTCAGAACGACTGAACGATCCTAGCGTTGTAATGCGGCGATCTCGCTGTTGGCGAAGCCGAGGCGGTCGGCGAGGATTCGCACGACACCAAGACCAGCCGGCAGGAACCGCCGCGCAGGGATGGAATGTTTTGCGTTCGCCACGTTCCTCCGAATCGACTGAAGTTCCGCCATAGAGCACCCTTTCGCCGTGTTGAACCCCCGTGACAACGGATTGCAATCCGTTCATCGGGCGCGTCAGCGCGGGTTAACCCGGTCCCTCGTTTCGCCTAAGCTGGCGGCGGAAGATGTGTCGCCCGGGGGAGGGGCCGATGAACCTGTTCCGGATGATTGCCGTTGTCGCCTTGGTGACGCTCTGGGCCACCGTCGCCCGGACCGCCGAAATCGCCATTTCGTGTGGCGCGGTTGGCCAGGAACTGACGCTGTGCCGTGAGGGCGCGGAGGCATGGGCGGCGGAGACCGGCAACACGGTGAAGGTCGTCTCAACGCCAGCGTCGGCGACGGAACGGCTTGCCCTCTATCAGCAGCTTCTTGCCGCCGGTGCCGACGATATCGATGTCTTCCAGATCGACATCATCTGGCCGGGGCTGCTGGGCCGGCATTTCGTCGACCTGTCGGACCGTGTCGCGGCGGACGTTGTTGCTGCTCATTTTCCGCCGATCGTCGCCGCCAACACCGTCGGTGGACGGTTGGTTGCCATTCCGTGGTTTACCGACGCCGGCCTGCTCTATTACCGCGCCGACCTCCTGGAGAAGCACGGCGCCCCGGTGCCGGAAACGTGGGACGAACTCGCCGAGACCGCCGAACGTGTCCAGGCCGCCGAGCGCACGGCGGGCAACGACAAGATGTGGGGTTTCGTCTGGCAGGGCCGGGCCTACGAAGGCCTGACCTGCAACGCGCTGGAATGGATCGATTCCTTCGGCGGCGGCGCCATCGTCGCCGACGACGGCACGGTGACCATCGACAATCCTATGGCGGCGGCCGCGCTAACGCGCGCCGCCTCGTGGATCGGCACCATCAGCCCCCCCGGCGTGCTGAACTATCAGGAAGAAGAGGCGCGCGGCGTGTTCCAGTCAGGCAACGCCGTGTTCATGCGCAACTGGCCCTACGGGTGGGCACTGGCTCAGGGTCCGGACAGCCCGATCCGCGGCAAGGTCAGTGTCTCCCCGTTGCCGCGCGGCGGGACCGGCGGGAAACATACCGGCACCCTCGGCGGTCAGCAGCTCGCAGTGTCGGCGTATTCGCGCAACACGGAAGCGGCTATCGACCTCGTACGCTACCTCACCGGGTCGGCGGAACAGAAGCGGCGTGCCATCGCCGGCTCGTTCAACCCGACAATCGCGGTTCTCTACTCCGACGCGGATGTCCTTGCCGCCAATCCGTTCTTTGGCCAATTGCGCCCGACGTTCGCCAACGCCGTCGCCCGTCCGTCCAAGGTCACTGGTGGACGCTACAACCGCGTCAGCAGCGACTTCTGGAATGCCGTTCACGCGACCCTCGCCGGCAAAGGTACCGCGGCCGAGAATCTTGCCCGGCTGGCCACCAAACTTCACCGCACCAGCCGCGGTGGCCGATGGTAGCGGCCGTTTCGCCCGCCGAACACGAGTCGCGACTGGCCCGCGCGCGCCGTCGTTCGGCGTGGCTGTTCCTCGCGCCGATGATTACCGTGCTCGCCGCGGTCGCCGCTTGGCCGCTGGCGCGGACCATCTGGCTGGGCTTCACCGACGCGCAACTCGGCGATCCGGGCGGCGCGCGCTACGTCGGAATGGATAACTTCGCGTTCCTGTTCGAGGATCCGGTCTGGTGGCGCGCCGTTGGCAACACGCTGTGGTTCACGGGCACTTCTGTGGTGATGGAGACCGTGCTCGGAACGGTCATCGCGCTGGTTCTGCACACTCATTTCCCGGGGCGCGGACTGACGCGGGCGGCGGTGCTGATCCCTTGGGCGATCCCGACCGTGGTGTCGGCGAAAATGTGGGGGTGGATGCTCCACGATCAGTTCGGCGTGATCAATCATGTGCTGCTGGCGCTGGGCATCATTGCCCAACCGGTGGCCTGGACCGCCGAACCGGACCTCGCCATGTGGGCAGTCATTGCCGTCGATGTCTGGAAAACGACGCCGTTCGTCGCGCTGCTGGTCCTCGCCGCCCTGCAGATGCTGCCCGAAGAATGCTACGAATCAGCGCGCGTCGACGGAGTCAATCCGATCGTCGTCTTCTTCCGCGTAACCCTGCCGCTGATCCGCCCGGCGCTGATTGTGGCGGTGATCTTCCGGGCCCTCGATGCCATGCGCATCTTCGACCTGATCTACGTTCTGACCAGCAACAGCGAGGCGACGATGTCGATGTCGGTGTTTGCCCGCCAACAGCTCGTCGATTTCCAGGACGTCGGCTTGGGCTCGACCGCTTCGACGCTGCTGTTCGTCATCATCGCCGCGCTGACCGTGCTGACGGTGATGGCTGCCCGCCTCGACCTGGGAACGGAACCGACGCGATGAAACGCATGATGCGCCGTGTTCTGTTTTTCGCGCTCGTCGCGGTGATCATCACCGTTGCGGTGGCGCCGTTCTATTACGCAATCGTCACTTCGTTGAAATCGGGGACGGCGCTGTTCCGGGTCGATCTCTTCCCGTTGGCACCCGTCTGGGACAATTACGCGGCCGTCTTTCGCGAGCAGCCGTTCGGCCGCAACATCGCTAATTCCGTAGCCGTCGCGGTGGCGACCGTCGCCGTCTCCCTGGCCCTGTCCGTCGGCGCTGCCTACGCCTTGGGACGCATCCGTTTTCGTGGCCGGCGGATGCTACTGATGACCATCCTCGGCGTTTCCATGTTTCCGCAAGTGGCGGTTCTGTCGGGTCTGTTCGAGTTGATCCGGGCGCTTGGCCTCTACAACGATCTTTTTGGTCTGATGATCGGCTACATGATCTTCACCCTTCCCTTCACCGTCTGGGTGCTCAGTGCGTTCATGCGCGAACTGCCGCGCGAACTGGAAGAGGCGGCCATCGTCGATGGTGCTTCGCCACTGGTCATCGTCGTGCGGGTTTTCCTGCCGCTGATGGGGCCGGCACTGGCGGCGACCGGGCTTCTGGCGTTCATTGCCGCCTGGAACGAGTTCCTGTTTGCGCTGACCTTCACTCTCACCAACGACATGCGTACAGTGCCCGTCGCCATCGCGCTGATTTCCGGCGCCAGCCAGCACGAGCTGCCGTGGGGCAACATCATGGCTGCCTCGGTGGTCGTCACCGTGCCGCTGATCGCGCTGGTCCTGGTGTTCCAGCGCCGCATCGTCGCCGGTCTCACCGCCGGCGCGGTCAAGGGGTAAGCCGGGGTGAACGGGTGCGAGTGGTGGCGGGGGGCGGTGATCTACCAGATCTATCCGCGCAGCTTTGCCGATAGCAATGGAGACGGCATCGGCGATCTCGCCGGCATCATCGGAAAGCTCGACTACCTCGCCGGTCTCGGCGTCGATGCGGTTTGGCTGTCGCCGATCTTCGCCTCGCCGATGAAGGACTTCGGCTACGACGTTGCCGACTACCGCGCCGTTGATCCGGTGTTCGGAAGCGTCGACGACGTCCGCATCCTCGTCAGCGAAGCCCACGCTCGCAACATCCGCGTGCTGCTGGACTTCGTACCCAGCCACACGTCAGACCAGCATCCCTGGTTCCGTATGAGCCGCGAAAGTCGCGACAATTTCTATACAGACTGGTATGTTTGGTCCGATCCAAGCATCGATGGCACGCCCCCGAACAATTGGCTGTCCGTGTTCGGTGGCCCAGCTTGGACTTGGGAGCCGCGCCGCCAGCAGTACTATTTCCGCACCTTCCTCGCCGAGCAGCCGGCGCTGAACTATCGTGCGCCGGGACTGCTGGCGGCCATCCTCGATGAAATGCGGTTCTGGCTGGAACTTGGCGTCGACGGGTTCCGGCTGGACGCCATCAACGCCTGCGTCTGCGATGCCGAGCTTCGCGACAATCCGCCGGCGGGAGAGCCGTTCGACCCCGGAGACAGCGTCGACAACGTCAACCCCTTCGCCATGCAGGCGCACGTCTACAGCCAGACGCGGCCGGAGATTACGAAGCTTCTGGAGCGGTTTCGGGCACTGATGGACGATTATCCGGAGACAACGACCATCGGCGAGGTCGCCTCCGACGATTCCATCGCCACCGCGGCGGAGTACCTACGCGGCCTGCGGCTGCACATGGCTTACACCTTCAATCTGCTGCGAGGCGAACCGACGGCAACTCGGGTCCGCGACGTTGTCGGCCGCATGGAAGCGGCGATCAGCGACGGGTGGCCGTGCTGGTCGCTGAGCAACCGTGACGTTGTCCGGGCGGCAACCCGCTGGGGCGGGCCCGAAGCGCCGGCAAGCGTGGCCAAGGTGGTCAACGCCATGCTGCTGTCACTGCGCGGGACAATCTGCCTCTACCAGGGAGAGGAGCTCGGACTGCCGGAGGCGGACGTTCCCTACGAACGCCTGCAAGATCCGGCCGGGCGCCCGTTCTGGCCGGAATACAAGGGGCGCGACGGCTGCCGGACGCCAATGCCTTGGTCCTCTTCCGGTATCTTCGCCGAATTCTCGGCCGCCGAACCCTGGCTGCCGATCGGCGAAGAGCATCGGCGCCGGGCCGTCGACATCCAAGTCGCCCATCCCGGCTCGACCCTCAACGCCACCCGGCGGTTTCTCGCCTGGCGCAAGAAGCATCCGGCACTCGTCGAAGGCGGGCTGGAGTTCGTCGACGCTTCGAAAGAGGTGTTGGTGTTTATCCGCACGTCCAATGCCGAAACGATGATATGCGTGTTCAACCCCACCGGTGAGGACGCCGCCGTGCCGCTTCCTTGTGGAACCTCTTGGACGCCCCTGGACGGTCACGGGTTTCGCGGTGGCAGCGTGGCCGACGGCGTCCTCAGCCTTCCCCCGGCGAGCGCTTGGTTCGGATCGCCAGATGACTGATGTTTTGCTTTCCGGTGTCGAGAAGCGATTCGGCGAGGCCCTTGTCATTCGAGATGTGTCGCTGGATATCGCCGACGGCGAGCTGTGTGTCTTCGTCGGACCATCGGGCTGCGGCAAGTCAACCCTGCTCCGTCTCGTTGCTGGCCTCGAGGATCCGACCGCAGGTGACATCGTTTTTGACGGCGAGCGCGTCAACGACCGGCCGCCCGCGGCGCGCGGAATCGCCATGGTGTTCCAATCCTATGCGCTCTATCCGCACATGACCGTGCGCGACAACATGGCCTTCGGGCTCAAGCTTGCGCGATACGGTCGCGACGGTATCGCCGCGCGCATCGCCGAGGCCGCCCGCACTTTGCAGATCGAACCCCTGCTCGACCGGAAGCCGCGCGAGCTTTCCGGCGGCCAGCGCCAGCGTGTCGCCATCGGTCGCGCCATCGTCCGCGAGCCTGGTGTGTTCCTGTTCGACGAGCCGCTGTCCAACCTGGACGCCGCGCTGCGCGTGCAGATGCGCGTCGAGATCGCCCGCCTGCACCGCGAGATCGCAGCGACGATGATCTACGTCACCCACGACCAGGTCGAGGCGATGACGCTGGCCGAACGTATCGTTGTGCTCAACGAAGGCGCGGTCGAGCAGGTCGGACCGCCGCTCGAGCTCTACGAACGGCCGCGCAACATGTTCGTTGCTGGTTTCATCGGCTCACCCCGGATGAACTTCATTGAGGCCGAAGCGATCGGACGCGGCGCCGACAGCGTCACCGTTGTCCTGCCGGGCGGTGGTCGGCTGGCGGTGCCGATTCAAGGCGACGCCGCGGGCCAACTGACCTTGGGCGTACGACCGGAACACATCACCTGCGTGGCCAGCGGTAGCGGTGCGCTCGCTGGAACGGTGCTCGCCGTCGAGCATCTGGGCAACGCAACCTTGATCCACCTTGCTGTCGAGAACGCGGCGACTGTGATCGTTCAGACTTCGGCGGGGATGGCGGCGCACATCGGCGAGCAGATCGGCCTCGAAATCGACGCAAAGGCATCCCACCTGTTCGGCTCGAATGGCGAGGCTCTCGGTCGGGAAATGTCCTAGCGCCGGCCCGCTTCGCGTTCCCAACTCAGGATGTTACTGCGGAGCACTTCGTAGCGCTTGCCAACCTCGGCGCCGAACAGCAGGTCATCCCAGTCCGTCATTCGGCCTATAAGTTCCGCCCAGTCGTCATCCGTTAGCGACAGCTCCGCGGCCGGAAAGAAAACCTGTTCTTCCTTTTTCAGGTGCTGACGCTGAAAATCGATGAAATCCCGTGTCCACCGGTCGAACGCCTCCCGGGGAACCTCCGCTTCTTCGAGAACATCCCGGACGGCTGCGGCGAATTCGCGTGTCCGCGCCGCCAGTTGCTCGTGTTCGGCCTGGAGGTCACCGAATCGTCTCGCCGTTTCGGGATCCCGCGCCTGGAGCTTTCGGAACAGCAGATCTTCCTTGGGATGGTGGTAGAGGTCGGGGAAGCTCAGGAAGTAGTCGGCAATGCCTCGGACGATATCGTAGTCCCGCCGGCCCGCACGATCGAACAGCTCGAGTTGGCGTTCCAATGCATCAAGCAACCGGACGATATTGGCGTGCTCGTCCCGAAGCGCGCGCATGATGTCAGTCATTGCCGGCGGGTTCCCCGGTGCGGTCGGCGACCTTCTCCGAAGTAGCACAGTGGACGCACGAACGTCACGGATTTTCAAGCGCCCCGGTTGAACCTCGTGGCCCTGATGACCGCAGAGGGAACATTGCGAAATCCGCTTCTGCACGCAGATAATGGCGGTCCCGGAAACCTGAAACGGCAGGATCGTTCATGGACCTCGGACTCAAGGACAAGCGGCCGTTGGTTCTCGGAGCTTCGCAGGGGATCGGTGCAGGCATCGCACGCGCGCTGGCCGCCGAAGGATGCAACCTGGTTCTCGCAGCGCGGGATCGTACTCGTCTCGAAGCACTCGCCGACGACCTGAACACGCGGTTCGGTGTCGCGGCCGAAGTTCGCGATGTGGATTTTGCCGACCTCGCTGCCGTCGAGAGCCTTGGCGAAGACCTCGCCGACGGCAGCGATATCGACATCCTGGTCAACAATGGCGGCGGCCCGCCACCATCGGGGGCTTTGGGTGTGGACACCAACGTGTGGCGGGAGCAGTTCGAAGCGATGGTGCTCGGGGTCGTCCGCATCACCGGAATTCTGGTCACCGGCATGCGCGAACGCCGCTGGGGAAGGATTTTGACTGTGGCATCGTCGGGCGTCGTACAGCCGATTCCAACCCTCGGCATCTCCAATACGCTGCGCGCGTCGCTGGTTGCCTACATGAAGACGCTTTCCGCCGAAGTCGCCCCCGATGGCGTAACGGTCAACGTGCTCGCCCCCGGGCGCATCTGGACCGAGCGCGCCGACCGCATCGACGCCGCCAACGCCAGGCACCTCGGCATCGAGGTCGAGGAGGCGCGCCGGCAGTCGTGGGCGATCATCCCCATGGGGCGGTACGGCACGGTCGAGGAATTCGCCGCCGTCGCCACGTTTCTCGCCAGCGCGCCGGCCGGCTACGTCACGGGCCACGTGATGCGTGTCGACGGGGGACTGATTCGCTCGATCTGAGCCGCGTTGCACGAACCCGCAGGGATCATGGAATGAGCAAGGTCGAACCGGTGGTCTTGCGGGCCTCGAGATCGGCGTGGGCTTGCGCCGCGTCGGCCAACGGGTAGGTCTGGTTGACGGTGAGGCTCACGTGGCCGCCCTTCACCACGCCGAACAGTTCTTTGGCGCCGGCGACCATGTCGTCGCGTTTCGCCGTATAGGTCATCAGCGACGGCCGGGTGAAGAACAGCGAGCCCTTGGCGGCGAGCATGCCCGGCTCGAACGCCGGCACCGGACCCGAGGCATTGCCATAGCTGACCATCATCCCGATCGGCCGTAGGCAATCGAGGGAGCCCTCGAACGTATCCTTGCCGATGGAATCGTAGACCACGGCAACGCCCTCACCGCCGGTGATCTCGCGCACCCGGTCGGTGAAGTTTTCGCGCGTGTAGACGATGGGATGGTCGCAGCCGTTGGCCGATGCCAGCGCCGCCTTGTCGTCGGAGCCGACCGTACCGATCACCGTCGCGCCCAGGTGCTTCGCCCACTGGCAGGCGATCAGCCCAACACCCCCTGCCGCCGCGTGCACCAGGATGGCATCACCCGCCTGCACCCGGTATGTCCGGTGCAGCAGGTACTGCGCGGTCATGCCCTTGAGCATCATCGCCGCCGCCTGTCGGTCGTCGATTCCCTCGGGGACGCCGACCAGACGGTCGGCCGGCATCAGCCGTTCTTCCGCGTGAGCGCCGATCGGCGGGTTGGCGTAGGCGACGCGGTCGCCAGATCGAAATTCGGCGACACCATCGCCCACCTCCTCAACGATCCCCGCCGCTTCGAGGCCGACGATGACCGGCAAGGGACCCGGAGGATAGAGGCCGGTCCGATGATAGACGTCGATATAGTTGAGCCCTATCGCCGTTTGTCGAACACGTGCTTGACCCGGCCCCGGCGCGCCAACCTCGACATCTTCGTATTTCAACACCTCGGGTCCACCATGTTCGTGAATGCGAATGGCTTTGGTCATGATGCTCCTCGTCGAGTTCGGCTGAGTTCGTCGGCGCGCAGCGGCCGAGGTGGAGGCCATTCTGGTGGACCCGTGGGCCGGCGGCAAGAACCCGCAACGGATATCGAGGAAGGCAGCCGGTGGATCAAACGATTGGGCGCCCGGAAAACGGGCGCCCGCATCAAGCCTTTAGATTTTGGCCAACAAGATGGATCAGCGCGGTTGGATCTCCACCTCGTTCGGTGTGCCCGATGCCTCGTTTGACGGCGGCGATTCGCCGGTGCCGTTCACCCCGGAGACCACGTAGTAGTAGGTCACGCCGTTGGTCAGCCCGAAGTCGGCGTAGGCACAGTAGGTGCAGGTCCAGCCCGTCGAGATCTGGTCGTACGGACCGCCGGGGTTCTCCGACCGGTAGACGTTGTAGGTTGCCGCGCCGTCGGCCGGCGTCCACACCAGATCGATCTTGCCGCTCTTCGCCACGGCCGCCAGGTCGCTGATGACCTCAGGCGGCGCGCCCGTTGAGGACACGACGACGGTGAACGTATCCGCCGTCGAGGTATCGTCGTCGGCGACGTCGACCGTGACGGTGTAGGTGCCCGGATCGGTGTAGACGTGGCTGCCGGCAACCGTGCCGCTGCCGCTCGCCTCGGTCACCGCGCCAGGCTCCAGAGGCGAACCATCACCCCAATCGATTGTCGCGGTGTGGATGTCCTCAGTACCCGGGTCGGTGAACGTCGCGGGATCGAGGCTGACCGTCGCGCCCACATCGGCCGCCTGATCGGCGCCAGCTTCGACCACCGGCGCGACGTTGTTGACGGTGACGTTGAAGCTGTCCGCGCCCGAGGTGTCGTCCTGGTTGGTGACGGTGACGCCGACCGAGAACGAGCCGTCCTGCGGATAGGTATGGCTGCCGCTCACCGTATCGGCGGCGTCATCGACGGTGCCCGGTTCGATGGTGCCGTCGCCCCAGTTGATGCTGGCGGTGTGGGTGTCGGTTCCGATCGCCGGCACGAAGGTCGACGGCGGCAGGCTGACGCTCTGGCCTTCGTCAATGACCACGTCGGGACCGGCGTCGACCGACGGGCCGCCGGCATCGGAGACGTTGACGGTGAACGTGTCGGTGCCGACGCCGCCGTCATCGTCGGTGACGGACACGGTGACCGTGAAGATGCCCTCGGCGCCGTAGGCATGGCTGCCGGCAACCGATCCCGACCCGGCGCCCTGGGTCAACGATCCCGCCTCGAGCGGCGAACCGTCGCCCCAATCGATCGTGGCAGTATGGATATCGGCCGTGCCCGGATCGGTAAAGGTCGCCGGATCGAGGCTGATGGAGCCGCCCTCGACGATGGACTGGTCGGCGCCGGCCTCGACGCTTGGATTACCGTTGTTGACGGTGACCGTGAAGGTGTCACTTCCCACGCCGGCGTCGTCGTCGGTGACCGTCACCGTCACCGTGTAGACGCCGTTGTCCGCATAGACGTGACTGCCATCGACTGAACCCGAACCGGCACCCTGGGTCAGTGTACCGGCCTCGACGGGCGAGCCGTCGCCCCAGTCGATTTCTGCGGTGTGGGTATCGGCGACACCCGCGTCGGTGAAGGTCGCGGGATCGAGGCTGACCGTGTCGCCTTCGTCCACAGTCTGGTCGGCGCCGGCCTCGACCACCGGGGCAAGGTTGTCGACGGTGGCGGCGAAGTCGGCAAACCCGGAGTCGCCCTCGTCGTCGGTGACCATTACGTGGGCCGAATAGTCGGCGTCGTCGACGTAGACGTGGCTGCCGACGACCAGACCGGGTTCAGGCGGCACTGGTTCCGTGATGTCGATTGGATCAACCGCTTCGAGCGGTGAGCCGTCGCCCCAGTCGAAGGTGGCGGTGTGGGTATCCTCGACACCCGGATCGGTGAACTTCACCGGATCGTTGATGGAGACGGTGTCGCCCTCGTTGCTGGTGCGATCCTCGGCAAGGACGATGATCGGTGCCGCGTTGAGAACGGTGACGGTGAACGAGTCGGTGTCCGAGTGGCCGGCGAAGTCGGTCACGGTCAGCGACGCGGTGAACGTTCCCGACGAGGTGTAGCGATGGTCGGCGAACGGGTTACGACTGGTCAGGCTGGTGCCGTCACCGAAGTCCCAGGTGTAGGCCTTGATGGCGAAGTCGTCGGTCGAGCCGCGGCCGTTGAAGCGGGTCGGAATGTCCTCGTTGGTGGTGTAATGACCACCGCCATCGGCGACCGGGTCGTTGCCCTCGAGCACAGTGACCGTGGTCGTGTCGGTGTCGGTCTGCAGCGCGTGGTCGGTCACCGTCAGCGATGGCGTAAACGTGCCGACCGCTTCATAGGCGACGGTCAGCGACGGGTGGTCGGGGTTGGCGAAGTCCGGCACCGGTCCGGCGAAGTCGTCAAAGTGGATGGTACCGCTGTGGATGGTCGCACCGAAGAGGAACGTGCTGTCGGTGTAGTTCGTGGTATCCCGAATTTGCGTCCAGGTCGCCGCCCCGGTTTCGCGGTAGTAGTAGATCGCGCCGTTACCCGGCTTCAGATCGATTCGGACGTCGTAGCTGGTGTTGTCGACGAAAGCTCCGAACTGGCCGCGATAGCTGCCCTTCTCGTAGATCTGCACCGCGTTATTGGTGAAGTAGATCGCGTACGGCATCTGGGTGTAACTGAAGTTCGTGCTTGTGTTCTTCAGCCCCCACATCACGTGGCGGTTGCCGCCGCTCTCGACGAAAACCTTTCCGGTGAAGGTCCTGACCTCGGTCGAACGCGTGAACAGGCCCTGCGAGAAGATGTAGCGGTTGCTCCACGATCCGGCCCCGACAACAACGGCGTCGCCGGACCCGGCCGAAGCCCCCGACGTCCGCCATTTGTTGGTATCGATGCCGGCCGCGAACGTTTCGGTGAACGGCGGCAGGTCGACATCCCACAGATAGGTATAGATGCCAAAATCGTCCGTGGAGCCCGTGCCGTCGAGCAGCACCGGAAGTCCGCGTTCGGTGACCCGCGCCGGTCCGGCGTCGGCCACCGGTGGATCGTTGGCGAGCACCTGGATCGCCGTCGCGTCGGTGTTCGTCTGGCGGCCGTTGTCGGCGACGGTCAGGGTCACGTCATATGTGCCGGTGGAGTTGTAGATGTGGGTCGGCGTCGCACCGGTGCCCGAACCACCATCGCCAAAGTCCCACTCGTACATCCAGATGCTGAAATCGTCGCTCGAACCGCTGCCGTCAAAGCTTGCCGTCCACTGGCCGGCGTTCGCCTGGGCTTCGTCGATGACGTAGGGGCCACCATCGTTAGCAACCGGGGCGTCGTTGGCGGTCACTTCGATGGCGGTCGATGCCGAGTGGCTCTGGTGGGCGTGGTCGCGGACCGTCAGGGTGACGGTATACGTGCCCGTGGCGGCGTACTGGTGCGTGGGTGAGACACCGGTACCGCTACCGCCGTCACCGAAGTCCCAGGCGTAGTCGCAGATGCCGACATCGTCCGTCGAGGCGCCGCCGTTGAAGGTGGCGTTCCAGAAGCCGTTGACAGCAGCGCTCTCGTCGACCGCGTAGGGACCGCCCGGATTGGCCGTCGGCGGATCGTTGGCATTGGTGGTTACCGTCGTCGACGCGGTGTGGGTCTGCAGGCTGTGGTCGGTGACCGTCAGCGAGACCGTGTAGGTACTCGGGCCGGCGTATGTATGGGACGGTGTCGCGCCGGTGGCGGTGCCGCCGTCGCCGAAGTCCCACGCATACGACAGGATTCCGTTGGCGCCGTCGTCCGAGGAACCTGTGCCGTCGGCGGTGAACGTCCAGGTGTTGCAGCTGGCGTTGGTCTCGTCGAGCGCGTATGGACCGCCCGGATCGGCAACCGGCGGATCGCCAAGCTCGATCGTCACCGTCGTGGTGTCGGTATCGGTTTGACCAGCCTCGTCGGTAACGGTCAGCGAAACGTCGTACGTGCCCGGCCGCGGATAGCTGGCGGTCGGCTGCGGGTCCGTCGACATCTCCTCGGGCGCGTCGTAATCATCAAAGTGGATGACGCCCCAATTGACAGTTACTCCGAAACGGAACTGCGAATCCTCGTACAGCGTACTGAGGTAGAGGCGGGTCCAGGTTGGGTTGCCGAGCTCGCGGAAGTAGTAGATGGCGCCGGCATGGGGCATGACGTCGATTCGGAGTTCGTAGTCGACGCCGTTGGACCAGCCGACTCCAGAGATGGTGCCGCGGTTGCCGCCGTATTCGTAAATCTGAATGTTGCCCTGGTTGAAATAGATGGCATAGGGCATCTGGTTGTAGTGGTAGTTGTTATTGGTGTTCTTCAACCCCCACATGAACCGTCGGGTCCCGCCTGCGTCCACGCGCACGACGCCGCGGAAGCTCTTGATCCCCGATCCCCGCGAGAACAGCTGCTTGGAGAAGATGTACCGGTTGTTCCACCCCCCCCCGCACCGGTGATCTGGGCATCGCTGCCGCCACCGCCGAGGCTCAGTACGGTATTCGTTGAGAACGCCCACAGCTGCGGATCGATCTCGGTGCCCGAGAAGTCCTCCATCAGGCCGTTGCCGAGGTTCCACTTGTAGGTGGCGATGGCTTTATCGTCCGTCGAACCGGTGCCGTCGAGCTGGACCGTGTAGACCCCGCCGCTGGCTTCGTCGTCGCCAACGAGAACCGGTTGTTGCTTCCCTCGGGACCGGCTTGCTTGAAGAACCACTGGACCCCGTAGCGGAGATCGTCGGTCAACTGGACCTCGGCGATGGTCGCCTCGACGAGCACCTGCAAGGGCACGATATCGAGTTTGCGGATCGCCGCCTCGACCATCTCGTAGTCCTGCGCGCTGGCCAGGATCAGCAGCGCGTTGTTGATCTCGTCGGCGATGATCCGAATGTCGCCCCCCTCGTTGAAGGCGATCCGGCCGCTGGTCCGCCCGCCGACGCTGCGCGGCGGCGCGACGGCCGTCGCCGGGGCAGGCTGACCCTGCTGGCCTTGACCTTGAGGCGGTTGCTGTGCCTGCCGCTGGCCCTGGGGTTCGGCACCGGGAGACTGGGCGGGCTGTTGGGTCTGGATCTCCACAGGTGTGCGGCCGGGGCCGACCCGGCCGGAGACCTCGTCGTCGCGCCCGTCCCGTTCTGCGAAGATATCCGATAGGATCTTGGCCAGGTCCGCTGCCTTGCCGTTCTCCAGGTAGTAGACGTAGAGGTTCTGACCCGTCGTCGTGCCTCGGTCGAGGCGATTGATCCAGACCTCCGCTTCCTCCAGGTACCGCGAATTCTGGGTGACGACCAAGAGGGCGTTGAGGCGCTCGATGGGCATGAACCTCAGCAGACCCGCGGCCGGGCCGGCGGACGGGTCGCCGAAAACGGCGTCCAGTTCCTGGGCCACCGCGTCGGCGGCAACGTGGTCGAGCGGGAAGATTCCCACCGACATGCCGCTCAGCCAATCGACATCGAAGATCCCAACGGTATCGATCATCCGCGTCACTTCCGCGCCCGTTCCCGCGAGCAGGATCAGATTGCGGTCGATGTCGACCCGGACGATGCCGCCGGGCGGCACGAAGGGCTCGAGAAGCTGCTGCATCTGTATCGCCGAGATGAACCTGAGGGGAATGATCCTCACCGCGTAGCCCGGCGGAATGGGACCTCCCTCGCCGATCTCCGGAACCAGATTGCCGCGGATTGCCTCGTCGGCAGGGACGATCTTGAACAGGTCGTCGACAGCGACCAGTGCCGCACCGTTCATACGGAGCAGCGTTTCCAACGCCGACAGAACGGCATCGGTCTTCAACGCACCGACCGTCTGCAGGCTGACGACGCCCTGAACCCGGGGATCGTAGATGTAGTTTACCTTCAAGGTTTCACCGAGGATGACCCGCACGACTTCGCGCAGCTCGGCGTTCTCGAAATTCAGGACCAGTTCGCCGTCGCGGACGTCGACCACGGTGCGGCTGGTGCTGCGTTCGCCAAGAAAACGGTCCGAGCCCGGGTATGTCAGCGGGCCCGTTAGTCCCGGCACCTGTTGCTCGACGGGCTCCACGGGCGCCGCCTGGGGAACGCCGGGTTGCGCACGCGAACCGGCGCGGGCGGCGCGCACCGGTTCCGCCGGGGCCGGACGTTCGGTCGTTGCCGCGCCCGGCTCGACGACGAGGTCAATGTCGAACGCTTCGAGAAGTTCGGCGCACGCACCAAGCGCCAGCACCGCCGCCAGGACGCACAGAAGGGAGGAAAGGTTACTCCAACTCCGGACCCGACAGGATGCGGCAAGGATTGATGGGTGTAGGCGGGAAAGCGCGGTTCCCGATCCTGTCATTCCAGGTCCGTCCCCCGAAGAAATCGCAATACAGATTCTCCGGCTTTTAATAGTCTCTCCTTAATAACCGGTGGATATTGCCCAGCGGTTAATCCAAAAATCGCACACGAATGGCGGTTTCCGCCCCGTCGCGGAATGGATTCACGTCTCCGAAGACGCGTTACCTTGTGGTTGGGGACCTCGTCGATTTTCGATCGCCGCTGGGCGAGAGGATTCGCGGTTGAAGCTTCGGTGCCTTCGCCGATGATCCTCTCCGCGGCCGAACGGACTGTTTATCCGTGGATCGGCCCTTGCGCATGACCTTTCCCAGGGCTCGCTTGTCCGATTCCGTCATCTCTGTTTCCCGAAGCGAGACGACGTCCCGAACGTTGCCTTGCACCAACGTTATGGATTCGGCGCCGATCTTCGCCACGGTCCAGGCGTCAAGGGTTTCACCCTCGGAAACAACTTCGATTGTGCGCGTCCTCAGGGACCGCAGAAGGGCGACGCGGCGCTCGTCCTCAATGACGACGCCAAGAAGTTGGTACTGGCCGGTATCGATTCGTTTCGGTGTCGGAGCCGCGGCGACAACCGGCTTCGGAGCGGCCTTCCGTTCGCGCACGGGCGGACGCCGGGATGGCGAGAACAGGGGCCGATCGGTGATTTCGGCGAACTCGGTCAGCGGTCCCGGACCCGGGATGGCGAAGGCATTCTCCGTCTCGAGCTCCGCCGGCGGGTCGGGAATGCTCGCACCTGCAACCACGCCGGATTCGACCGATGCATCCGGCGGCGAGATGACGAGGTGTGCGCCCAACGCCGCCGCCGAAACGAGGAGCAGCGCGCTCGCGATCGTGCTGGGGGCGAGCCGAACCACTAGACGCCCCCTTTGCGACGATAACCAAACACGTCCATCGAAACCTTCAACGGCATCCCCCGCGCCGCGCCTCCCGCAACCTGCCGGGCGGCTGCGGTGTCGGCCCGGATCTCGACCCGGGTGACAAACAGCGCCGGCTTTCCCGCCTCGAAGACATAGAGCGTTCGTTGCAGACTGGGAATGGTCGTTGAAAACCGGGCGCGGACGGTGATCCGTTCGAGCACGCCCTCGGTTTCTGCCGGCAGCACCTGGGTGCTTTCCAGCTTGCCGCCGTTGCGCACGACGATCTCCTTGGTGAGGTCCTGGAGCGCCGCACCGGCGAGCGCTTCGCTTTCGCCCTTGAGCATGTATTCATCACCCGGACGTTGAGCCTCGATGCGGGCAAGCTGCTCTTGCAACGTTTTCTGTGTCGCGGCGACTTCGCTGAGCTTGCGGTACTGATGGCGCAACGCGTCGATCGAAGCGTCGAAGCGGGCGTGGGCGCCAACGACAGGAACGATGATCGCGGTTCCCAGCCCACCGACGACAAGCAGCAGGAGCGCGACGGCAGCGGCGCGACCGAACCAGCTCGGAACCCTCGCGATCATTGGCTTTCTTCCCGCGCAAGCTCGGTGGCGATGTGGAACTGCTCGCGTCCCGTGGCGGACTGACGGGTCACAGGCGCACGGAATCGCGCGTTGGCAAACAGCGCAGATGCCTCCACGTCGCCGATCAGCGACGCGGCGCGCGCCGAGATCCCACGAACCTGAAGTTCATTGCCATCGAACGTGAGGTGCTCCAACCAAGTTCCATCCGGAAGCACCCGAGTTATCTCGTTAAGAATGGCGATGGTGCGGGCGACTTCGCCCTTCTGGACTGCCAGATAGGAGGCCTCCGCACGCACACGGTCTACCTCGGCCCGCACCTTCGCCGCCGCTTTGGCGCGAATTTCGGCGGTCGCGACCCTTTCGCGAAGCTCGTTCTCGATGCGCGACTTTTCCAATAGCGGCCATCCGACCGCGATGATGATCAGCGCCACGTTCACAGATGCCAGCGCGGCATTCAATGACAGCCGCGAGCCGCCTTTTTCCGACTCGCCAGCGTCGACCCCGACCGCGAGCGTGCGCGCTTCGTCCTCGGCCGCGCCGACCTCGATGAACGTCGGGCGGACGCCCCAGCGCGCCATTCGCGCCATCGGACCATCAGCGACGGTGCGGGGCAGCGTGACGATTTCGGTGGTCAGTTTCTTGGCCCGTGGATCGCGCTCGACGATCCGGCAATCGAAATGCACCTGATCGGCCGAATAGGGGGTCAGCCGGTCGATCTGGTTGCCGACGATGCGACGAAGCTCGGGCTCTGCGGCTATCGGGAACTCCCGCGTCATTCGCAAAAGCCGTGCATCCGGCAGGCGCAAACCGATGGCGACCTTGTTCAGGCTGATCCCCCGCGTTAGCGCCTCGAACGCCGATCGTCCCTCGTCACCGGCACGGTCTCCAACGGGCAGCGATCCCAGCCGACGTCGGCTTCCTCCCTGCCGCAGAGACAACTCGGCATCCGTGTTGGAGATGCTGACGACGAGGCTGTCGGACCCTTGCCCGATACTTCGCTTGAGCGAATCGGGAAGCAAATCGGCGAGCTCTCCGACCCACCAGTCGAGGAACACCCGGAGGGTCGGAAGCCGGTCCAGCACTCTGGAGTAAACGCCGCGGCCGCTCATCGCCCTCTGCCCTGTGCGCAGCTTCGGAATGATCCGCACCGCCCTGTCCATGGCGGTGGTCTCACTCGAACCCCCGAAGCACCGGACGGCGTCCGCTCGCTGTTTCGCCGATCGATCGGATATGTCGCGACCGATCGCCCGACAGTCGGTTGTCCCGTCCGTCCCGCTGCCGGTAGCATTCGCTCAAAGCATAGCGGACGAGGGCGCAGAATTGAACGTTCTTGATGGACAGAGGGGTCGACGTCAGCGCTCGCGGGCCGGATTCACTCTGCTTGAAGTCCTCGTCGCCCTGGCGATCCTGGCGCTCGCCTTCGGCGTACTGCTGCAGATCTTCTCGACAGGCTTGCGGACCGTCGATACCGGCGACGTCCACGCACGAGCGATTGCCGTTGCCGAATCCGTGCTCGCCGGTATCGGTCCCGACGTTCCCCTCGAACCCGGCGCCAGTGGTGGCGTAAACGCGGATTTCTACATCTGGAACTATGCCGTTTCGCCGGCACCGGGCGAATTCGTCCTCGAAGATGACGAGCGGGTGTTCGAGGTCGTCGTTACGGTGCGCTGGGGCAAGCCGCCGAAAGGCGGATCGGTCGAACTAAAGACTCTTCGCGTGGCGCAGGAGCGCTGACCGGCGATGACCCCGCGGCGTGGCCCACGAAACCTCCAGTCCCCCAACGCCGGCTTTACGCTGCTCGAACTGCTGATCGCGCTCGGACTGATGGCGGCGATCATGGCGGCGGCGTTCGGCGGTCTTCGGTTCGGCGCGCGTTCGTGGGAAGCGGGCAACGTCCGCGCCGAAGCCGCCGGCGAATTCCGCTCCACGTACCGCGTATTGCGCCAGCTCCTGGCGTCATCGCAGCCGTTGACCCTGGCGGACGAGTCCGAGCCGGCCTACGCTTTCGAGGGTGACAGCGACGAGCTTCGTTTCGTTGCCCCTGTCCCGGTCGGTGCCGGTGAAGCCGGAGCCTACGCCATCGTACTGTTCACCACCCGTGACCGGGAGGGGCAGGATCTGCACCTCGGCTGGAGCCGCTTCGACGGCGACGAGGAAGACATCGACGAGTTCGAATCGGACGACGACATCGTGCTGGTGCGCGACATCCGCGATCTCCGATTTGCCTACTTCGGCACCAGCAAGACGGCGAACGAGCCGGCGTGGACAGACCGCTGGGACGATCCGGACCAGCTTCCGCGTCTCGTCCGGCTAACCATCGACAAGGGCGGGGACGGTGGCGTTCCGTGGCCTGAGCTGGTCATGCCCATCGGCAGCGACATGGACGTCGACTGTGTGTTCAAGGACAGCACCTGGTTCCGCAAATGCCGCGACGACAACACATGACACCGTCGCGCGGAGTATCTCCGCAGGCCAGCCGGCGCGAAGGCGTGGCGCTCATCGTCGTGCTGTGGATGCTGATCCTGCTCTCGCTGTTCGCCCTGGCATTCTCGTCGGCGATGCGCACCGAGGGCACGGTCGCCGTCAACGAACTTTCCAACGCGCAGGCACGGGCACATGCCGACGCGGGGGTCCATCGCGGCATTGCGATACTCCTGGAGAAGCCGACGGAGGAGGAAGAGGCCTGGGCACGGGACGGCCGCGAATACACGGTCACATTCGACGAGACCGACGTCGTCGTCTCGTTGCAGGACGAATCGGGGCGCATCGACCTTAACACCGCGCCCGACCTGCTGATCAAAGGGCTGATCGCCCAAGTCATCGAGGATCTCGACGCGGCGGCACGACTCGGCGATCAGATCCTCGACTGGCGGGACGACAACGACCTCGTCCGTCTCAATGGTGCCGAAGAACCGGCCTATAGCGATGCCGGTCTTCGCCCGCCGCCGGAACGGGGCCGCTTCGAGAGCATCGACGACCTGCGCATGATGCTCGAGATGACGCCGGAGATCTTCGAGGTGCTACGGCCGGCGGTGACGGTGCATTCGCGCCGGGACGGCAAGATCAATCCGGCGGTGGCGCCCAAGCTCGCGTTTCTCGCCATCCCCGGCGTCGACGAGACGGCGGTGGACTCGCTAGTGGCGGCGCGGGAAACGGACGAAGATGCCGACGTGCTCCAGCCGCTCGCGGTGATTGGCGCAACGAGCGAATATATCGCCGCCAATGAAGGCCCGACCTACACGGTCCGTGCGCACGCCGCATTGCCCGACGGAACGTCTTTCGTCCGAGAGGCCGTCGTGTGGATTGCCAGCGGCGGCAACACCGTCTACCGGATGCTCGAATGGCGCCGCGGCGCTGAACCACCCCTCGAGTCCGAGCCCGATAGAGCCGACGACGAACAGTGAGCCGGGATCAAGTCAGTCGTGGATGCGTACCCTCCCCGTCAACCATTCGACGCCGACGACATACTCGCTGACACGGTCTTTCATCGTCACGCGCCCGCCAGTGGACGAGCCGTCGGCGAAAAAGCGGATCGAGGCGCGGGACTCGTTCTTTCGTTCCCCTTCGGCCGTGAGGACCGTGTACGTCACGTCCTCAGGCAGCGGCCGAGCGGTTTCGTCGTCTCCGACCGAGTAGGTCCGTTCGTCGACGTCTAGGGTCAGGACGGATTCGCCATTGCGGCGGATGGCGTCGGCGCGGGCCGTCCGCAACGCGGCGGCGACATCCCAGGCGGCGCGGCGCGCCGGCTGGGACGAACTTCCGGTGCCGATTGCCGGGACAACGACAGCGGCGATCAGGGCGACGACGGCGAGGACGACGAGCAGTTCGAGGAGCGTGAAGCCGCGGGCGTCAGAGCCTGATGTCCTGGTTCTCGCCATCACCACCTTCGGCGTTGTCGGCACCGAGCGAGTAGATCGTGAACCGGCCACTCTCGCCATCGATCCGGTAGTGGTAGGGATTGCCCCACGGGTCGAGCGGGACTGTGTCTTTCCGCAAGTACGGGCCGTTCCAGCGTTCGAGCCCCTGGGGTGCTTCGACCAGCGCGTCGATACCCTCGGGTTCGCTCGGATAGCGGCCGATGTCGATGAGAAACAGGTCCATCGCCGCAGCGAGCTGCTCCACCTGCAGCCGCGCGGTATCGGACTTGGCGCCGGCCAGGTACTTGACCACCTGCGGACCGACGAGACCCAGCAGCAACCCGAGGATGACCAGCACGACCAAGAGTTCGATGAGCGTGAATCCGCTTGAGCTGCGCTTTCGCGCGTCGCGCCGGTCATCGGTTCCCTGTGCTGTCGAGGGTCGGATATCGGTGGTCATGGCATCCGCTTCGGCTGTTCAGAAGGCCAACTGGTTGAGTCCCAGGATCGCCATCAGGATCGACACGATGATGCCGCCGATGAGCACTCCGAGGGTGAGGATCAGAGCAGGCTCAAGGAACGCGAGCAAGCGTTTCAGGGCGTCCTTCACCTCGTTTTCATAGATTTCCGCAATGTCGCTCAGCATCACGTCGAGATGCCCCGTCTCCTCGCCGACGCGCACCATATGCACCGACAGCTTCGGGAACACGCCGGAGTCCAGGAGCGGGGCGGCGATCCCCTCGCCCGCCTTCAACCGCGTGGCGACGACGTCGAGGGAGCCGGCGATCACCGTGTTGCCGACGGTCTCCTTAACGATGGAGAGCGCGGTCAGCAGCGGCACGCCGTTGGCAACGAGGGTACCGAGGGTCCGGCAAAAGCGGGCGACTTCCAGTTTGCGGACCAGGTCCCCAACCTGTGGCAGGCCGAGAACGAACCTGTCCCACGCCCCGTGCGGTCCCGGCATGCGGTAGAGCCTCGGGCACGCGACGAGCCCGATGAGCATCGCCACCAGCAGTGTCCACCAGTACGCCCGGAACCACTCGGCCGTGGTGATGACGACTTGGGTCGACAGCGGCAACGCCGCGTCCGCGTCGGCGAACAGCTGCTCGAACTGCGGCACGACCAGGGTGAGAAGCAGCACCAGCGAGAGCACCGAGACGACCAGTAGGATCGTCGGGTAGATCATCGCCGAGACGATGCTGGAGCGCAGCTCGCGGGAGCGGGCCATGTAGTCCGCCAGCCTGGCGAGTACGATTTCCAGAGATCCCCCGGACTCGCCAGCGCGGATCATGTTCACATAGAGCCGGTCGAACGGCGGTCCCTCGACCTGCATCGCGTCAGCCAGGGACGATCCGCCCCGGACCCGCTCCAATACCCGGTTCATCGCCGCACCGACGGGTCCGGTCTCGGCGACACCAACCAAGATGTCGAGAGAGCGTTCGAGCGGAACGCGGGCGCCCGCCAGACGGGCAAGTTCCCGGGTCACGGTTCCCAGCTGATTGCGGGTCATCTGGCGATACCAGGGCGCGCGGAACCCGCCACCACCCGCACCGGCGCGGTCGATCGGCTTTGCCGCTACCGGGAGATGTCCGAGGTCGCTGAGCCGGCCGAGCACGGCGGCTTCGGTCGCCGCCTCCATCTCGCCGACCAGTTCTTCGCCGTCTTCAGAGAGCGCCGTGTAACGGAACAGCGGCATCTCAGACCTATATCTCTCTCGTCACGCGACGAACTTCTTCGATGGTCGTCACGCCGGCGACGGCTTTGCGGATATCGTCCTCGAACATGGTCGTCATGCCAGCCTCGACGGCGGCACCTTGCAGGCTGACGGAGTCGGCATGCTGCAGCACCAGCCGGCGGATGTCCTCGCTGACCGGCATCACCTCGAAGATGCCCATGCGGCCGACATATCCGAAACCGCCGCAGGCGTCGCATCCTTCGGCCCGGTAGAGGGTGTTGCCGTTGGCGCCGTAGCGGTCGAGCCCGAATCGTTCGACCAGCTCGGCCGGCGCCGGATAGGGCTGCCGGCATTCCTCGCACAGCGTTCGCACCAGACGCTGGGCGAGGATAGCGTGGACGGTGGAAACCAGCAGGTAGTCCTCGACTCCCATGTCGAGCAGGCGGGTGATGGCGCTCGGCGCGTCGTTGGTGTGCAGCGTCGACAGCACCAAATGCCCGGTCAACGCCGATTGCACGGCGATCTCGGCGGTTTCGCCGTCGCGCATTTCACCGATCATGATGACGTCGGGATCGTGGCGGACGATGGACCGCAGGAGGTTTGTGAACGTTAGCCCGATTCCCGCATTGACCTGAATCTGGGTGACGCGGTTGACCTGGTATTCCACTGGGTCCTCGACGGTGACGATCTTCCGCTCGGTGGAATTGAGGTGGGTGAGCGCGGCGTAAAGCGTCGTCGTCTTGCCGCTGCCGGTCGGCCCAGTGACCAGCAGAATGCCGTGATGGTGGCCAAGGGCATCACGGAGAATCGTCTGATCGTTCGCGGCCAGCCCGAGGGCGGAGAACTCCAGCGCGACCGGATCATGCTTGAGCAGTCGAATGACGACGCTTTCGCCGTGCAGGCTGGGCACCGTCGAAACCCGGAGATCGATGGCCTTGCCCTGGAGACGGACGCAGATTCGGCCGTCCTGGGCCAGGCGCCGTTCGGCGATGTTGAGCCGGGCCATGATCTTGATACGCGAGATCAGCGCCGGCGCCAGATGGCCGGGCGGTGACTCGACGTCGCGCAGGATGCCATCGACACGATAGCGGACGACAACGGTGTTCTCGAACGGTTCGATATGAATGTCCGACGCCCGCGCTTCCATGGCCCGCGACAGGATCAGGTTGACGAGGCGGATGACCGGAGCCTCGCTGGCCATGTCGCGCAGACGCTCGATATCGTCCTCGCCGGCGCGCGCCGGGTCGGCATCGATGTCGTCGACGATGTCGGTGAGCGAACTACGGCCCGACTGGTAGAGCCGCGCCAGCGCCGCCTCGATGTCGCACTCGGTGCCCACGCGCGGCAACACCGGCGTATCCGCGACCAGCGCCATGGCCTCGACCGCATACCGGTCGAGGGGATCGGCCATTGCGAGAACGATTCCCTCGTCGGTCTCGGCCAGCGGCAGGATCTTCATTTCCTTGAGGAATTTTTCCGATACCTGGCCGGCGAACAGCGGCGTCGCGGGGTAGTCACCGGGTTCGGCAAGGGGGACATCGGCCTTGAGCGACAGGGCCCGGGCCCAATCCAGGTCGGAAACCAGGCCGAGGCTGCGCAGTATGTCGCCGAGGCGGCCGCCGTGCTCCCGCTGGACCAGAAGCGCCCGATCGAGGCCGATGCGATCGATCGCGCCCATGTCGACAAGGATTTCGCCGATCGGCTTGTCCATCGTCCGTCATCGCCTTGGTTGCGCAAGCGTTTGCCCGTTTTCTCGCAACCCGTTCTAACACAGGAACGCCCCTCTCGGGCAGACTCCTGTCCTCGGATCACCGCAAGCAATCGATGAATCATGGTAACGTCGCCGCGTGACCGACATCCCCGGCTTCCATTGGCTTCCCCTCGTCGCGGCGCCCTTCGTCGGCAGCTTTCTCGGTACCGTGGTTGTTCGCCACGCCGACGTGCGAGGGCTCCTGACTGGGCGATCCATGTGTCCCGCGTGCCGGCGCAAACTTGGTGGTCGTGATCTCGTGCCGGTCGCCAGTTGGGTCGCTCTCGGTGGCCGCTGCCGATATTGCGCAGCCCCCATCGGATGGTTTTATCCCGCCATCGAACTGACCGCGATCGCTGTCGCTGTTTGGGCGATCCTGGCGGTGCCGTCCGTAATGGTCTGGCCGGCGAGTGCCCTTGGCTGGTTGCTGATCGCGTTGGCCTGGATCGACGCCCGAGAGCGGGTCCTACCGGATGGCATCGTGTTCGCCGTGATTGTCCTGGGCCTCGCGACGACCGGATTTGTTGCACCCGGCCAACTGGTTGCGCACGGAGTCGGCGTCATCTCCGGATTCGTCGCATTTGCCGCGATCGCTTGGACGTACGCCCGCCTGCGGGGGCGGACTGGGTTGGGATTCGGCGACGCCAAGCTGCTCGCCGCGGCCGGTGCGTGGGTTTCGTGGCAGGGGTTGCCGTCGGTGGTGTTGATCGCCGCGGCGACGGCGCTGGCCGTCGCATCGATTCAGGCGCTCGCCGGCCGTTCCGTGGACCGCTTCACCGCATTGGCTTTCGGGCCCTACCTCTGTGTCGGCCTCTGGCTCGTGTGGCTCTACGGCCCGCTGGAATGGAGTTCCTAGCGAGGTTCGACGTCCGCGGCCGCGCCGCGTTCGCGCGTCTGTTCGAGAGTGATCAGGTTGGCCGTATCGTCGATGGTGATGATGTAGCGGCTGAGGAAACTCATGCCCAAGAGCTTGTTGTCACCGAGGCCCGCGTCGTCGACAAAGGCCACCGCCACGTCCCGCTGGAAGGCACCGCCGACCTCGACGCTTCGCAATGTCCCGGCTTTACCCGGGATTTCGCCGTTGGCGGTCTGCAGTGTGGAATCGCTGAGGTCGTCATCACGGAAGCCCAGAGGTTCGATCATCGACATCGGCAGGATCACCTTGGACGCGCCGGTATCGACCATCAATCGAACACGCCGGCGTTCGGGCCGTTGACCCATGATGACCGCGTCCAGGAAGTGATTGGCGCCGCGGCGCAACGTCTTGACCGAGATCTTGGCGGACAACTCGGGCGGCGGCCCCTTGGCGCCGGCGACATGCACCGCCGCGATCCCTCCCGACGGGCCGCGGACAATGGCGAAGTTGTAGCCGGCGAGAAGCAAGCGAATGCGGTCTTCGAGGGTGCCCGTTGCTTCGATGGGAGCCGCTTGGTCGATTCGCTCGGCGCCGACGATCCGAAATCCGTGGGCCTTGGCCAACGCGGCGATTTGCGCGCGCAGGTTGGCATCCTTCGGCGATGCACTCGCGCCGCCGGCCGCGCCGACAAAACCGAGCACAGCGGCAAGGCAGAACGCAATGATCCAACCGTGGCGATGCGCCACAGGGGAAACGTGTCGCGGCTTCGGTCCGTACATCACTAGAAATCATGGGCGAGGTGCGATCCGGCCGCAAGACCGCGAGCGCACGGTGTTTCCTCATCGCGCGCGGCTCTATCGAGGAATCGCTTGGAACCTGTCGTTTAAAATGCGTCTAAAATCCCTTGTAAACGTTGACGCCAGATCGCGGATGCAATACGGTCTTAACAGCCTGCACTGAATAAGACTTTCCGAAGGCTCAAGCAGGCGGCCGCCGACGTCGGGTGTTGAGGGATAGGGGCTGGTCTCCTATCGAGTTGTCGCATCGGGGTCGGTGTTCATGGGCATTCTCGAGTCAATTCAAGGGTCCGTACCGCAGGGATCGTTCCTGTCGGCTACAGTCGACGCCGTTTCAGGCGCCGACGTCGTCGTCCCCGACGGTTTTCCTTTTTCTGACGCCGAGTACACGCGGGTCGGCTCCAACCTTGTCATGACCGCGGACGGCGAGCAGGTCGTCGTGCGCGGGTTCTTCGACGCCTCCGAACCGCCCGGGCTGGTCACCGCGGATAGGGCCGCGTTCCGGGGCGAACTCGCCGCGAAGCTCGCCGGATCGCCGGCTCCCGGCCAGATGGCGCAAGCGGAAAGTTCTGTCGCCTCGCAACCCATCGGCCAGGTGGAGAGCGTCGACGGGACGGTCACGGCGACGCGAACGGACGGCACCCAGGTCGTTCTGAACATCGGAGATCCGGTGTTCCAGGGCGACATCATCGAGTCCGACGACGAAGGTGCCGTCGGCATCGTGTTCGCCGACGAGACGACGTTCTCGATGGCCGAGAACGGCCGCATGGTGCTCGACGAGATGATCTACGACGCCGGTACCGGCGATGGCGATCTCGCGGTTTCCGTGATCAAAGGCGTGTTTACGTTCGTCTCCGGCCAGATCGCCAGGTCCGACCCGGACGCCATGCGTATCGAGACGCCCGTCGCCACCATCGGCGTGCGCGGCACCCAGGGCGGCATCGACATTCCCGACGGCCAGAGCCTTACCGTCGTCTTGATGACCGAATTCGTCGAGGGACCGGACGGCGAGTTGGTCGAGGTCGTTGGCGAGATCTTCGTTACCATCGGCGAATCCACGTACACCATCAACCAAGCCGATTTCGGTCTCATCGCCGGCGTCGGGGGCGTCGTCGAGACGCGCCAGTTCACCGTCGACGAAATCCTTGACGGATTCAGCCGTGCCCTCGGTTCTTTGCCCGAGCGCATCGAGCGGGCGAACGATTATGGGGCCCGAGATCAGGCCGCGCTGGACGAACTCGCCGAGTTCGAGACCGCCGGCGGCGCCGAAGGAGACGGCACTTTCCTCGGATCGACCGTCGTCGGCGCCGACTATACCGGGCAAAAGGAAGGTCTCGGCGCGCTGTCCAACATCTTGCAGCCGCTCGAGGGATTTCTTGGGGATACCGGTTCCGGCACCTTGGGCCGGTTGGTCCGCGACCTGTTCGGAGAAGCCGATCCCGGCGGCGTCACGCTGATTGGTACTGCTGGGAACGACGTTCTGGTCGGTGGCTCCGGTAACGATTTCCTCGATGGGCGCGGCGGGGACGACCTTCTGATCGCCGGAGCCGGCAACGACACGGTCAAAGGCGGCGAGGGTGACGACACGATCGTCGGCGGCGACGGGAGAGGCGCGGATACCTATGACGGCGGCGACGGCACCGATACGGTGGTCTACACGAGTGCCACGTCGTCGGTCACGGTCGATCTCGACAGCGGATCCGCGTCGGGAGGAGAAATCGACTCCGATCGCCTCTCGGACATCGAGAACGTCATCGGCGGCCAGGGCGACGATACGCTGACCGGCGACGAAAATCGGAACGCGCTGTTCGGTGGCGCCAATGGCCGGATCGACAAGGTTCCCGGCAACGACACGTTCGGCAACGCCCAAAACATTGACGCCAATTTCGCCCTGTTCACCGATGCCAACGTCACGGATTCCGCGACGATTCCTCATGTCTCGATCGACGCCATCGGCAGCGACGGCTTCGATTTCTATTCCTTCACCATCGATACGCCGTTCAGCACCGGCACCTTCGACATCGATTTCGGTCAAGGCGCGATAGAGGGCACCGCCGGGTCGGTCGACACCGAACTGTTCCTGTTCGATTCCGAAGGAACCCTGCTTGCGGCCAATGACGACAGCGGCGGACTCGATAGTGGTTCCGAGGACACTTTTGATTCGTTCCTGACCTACACGTTCGATGACCCGGGCGTCTATTTCATCGTCGTCACCGAGTTCCAGACCATCGTCGAGCCCAACCAACTGATCGGCAATCCGCTGGACTCCGACAATTCCGATGACCACGAAGACTACGAAGCGACCGACGACGGCCCCGGCGATACCTACACCCTGCAGGTGTCGATCGAGAACCATGCCGGCGTTCCCAACGGCGACGATACGATCCGCGGCCTGGACGGTGACGATTTCCTGTTCGGCGGTGCCGGCAACGACGTACTGCTGGGCGACGCAGACGCACCATTGGCCGGTTTTTTCTTCCTCAATCAGACCGGTGGCGCGCCGTCGCAGGTCATCGGAGTCGACTCCCTCGGCCGCTCGGTCGTCGTTGCCACAAACGACGAGATTCTCGCTGCCACTGGTGAAGCCGCCGTCGATTTCGGCGGTCGCGAACTGGTTGTCGCGCCGAATGGTGATCTTTACTTCTCCGAAGCGGTGTCGAACGCGGTCCTGCGTCTGCCGTCAGACGGAAGCCCGCTGCAAGTCGTCGCCACCGAAGCTGACCTCATATCGGTTACGGGCGAAGCTTCGGCCGATCCGGGTGCCCTGGCCTTCGGGTCCGGTGGCAGCCTGTACATTGTCGACGCTGTTTCGGACTCCATCCTCAGACTCGATCCGTCGGAGGATCCGCCGCTCGATATCGCCGTCGGGCCGGCAAATCTCGAAGGCCTAGTGCCGGAGGGCACAGACGTTTTTCTTGCCGGACTCGTTGTCCGTCCGTCGGACGGAACCGTGTTCCTCACCGCCGACATCGATCCCCCCGGCACCGGCGCCCTGTTCGCGTTCAATCCCTCGTCGGGTGCCGTGCAGGTCGCCGCGACGGACATTGGAACTGCGGGACTGGCGGTGGCGCCCAATGGCGACATCATCATCGTCGGCACGGAATCGGGGGCCGGCGACGCCTTGTTCCGTTTCGATCCCGGATCGGGCGATGTCTCGGTGTTCGTCACCAATGCCGAACTGGTGGCCGCAGCGGGCGGTCCGGTCGATCTGGCCGGCGGCTTTGCCTTCGACGACCAAAACGACCTGTTGATCACGGATTCCGGCTCCGACGGTGTTCTGAAGTTCACCGGATACGACTCTGATTCTGGAACCATCGACGGTTCGACCGGCGCGGTGTTTGCGAGCATGGCCGCGATCTCCGGGGATACCGGCGCAGATGTTGATCTCAAGGGCGGAGCCGTTTTCCGCGCCGGAGCCGGCGTCGACACGCTGATCGGCGGCGAAGGTGACGACATCCTGTTCGGCGGCGGCGCTGCCGACTTGCTGGATGGCGGCGACGGCATCGACACAGCGGTTTATACCGGCTCTCTGGCCATTGTCGGCGATCTGACGACCCTTATCGTCGAGGACGGCACAGGTACGACGGACACCCTGATCAGCGTTGAGAACCTCGTCGGCGGCGAAGGCGCGGACAAGATCCTCGGCAACGACGGAGACAATCTGCTCGGCGGCGGCGGCGATGACACGCTGACCGGCGAAGGCGGCGACGATTCCGTTTCCGGCGGCGATGGCGATGACTTGCTGATCGGCGGATCGGGGGCCGGCGACGATACGTATGTCGGTGGATCGGGAATCGATACCGCTGACTATTCGAGCTCGCCCGGCGTCGACGCCGACCTTGGCATCGGGACGGCGGCCGACGGATTCGGCGATACCGACATCCTTGACGGAATCGAAAATCTCAAAGGCGGCGCCGGAGCCGATACGCTGATCGGTAATGACGCGACGAATGTGCTTGATGGCGCCGCCGGCAACGATTTCCTCCTCGGCGCAACGGGCGGCGATCTTCTGATAGGCGGCGACGGCGACGACACGCTCACCGGCGACGGCGCCGGCGGCGCCTTGTTCGTCCTGAACGCACCCGAAGAAGGCCCAGACCAGATTCTGCGCATCGACACGGACGGCAATGCCCGGGTGGCACTCGATACCACCGAGATCACAGAAGTGACCGGCCAGTCCGATGCACAGTTCGTCGGCGGCGGCCTTGTCGTCGAAAACGACGGTACCATGCTGTTCGTCGATGGGGCTTCCGGTGCCATTCTCAAGAAGCCGGCCGACGGCGGCGAAGTTGAAGTCGTTGCCTCCGGCGCGGCGATCGCCACGGTCACCGGAGCCGAATCCGCCGCACCGGGACGTATCGCACTTGGCGCCGACGGCACGCTTTATGTGATCGATGACGCATCCGGGTCCCTGCTCGGCGTCGATCCGGACGGAGGTAATCCGCCCGCGGTCGTGGCAAATGCGGAGACCATCGCCGACCTGCTTCCCGATGACGCTACCCCGATCGTCAACGGAGGTCTCGCGGCGGCCGCCGGCATTGGGTTCTTCACCGCGGTGGTCGGCGAAACGGCGGACGATGACGTCGGTGCCGGAGCGGTCTTCGCCTACGATACCGACACGGAGACGGTCAGTCTGGTTGCCAGCGACCCGTCTTGGGCCGGGCTCGAAACCTTTATTGCGCTGGCACCGAACGGCGACGTGATCGTTGCCGACATCGCCGACGCCGCAGCGCCGGCACCGGCCTTGTTCCGCGTCGATCCGGATGACGGCACGGTAACGCCGTTCGTCTCGAACGCCGACCTGTTGGCCGCTGCCGGCAGCGCCTCGGTTGACATCGCCGGCGGTATCGCCTTCGACGCCAACGGCAATCTCTATGTCGCCGAGGCCGGTACGGACGGGGTACTGCGGTTCACCGGCTACGATCCGTTGAGCGGCACCATCGATGGCGGGTCCGGTGCCGTTTTCGCAGCGGCGGGCGACATCGCCGACGACAGTGGCATCGGTGCCGTGAACCTTGCCGCCGGAATCGCCTTCGGTCCCGGTTCGGGCGACGACACGCTTCTTGGCGACGCCGGAAGCGACACTCTCGTTGGCGGTGACGGTGACGACACCCTCGATGGCGGTGCGGACGATGATTCCCTGTTCGGCGATGCCGGCAACGACTCCCTGTCGGGTGGGACCGGTGCCGACGTGCTCGAGGCCGGCGACGGTGACGACAGCGTCTCCGGCGGTGACGGCGACGACACGATCATTGCCGGCGCCGGGGCCGGCAACGACATCTACGACGGCGGCGCCGACACCGACACGATCGCGTTCGCCAGTACGTCATTGGGCGTCGCGGTTGATCTCGCCGGCGGCACGGCCGAGGGGGCGGAAACCGGCACCGATACGCTGGTCATTCTTTCGACCGATGGGCCGAATACCATCGAGAACGTGGCCGGCGGTTCGGGCGGTGACACGATCACCGGCGACGACGCCACCAACGTGCTCGACGGCGGCGAAGGCGGCGACACCCTCGACGGAGCCGGAGGTGCCGACACGCTGCTGGGCGGTGACGGCGGCGACACGCTGACCGGCGGCGGCGATAACGATTCCGTCTCGGGCGGCGCCGGCAACGACTCCATCGTCGGCAGCTTGGGCGACGACGACTACGACGGCGGCACCGACACCGACACGCTGGACCTTTCGGCGACCAGCGCCGGAGTTGTCGTCGATCTGGCGGGCGGTACGGCCGAGGGTGCCGAGACCGGCACCGATTCCCTCACGGGAATCGAGAACGTGACGGCCGGATCGGGTGCGGACACGCTGATCAGCGATGGTCTCAACAATGTGCTCAATGGCGGCGGAGGGACCGACACGGCCGACTATTCGGGCTCGCCGGGGGTCGATGCCGATCTCGATGCGGGCGAGGCGGTCGACGGCCTCGGCGGCACCGACACGCTTGTTGGGATCGAGAACCTGATCGGCGGCGCCGGCGGCGACACGCTGAGCGGCGCGGGCGGCACCGACACATTGGATGGCGAGGCGGGCGCCGATACCCTGGATGGCGGCAGCGGAAACGACACCCTCTCCGGCGGAACCGAGAACGACACCCTGTTCGGCGGCGCCGACAACGACATCCTGCTCGGCGAAGACGGCGCCGATGTCCTCGATGGCGGCGCCAATGACGATTCGCTGGTCGGAGGATCGGGAGCCGACTCGCTGCTCGGCGACGACGGTGCCGATACGCTCACCGGCGAATCCGGCGGCGACGTTCTCTCTGGCGGCGATGGCGGCGATCTCCTCGATGGCGGCACGGAGGGGGACGATCTGGCCGGCGATGCCGGTACGGACACGCTAGTCGGCGGCGAGGGTGCCGATACCCTCGACGGCGGCCTGGACGGCGACCTGCTCGACGGCGGTTCCGGAGCCGACACGCTGACCGGCGGCGAGGCGGACGATTCGGTCTCCGGCGGCGCTGGCGACGACTTGATCGTCGGCGGGTTCGGCTTTGGTGGCGACACCTACGACAGCGGCGCCGACACGGATACCATCACCTTCGCCAGCACCTCGGCGGGTGTGAATGTCGATCTGGCCGGCGGCAAGGCCGAAGGCGGCGAAATTGGCACCGACGACCTGAACGCCATCGAGAACGTCATCGGCGGTTCGGGCGGTGACACCATCACCGGTGACGGCGCCGTCAACGTCCTCGACGGCGGTGGCGGCGGCGATACGCTGGCCGGCGGCGACGGGGCCGATTCGGTGTCGGCCGGGGCCGGCAACGATTCCATCATCGGCGGCCTGGGCGACGACGATTACGACGGCGGTGCCGACACCGACACGTTGGACCTGTCGGCGACCAGCGCCGGTGTTGTTGTCGATCTGGCGGGCGGGAGCGCCGAGGGCGCCGAGATCGGCACCGATTCCCTCACGGGAATCGAAAACGTCACCGCCGGATCGGGTGCAGATACGCTGATCGGCGATGGCGAGAACAACGTTCTCGATGGTGGCGGCGGCATCGACACGGCGGACTACTCGGGCTCGCCGGGGGTCGATGCGGATCTCGATGCGGGCATGGCGGATGACGGCCTTGGCGGTACAGACACGCTGATCGGTGTCGAGAACCTGATCGGCGGTGGTGGCGGCGATACGCTGACCGGCGACGGCGGCACCAACGTGCTCACCGGCGGCGGTGGCGGGGACACGCTGAGCGGTGCCGGCGGCGACGACACCCTGGACGGCGAGGCCGGTACCGATACCCTCGATGGCGGCGGTGGCAGTGATACCCTATTCGGCGGCACCGAAAACGACACCCTGTTCGGCGGCGACGACGCGGACGTGCTGGACGGTGGATCGGGAGCCGACTCGCTCTCCGGCGACGGCGGCGCTGACACCGACCTCTTCGACCTTTCGGGGACCAGCGCCGGCGTGGTTGTCGATCTCGGGGCCGGCACGGCGACGGGTTCGGAGATCGGCACCGACACCGTCACCGCGACCGAAAACGTGACGGCCGGATCCGGCAACGATACCCTCGCCGGCGACAGCGCCGACAACGTGCTCGACGGCGGCGGCGGCAGCGACACCGCGAGCTATTCCGGTTCTCCAGGAGCCGACGCCGACCTCGGGACGGGCACAGCGGACGACGGACTCGGCGGCACCGACACCCTGGTCCGCATCGAGAACCTGACCGGTGGGGCCGGTGGCGACACCCTCACCGGCAACGGCGGCGCCAATGCCCTGAGCGGCGGCGGTGGCGGCGATACGCTGGGCGGCGCGGGTGGTAACGATGTACTCGCCGGCGAAGCCGGTAGCGACACGCTCTCAGGCGGCGCAGATGACGATACCCTGGATGGGGGTGCGGACGCCGACCTACTCACCGGCGACGCCGGTAACGACACCCTGATCGGCGGCGGCGGAGCGGACACCCTGGAGGGCGGTGCGGACGCCGATTCCCTCGACGGTGGCATCGGCAATGACACGCTCACCGGCGGCGACGGCAACGATACCGTCGATGGCGGCAGCGGCGACGACACCATCGTCGCCGGCTCGGGCGCCGGGGACGACGACTACAACGGTGGCGGCGATACCGACACCATCCTGTTCACAAGTACGTCTGCCGGGGTCGTTGTCGATCTCGCCTCGGGCACCGCGACCGGGGATGAAACGGGAACCGACGCGCTGACTGCCATCGAGAACGCCACCGGTGGGTCGGGCGCCGATACGCTGATCGGCAGCGGCAGCGCAAACGTGCTCGCCGGCGGTGGTGGCGCCGACGTCCTCGTGGGCGGCGGCGGCGACGATTCCCTGGACGGCGGCGGCGACGTCGATACCGCCGACTACACGGCGACGACGGCCGGCGTCGTTGTCAACCTGGCGGGCGGCACGGCGACCGGCAGCGAGATCGGCACCGATACGCTGACGGCGATCGAAGATGTGATCGGCGGACCGGGCAACGATACCCTCGGCGGCGACAGCGCCGACAATGTGCTCGATGGCGGCGGCGGCATTGATACGGCCGAGTATTCCGCCTCGCCCGGTGTCGATGCAAACCTGGGGAACGGGATGGCCACCGATGGCCTCGGCGGCACCGATACGCTCCTCAACATCGAGAATCTCACCGGTGGCGACGGCGACGACACTTTGACCGGCGACGAGGGCGCCAACGCGCTGGCCGGAGCTGGCGGAAGCGACATCCTCGACGGCGGTGACGACGCTGACGCGCTCGACGGCGGAGCCGGCGCCGACACGTTGATCGGCGGCGACGGCGGCGACACCCTCGACGGTGGCAGCGAAGGCGACTCGCTGGACGGCGGCCTGGGTGCCGATACATTGATCGGTGGCGACGGCGACGACACCATCATTGCCGGCGGCGGCAACGGCAACGACACCTACGACGGCGGCGGCGATACCGACACCGTCGCGTTCACCAGCACGACGGCAGGCGTTGTCGTCGATCTAGGCGGCGGCACGGCCACCGGCAGTGAGGTCGACACGGACGCGCTTTCGAACATCGAAAACGCCGTCGGTGGCGGCGGCGACGATTCGCTGATCGGCAATGACGGCACCAACGTGCTGGAAGGCGGCGCCGGCAACGACATCTTTGACGGTGGCGGCGGAGACGACACCCTCGATGGCGGCGGCGATACCGACACCGCCGACTATTCCGGCGACTCCGTCGGCGTCACCGTCGACCTCGGAGCCGGAACGGCGACCATGGAAGAAGGTGTCGGCACCGACGCGTTCACCAGCACCGACACGCTGATCGCGATCGAGAACGTCATCGGCGGAACCGGCGACGACACGTTGACCGGCGACGGCGGTGCCAACGCGTTGGAGGGCGGCGACGGGGTCGATACGGTGACTGGCGGCGCCGGCGACGACACCATCGACGGCGGCGCCGGGATTGACACGCTGATCGGCGGCGCCGGTGACGACACCCTGACCGGCGGACAGGGCGGTGACAATACGTCCGACAACAACATCGCCGACTACGGCGCTGCGACGGCGGCGATCACCGTGTCGCTCTCTGCGTCGTCGTCGGTCACCGGTGACGGCTCCGTCGGTACCGACACGCTGATCGGCGTCGAGACCATCCTTGGCAGTGACCACAACGACGTGTTCACCGCCGACGGATCGTTCTCCGGCCAGTACGGTGCGTTCAACGAGTTCGAGGGCCGCGGCGGCGACGACACCATCACCGGCAACGGAACGACCCGAGTCAGCTACGAACAGGCCCTCGCGGGCGTCCAGGTCGATTTCGCGACGGGCACGGCGGAGGGAATCGACGCCGGGGATCTTGCCAACGTCGGAACCGACACCTTCACCGGCGGTGTATTCGAGGTGTCCGCCTCCGACCATGATGACATCCTGATCGGCAGCGACGGATCCGACTTCGAGAGCTTCCGCGGGCGCGGAGGAAACGACTCCATCGACGGCGGTGGCGGCTCCGATGACCGCGCCGACTACGGGCTCTCGAACCCCGGGGAGGTTCAGGGCGACGTGACCGTCAACATCGACTCGGTCGCGCAGTTCGGCCTCGCCGCCGGCATGGCGCTCGACGGTTTCGGCGGTACCGGATACGTTGGCCAACATCGAGCACGTCCGTGGCGGCACAGCGAACGACAAGATCGCCGGCAACGCCGCCGACAACTCGCTTCTCGGCGAAGCCGGGAACGACACGCTGCTCGGACTGGACGGCAATGACCAGCTGTTCGGCGGCGACGGTGATGACGACCTCGACGGCGGCAGCGGCGACTACGATTACTACGGCGGCTCCACCGGCGACGATACGCTGCGGTTCGGCGGCGGCAGCCTGTTCTATCAGGTCGACTACGGTTCGCTGGCCGGTCCGATCGTCGCCGATCTCTCGCTGGCGACCGTCACCAAGGGCGCTGGCGGCATCGACGGAACGGATACCCTGGTCGACCTCGAGTTGATCGATCCATCCAGTGGCATCGAAATCATGGGCACGGATGGCGATGACACGTTCATCGGCACCGAAGGGGTCGATTTCCAGGAGTGGCGGCCGGGTGCCGGAACCGACTCCATCACCGGCGGTGCCGGCACCGACCGTATCACTTATCAGGACGCCCCGGCGGGCGGCAGCGTCACCGTCGACCTGACGACCGGCGAGGCGATCGACTGGACCGGCGCCACCGACACGTTCTCTGGGATCGAGCAGATCGAGACCGGCCAGGGCGACGATCTCTTGATTGGCGACGCCGGAAACAACCAGTTCCGGGCTCGCGGCGGCAATGACTCCATCGTTGGTGGCGACGGCACCGACGAGCTGCGCTTCTCCAGCGCCGACGGCTCGGTGATCGCCGATATCGGCGCCGGCGTCGCCACCGACGGCTTCGGCGGCACCGACACCTTCTCAGGCATCGAGAACCTGCGCGGCAGCGGCAATGACGACACGCTGATCGGCGACGGCGGCGGCAACCGGCTGCGGGGTGACGGCGGCAACGACACCCTGATCGGCGGCGACGGCGACGATACCCTCGACGGCGGCGACGGTATCGACACCGCCGACTACACCGGGTCGACGGCCACCATCACCGTCGATCTCGTCGCCGGGACGGCGGTTGGAACCGAGATCGGCACCGACGTGCTGTTGGCCATCGAAAGCGTCACCGCCGGATCCGGCGACGACGTTCTGCAGGCGGATACGGACGCCGTTCACTTCGACGGCGGCGACGGCGGCGATGAATTGACCGGCGGCGACGGTGCCGACACTTTGGATGGCGGCGGCGGCGACACGCTCAGTGGCGGTCTCGGTGGTGACACGCTCAATGGCGGCGCTGGCGACGACACGCTGTCGGGCGACGGCGGAACCGACGCCCTCGACGGCGGCGCCGGTTTCGACATCGCCGACTATGGAACCGAGGGAAATCCGATCACCGTCACCCTGGCGGCGGCGTCGACGGTAGCGGTCGACGACGCTACGGAATCGCTGACCAGCATCGAGAGTGTCGCCGGCACCGCGCTCGGCGATTCGTTTACCGTCACCGGGACTTACCTGAGTCCCGACACCGGCACCTTCGCCGACTTGGAAGGCCGGGGCGGTGACGACTCGTTCACCGGCAATGGCGATACCCAGATCAGTTACATCGAGGCCCTGGATGGCGTGCTCGTCGATCTCGAATCCGGCACCGCCGAGGGACTTGCCGTCGGCGACGTGGCCGACATCGGCACGGACACCATCACCGGTGGCGTGAATCAGGTCCGCGGGTCACTGTTTGCCGATACCCTGATCGGCGCCGACGGTGCGGACTTCCAGTCGTTCCGCGGCCTCGCCGGCGACGACGACATCGACGGCGGCAGCGGCACCTCCGACCGCGCCGACTACGCGGACGCCACCGCAGGCGTGTTCGTCAACCTCGACACGGTCGCCCACGACACCGTCGCGGCGGGCACCGCCCTCGACGGCTTCGGCGGCACCGACACGTTGACCGATATCGAGTGGGCGCGGGGCGGGTCCGGCGACGATGTCGTCTATGGCAACGGGCTCGCCAACAGCCTCGAAGGCGGGGCCGGTCTCGATACCTTGTTCGGTGGGGCCGGCAACGACACGCTCGGTGGCGGTGACGGCGGCGATACGCTCGTCGGCGGCACCGGTGACGACACGTTCACCGGTGGCAATGGAAACGACCGGTTCGAGTTCGCCGTCGGCGACGGCCTCGCCAACACCATCCTCGACTTCCTCGAAGGTGACGAGTTGGTGTTCCTCGACCTGTTGGTCGGGGCCATCACCCAGACCGATCTCGGCGATGGTGACATCGAGTTCAAGCACGACGGCGACTCCGATGTCACCGTCGTCCTCGACGACCAGAACCTCGAGGCAGGGAAAGGCTACCAGGTCACCCAGAGCGGCGACGACGTGGTCGTCACCATCGGCGATATCCCGCCACCATAGGAGACCCGTCAGTCGTAGCCGTACAGCCACCGGCTGGTGCCGGTGTGGATGTTGCGCACCGAGTGGACGGCGCGGGCGGGGATGAACACCTCGTCACCGGGCTCGACCTGGAGCATCGTCCCGGCAATTTCCATCTCCAGCCGACCGTCCACGACCGTGACCAGTTCGTTGGTTGCGTGCACAAAGTCCTCCCAGCACCGCCCCGGCGGATCAACGAACAAGCCGCACGAGTAGCCGCGCCGGCGCCAGTTCTCCGACACCGCGCTCCGATCGACGGGAGTCGGGAACTTGCCTCTGACGAGGAACTCGCTCTTTTGGTTCTCACCCACGATTGCATTTCCCCTGACTTGCGCGATGACCTCCGGCCGGCGCCGGTTGCGTTCGAGGAGCTCTTCCACCGATCCCGAGGCGCAACTTTCGTCAACCTCTCCGCTGATCTATCCCGTTGAGTATGGGGCAGCGGATGCGGTTCGAATACCTCGGCGTGACGATGAAGTCGGTGTCAACCGCGCCGAGGGCTTCATGCCGTCGGGCGATAAACGTCGGGCTCCTGCGCGAGCGTAGCGGGCGCTTCCCCATGCTCGGCGGTGCAGGGCGAGAGCCGAAGCAGCACTTCCGGCGAAATCAGGACCTGGATGATGGCGACTGGAGCAGCTCGTGATCGTGTGCTGTGATGTCCGTCATAACGCCGCAGTGGCAGGCGCGGTAGCATCGACCCGCAACTGAAAGGGACCGAGACCGTGGCTAGTCCCGTTGGTCATGCATTGGTAGGGCTTGCCGTGGGCCGCTTGTGCTCCGGCGCGGTGCGGAAGCCAGGAATCGCCTGGTATGTCTTCGCCGCGTTCGCAGCCAACGCACCCGACTTAGACTTCTTGCCTGGGATCCTCGTCGATACGCCGTTCGCCTTCCATCGCGGCCTGTCGCATTCGCTGTTCGCCGCGGTCATTTTCGGCGCCATCATTCTCCTGCTCACGCGACATCGCCTGGAAAGGCCTTGGGCGGAGGCGGGCGCGGCAACAGCGGGTTACGCCTCACACCTCCTACTGGACATGCCGCAAATCCCCGTGTTGTGGCCAATGTCGTTCAACTTCCCGACACAATTCTGGCCAAGCCTGTCATTGTCTCTGCCGTCGTCCCACAGCGGTGGCCTGACGGAATTCCTGGGCATCATGTTCTCTTCCGGATTCGCCTATGTGGCCCTCATCGAGACCGCCGTGTTTCTGCCCGTCGTGGTCGTGGCGTGGCTCGTTCCGAAGTGGCGCGGCGCCAGGTCAGGTGCCGAAGACAGCTTGAGTGTTGAGTTCAGGACGGACGCAGCAGTGGGCCGCTCGATGGTCTGAGGGGCCGTGGCTGACCCACTTCCGCTGCCCCCCGGATAAGCCGACCATAACCGACGACTCGCCGAAGGCCCCGCCTGTAGCCAACAGGAGACTTCGCAGAGCTATGCGCGTCCCAAGTCTCGGTCCCCAACGTCGTTTGTGACGCAGTTCAGTCCGCAGGCGCCCGGCCGGGCTTTGAGAGGATGAACCAGGCCGTTTAAGCCCGTTGCCGCGATGGCATAGCGGGGCGCCGTCGAAAGTTGCCGGTCAGCCGGATATCGTTGACGTCACCATCCCACCCAGATCGGCAACCACAAGATAAACGCTCAGACCGATCCACGTGGCGACGATCAGCCAGAACAGGACCGGATTGGCCCGACGGCTTATGGGTTCGACGAAGAACGTCTCGCCGCTCCGGAGCGCCGGGATCGTCCACAGAATAAACAACACGCCCCACATCCAGTTCTGTTCGAACAGAACGGCGACAAAGATCAAAAGCAGTCCGAGGATCGTCTTCCATTTCGGGGCCGCGTGGCCGGAGGGTGGATCGGCCGGCCTTTGACGCTCCTGTGCTCCGGCCTCGCGGATGAAGAACGCCGCCCCGTCGGGATCCTTTGCCAGGGTCGTCGGCCCCGTGAGACTGCGGTCTTCGTAGACGATTTCACCGCTGTTTCCCACGATGTCGGCCCTCGCCTTCGACACATCGGATACCGCGAACTGCACGCCCCAGAACTGGAACGGGCCGCGCACCTCGTCGCTCAGTTCCTGAATCTCGGCGATGGTGTCGCCCCGCGCGTTGTGGATGCGGAAGGCGCCGGGCAGCACCGGGTCTTTCGAGACCTGCCAGTCGAAGATCGCCTCGTAGAAGTTCTTCACGGCGCCGGCGTCCGATACGTAGAGCGCGTTCCAGACCATGTGGCCGGGTTTCGCCCCGCCCAACCGCGGTGTCAAGCCGGTTCCCTGATAGGCCGTGATGCCGGCTCCGATAGGATCGCGAATCAGGGCGATCGACTGGTCTCCGGAAAAGGGAACGGGACCAACTTCCACTTTGCCGCCGGCGCCACGGGCCTGCTCGCAGGCGGCATCGGCGCTGTCCACCGCGACGTAAGGCATCCAGAAGCTTGGAAGGCCCATTTTCTGGAACGTCTCCGGCATTTCGAAATCGGCCGCAGCCTCACCGGCAGGTGAGGACGCAAGGTCGTAGGGCGATCCATCCGGTTGGGTGAGCCGGTGGCATGTCCAGCCGAACAGCCGCGCATAGAACGCCTTGGCTTCCGAGACCCGAAAGGCCGACAGGTCACACCAGACGAAGTCGCCCTTGGCGATGTCAAAAGCTCGGTTTGGTGCCCTTTTCTGGAGCGATTTCCGGCACAGCCCATTCGGGGTGAACTCGCGAACTCGTGTCTGTATGGCGGCTTTGATTGCAGTTCGGAGATAGAGGCGGAAAGTTGCTGCGCCAGACGGATGGCGGTGCGGGCAGCCCGCAGCGAACCCGTCTCCGCTGCACTCCCTGTTTGGCAGGGAAAAAACTGGGAAATGCGCGAATCTGGGCCTCATCGCGGCATCCCCTGCGATCTAACTCACTGTAATTCCAGTTGTTTCTCGCCGAACTCCCTACGCATTGGAACCGGGAATTCGGTTCGCCGGATCAGGGAAAACTTGGGCACGATCAGGTCAAGGGTCCGCAGGTGACGCGTTTGTTCGCGGGCCCGCGATGCCGAGCCACTGGGGCAAGTACCGATTTCAAGCCCAAAAAATAAGAGCCAGCAACGGGGCCGTAAGATCGTTGCTGGCTCAGTCGCCCCCGGGCATGTTCCGCCGGGTTCGGGGAGACGGGCTTTGTGCTCTTGGTTTGGGGACCCTCCATCGCGGCCGAGAAGTCGGGTCCGAAAATCACCACCGGATCGCCGCGTTCATCCTTTTCTTGTCGGTGACCGACCTTTCATACCGGCGACCGGCCTTGTGCCAGCGAATGGTGCCGATATTTGCGAACGTGCCGGATCAAAAGTCGGTCCTCCTCGAGGCACACGGAGTGCGGGCTGTCAGTTACGGGCGCCGACGATCTCGCCGCGCTCGATCCTGTAGAGGTTGTCGAGCAGGTCGACGACGTGCTGCTCGTTGGAATCGGCTATGAGGACCGACATGCCTTCGTCCTTGAGGGACGACATCACTTCCGCGAGTCGCCGCGCGAGCGCGGGCGCCAATCCTTCGAAGGGTTCGTCGAGCAGCAGCAGCTTGATCGCGCCCATCATCGCGCGGGCGAGGGTTACCATCTTCTGTTGGCCGCCGCTCAACTGATTGACCTTGGCGCGCCGGCGCTCGCCGACTTCCGGCATGATTCCGTAGACCCAGTCGAGACGCGACGAAATGTCTTGCCGTCCATTGGCCCACGCCGGCAGTGAGATGTTCTCCTCGACCGTAAAGTTCGTCACCAGCCGGCGGTCTTCGGGCATGTAGCCGATACCCATTTGGACGCGCTCATGGGCGGGAACCGCGGTGACGTCCTTGCCGTCGATCTCGATCAGGCCGTGGCCGGCTGGCAGAACGCCCATGATGCTCCGCAGCAGCGTTGTCTTGCCGGCGCCGTTGCGGCCGATAATCCCGCAGACCGCGCCCTCTGGCACGACCACCGAAACGTCGCGCAAGATGTTGGTGTTGCCGATGTCGGTTTCCAGGTGATCGACGATCAGCATCCTACGCCTCCCTTGGCGCGGCGCTGGCCGTGGCACCGGTCTTGTGGTGATGCTGTTCGAGATGTGTCCCGATCACGTACTCCTTCACCTGGGCGTCGCCGAGCACGGTCGACGGCGGTCCGTCGGCGATCACGCCTCCGGCGTAGAACGCGATCACGCGTTCGGCGTAGCGCGAGACAACATCCATATCGTGCTCGATGAACAACACCGTGACATCGCGGTCCCGCAACGCGTCCATGATGACATCCATCAGGCCGTACTTTTCCTCGGCGCTGATTCCGCTGGTCGGCTCGTCGAGCAGGAGGATCTTGGGGTTGCCCGCGGTCGCCATGGCGACGTCGACCAGTTTTCGAATGCCTTGGGGCAGCAGCGCAACTTCCTGGTCCCGGTAGCCTTCGATCTTGTAGTGGGTCAGGATTTCATCGACCTGTCGCTGGCGCCGAAGCGTGTTGTGGAGTCCGAGGGCCGGCAACCAGCTTGCTTCGGCGATGCCGAACGCCATCAGGACGTTCTCGTAGGTGGTCATGTTCGGAAAGAACTGCGGGATCTGGAACGATCGGCTCAGCCCTGACCGCGTGACCCGGCGCGGCGCCATGCGGGTGATGTCGCGTCCCAGGTAGCGGATCCGTCCGGACGACGGCGCGAGATAGCCTGTGACAAGATTGACGAAGGTCGTCTTACCGGCGCCGTTCGCGCCGATGATGCCGACCGTCTCGTTGCGCGCGAACTTCAGATTGATGTCGCGCGCGGCGATGACCGACCCGAAGGCCTTCTGGAGGTCCTCGACGTCGAGGACGACGTCTTCGGGATCACTCATCTGTACGGGCCTTCTCGTGCCGGATCTTGCCGAACAGGGACCACAGGCCGTTGGGGAGGAACAGGATGGTCAACAGAAGCGATCCGCCAAGGATGATCTGCCAGGCGAACGGCGAGTACTGATTGGCGTAGGTCCGTATGATCTCGAACGCAATCGTCCCCAGCAGCGGCGCGACGACATTGGCCGTTCCCGAAAGGATGGTGACGAACAGGAACTCGCCCGACGTCGTCCAGTAGACCAGCTCCGGATCGACGTGACCGAGGGCCAGCGCGACGATGCCGCCACCCAGCCCGGCCAAGCCGGCCGCGATGGTGATGTATGTGTGGCAGGCGCGGCGCACCGAATAGCCGAGGTACTCGACGCGGATTTCGCTGTCCTTGACCGCCGAGGCCATCTGACCGAGCGTCGTTCTTTGGAACAGATGGATCCCTCCGAACACGATCACCGCGACGGCAGCGGCACAGGTGAAGGTGATCGGCAGACGCAGGGCGTCGGGAGCGTCGTAGCCGAAGGACGTCGGGATCGCGGTGTGCATGCCGTCGGTGCTGCCCAACTCCTCGTTCTTCGCCAGGATGCCAAACAGCAGCATCGAGAAGGCGAGATTGAGGTTGGCGAAGAAGATGTCCCGATAGCGGGCCAGCAGGAATCCAAGGACATATCCAATGATCAGCGCGACCAGCCCGTCGAGGGGCACGAGTACAAAGAACTCGCTGATGCCGAGGAAGACACTGGTCAACCCCGCGGCATAGGCGCCGCTGCCGTAGAACAAGGCCTGTCCGAAGGATACCAGGCCCGCTCACCAAAGGATCGAAAGGCCGAGGACGATCAACGCCTTGGCGATCACGATGATGCCGAGGAACACCAACCAGCCGGGAAGCAGGAACGAGAGAACGGACACCGCGATGCCGCCGAAGAGCAGAATCAGCGACGTCTGATCCAGCAGCCACGCGCGGTCCGTGAGCATGGCGACGACGGAGGGCGGTTTCGCCTGATCCGGCGCCATGGTCGGTACATCGGGAGCACTGGAGCGTTTCATGGCGCTGCCCTCAGATCTTCCGCGCGGCAACGGGCGCGAACAGCCCCTCGGGGCGGAACGCGAGCACCATCGTCATGATCAGGTAAATCACGAAAATCTCGACCTCGGGCAGAAGGTGAACCGCCATCGCCCGCGCCACGCCGACCATGAGCGCGCCGAGCGCTGCGCCGCCGATGCTGCCCATGCCTCCGGTCACGACGACCGCGAACGTGATCACGATGACCTCGATGCCGATGCCGGGTTGGACGGAAATCATCGGGGCGGTGACGGCACCGCCGAAGGCGCCGAGGGACGCGCCGATGATGAATGTGAGGGTATAGAAGCGGGTCACGTTGATGCCCATCGTCGTGGCCATTTCGCGGTCGTGGATGACCGCCCGCAATAGCCGCCCCCAAGTCGTCCGGTTGACCACGAGCCACACCCCGAGCCCGCACGCCGCGGCGACGAAGATCAAGGAGATGTCGTAGAGCGAAAACAAAATACCGCCCACTTCCAGAAGCCCGGGAATCGAGTAGGGCTGGTACGCCGCCTGGGGCTGGGCACCCCAAACGAGCAGCAGCACGTCCTCGAGCATGAGGAACAGGGCGAAGGTCACGAGGACGAGGATCACCGGCTCGCGACCGTAGAAGTGCCGGAGAATGCCGCGTTCCATCAGGATGCCCAGGGGAACCCCGACAAGAACGGCGGCGATCGGAAAGATGATGAAACCCGCGACGGCATCCCATCCCGCTCCCCACCACATGCCGACGAATGTTGCCGTCAGGTAGGCGCCGAACGCGTCCAGGCTGCCGTGCGCGATGTTGATGATTTTCATGACGCCGCAGATCAGCGTCAGGCCCACCGCGACGACGAACAGCCACGATGCGTAGATCAAGCCGTCGACAAGGATCGTGACTGCCGTCGCCATACCACCGACCTCCAGCTCACAAGCCTGCGCCCGGGGATAGGTGCATCATTCGGTTCTGCGGAAACCGTGAGAGGCGGGGGTGGCGGTCGCATTCTTGGGCGGCCGCCGGCCCCCACCATTCACGCGGTCGCTAGCAGTTGTCCGCGCCGGGCATACCTTGTTTCAGCCAATCGGCCGATTTCATGCCCTCCGGCGGCATCACGCAGTGAGGGTCGAAGTAGCGGATGTTGGTCAGCATCGGGCCCTTTTGCGGGTCAAGATGAAACTGTCCGTAGGCCGCTTCGCTGATCGCCTGGTGACCGTTTCCCAGCGCCATCTTGACGTGGGTCCCGAAAGCCTCGAACTCGAGACCGACCATCTGTTCGCGGATCTGCGCCATCGATGCCGGCTTGCCGCCGTTGGCGGCCTGCGCCTTGTCGGCGGCGATTTTGAAGAACAGAACCGACTGCGCCATTTCGTAGGCGGGATACGTTGGCTTGCGCTCGTACCGCTCCTCGTAGTTCTTGCGGAACCAGCGGTTGAGCTCGGTGTCGCGGGCCATGACGCCGTAAGCGGCCCGACCACCGACGATCGCGCCTTCAGGAACCTTGTCCTGCAGGCGGTACATGATGATCTCGGCGATGGTCAACACCAGCTTGGAGCGGTTCGTGAGGCCGCGAGCCGTAGATTGCACCATGAACGCCTCGAGATCGCCGCCCCACATGGACGAGAAGACAACATCGGGCTTTTCGTTCAGCATCTTGGAGATCTCGGACGCATACTGGCCCTGAAAAAGCTTCGGGAACAGTTCGGACTTGGCCTCGACGGCGGGCATGATCGAGTTCATCGCCAGTTTGAAATCACGCCACGAGTCCTGGCCCCAGGCGTAGTTCTGATTGAGGCCGGCGATGGACTTGGTTTGGGGGAATACTTCGTTGACGTACCGGGCCGCGCCGACCGCGGTCATCGTCCCGTGGGCGGTGGGACGGAACACGTATTCGTAGCTGGCGTCCTCGAAAATGCGCGGCGTACCGCAGTCGAACATCACCGTGGTGATCTTGAGCTCTTCGGCGACGGGGGCAATGGCGACGCAGCTTCCGCTGGAGGTAAAGCCGATGATCGCGTCGACGCCGCGGCGCTGAACCAGATTGCGGACCTCCTGTACCAGCTTGGTGTTGCCGCCGGCCTCGTCGACGTAGATCGGCTCGATCTCGTAGCCGCCGAAACTGGGCGTGTTGTAGGGCGCCGGAACGCCGCCCTTGTTGAATTCGAGAATCATCATGTCGGCGGCATCGCGCGCCGGGATACCCGTCGTCCCGGCCCCGCCGCCGGTCAGGAACCCGACGAACCCGACCTTCAGGGGCTCGGCTGCATCCGCCTGGACGACCGGCACCGATAGGGCCGCCACGCCGACGGCCGCGCCGAGGACGGCACCGGCCAGCCGAGATTGAGAGTGGATGAGCTTCATGGTGTTTCCTCCCACGTACCTTTGGCACAGGCGCACGCCGACGCGGGGCCAGCATCGTTGTTGGTTTTTGTCGAGGCCGAGCGCCAGTCGGCCCCTCGTCAGCGCACATCGGTTCTCTTCATGGCGAACCGACAAGCGTCAGCGCTTACGATATACGCTCATATTGAGATGATCAATGCCATATTGGCAAATTCCATTTTGGGCTGCCTGTTGGCGAGGCGCGCGGCGTGAGGAACCTCATATGGGAAAGAAAATGTGTTGAATTTCCGTAAGATAATTCGATTTCACCGAGGCTTCTGCGGAAGCCGTTTTGGCGGATCTTCCGCCATCTCGGCGACGAATTTCGCGCTCCAGCGGGCGTTTGTTCCTCCGATATGATGATTTGACATGCCACAATACCGAATCATAAGATGCGTTAGATCGCGTACAACGCGGCCAGGGAGGCGGAGTACGAGATGCCTAAGATGAACGGCGGCGAGCTCATCGCCGAGTTCCTCGTTTCCGAGGGAATCAGCCACGTATTCGGCGTTTGCGGTCACGGCAACGTGGGCATGCTCGACGCGCTCTACGACGTCCGCGACAAAATCACCCTGGTTTCGCCGCGCCACGAACAGACTGCGGGCCACATGGCGGACGCCTACTTCCGCGTAAAGCACAGGCCGGCCGCGACGCTGACTTCTTGCGGCCCCGGCTCCGCCAACATCGTGATGCCGCTGATCAATGCCGCCGCTGACTCCTCGGCGGTGTTCGCGATCACCGCCAACGTGCCGACCCAGCAGTTCAACCGCGGCCCGTTCCAGGAGATGTACAGGGGCAAGGAAGCCGACTTCCCTGCAGTCCTGAGGCCGATCGTGAAGCGATCGTACCAGCCGACCCGGGTGGAAATGCTGCCACTGGCCCTGCGACAGGCCTACGACGTGATGCTCGGAGGCCGTCCCGGCCCCGTGCAGGTTGACGTGCCGTTCAACCTGTTCGTCGAAGAGGCCGACGTGACGCTCGAAACCGCCCAGCGGCGGCGGACGGCGCGCCGTAGCGGCGCCGCGCCCGAGGACGTAGCCACGACCGTCGATATCCTGTTCGCCGCCGAGCGCCCGGTGGTGTTCATCGGCCATGGCGTGACCCTGTCCGAGGCTGCGGCGGAGTTGGTCTCGTTGGCCGAACGGCCGCAGGTCCCGGTGATCAGCTCGCCCAACGGTATGGGCTGCATCCCCATGGACCATCCTTTGTCGCTTGGGTTCATCGGCCGCAACGGGGTATATCCGGCCAACCAGGCCGGACGCCACGCCGATGCCATCCTGTGCATCGGTGCGCGGTTCGACGACCGATCGTCGTCGTCCTGGCTGCCCGGTTATTCCTGGAACATACCGCCGGCCAAGCTGGTGCAAGTGGACGTCGACGTCGACGAGATCGGCCGGAACTACCCGGTCGATCTCGGCATCGTTGCCGACGCCCGGACGTTCCTTCGCCAACTCCTCGACGAATTCGACAGGCGTGCCGACGGACAGGCGGCTCCCCAGGCGTGGCGCGACAGCATCCAAGGCTGGCGCGAGGAGTGGGAAGCGTTCGTCCGGCCGAACTTCGAGATTGCGTCCTCGCCGCTACGCCCGGAGGTGGTGGTTGCCGGGGTTCGCGATGTGCTCGACGATGAGGCGATCATCTCCCTCGACTCCGGCGTCCACCACAACTGGTTCATGCAGTTTTGGACGGCCCGGCGACCGCAGGCGATGCTCAATGCCTGGGGCTTTTCGGCCATGGGGTTCGGTGTCAGTGGTATCCTCGGCGCCAAGCTGGCGGCACCCGAGCGAACGTGCGTGTCGATCTGTGGCGACGGTGGTTTCACCATGACGCCGCATGTGCTGTGCACGGCGGCCGAGTACGACATCCCCTGCGTATGGATCGTCTGGAACAACTTCAGCTGGGCGGCGATCCGCGACATCCAGTACGGCCTGTTCAGCGGCCGCGAAATCGGAACCGCGTTCTATCAGGGCGAGAACAACGAGCCCTACAACCCCGATTTCGCCGCCATGGCGCGGGCTCACGGCGTAGCGTCGGCAACGGTGCGGCACAGTGACGAGTTCCACGACGCCTTCAAGGCCGCGATCGACAGCAGCCGGCCTTACCTTCTCGATGTCCACGTTGATGCCGAGGTCCGCCCGCCAGCAACCGGCACCTGGGCACTGCCGCCGATCCCGCACGTCGAACCCTCTTTCGGAAAACCCTTCATCAATCCCTCGGAGTAGGCCGGTGGGATCCGGTCGCCCGTCGGCGGAGGACCGACATCGTGAAACACGTTCTTGTCACCGGCGCGTCCGGGTTTATCGGGGCAGCGCTGGTCGAAGCCCTGGCGGCGCGGGGTGATCGGGTCACCGCGCTCGACATGGTCATCGGATCCAAGGCGCAGGCGCTGGCCGACCGGTACGACGGTGTGTCGGTGGCGCTATCCGAGATCACCGAATGGCCATCCCTTTTCGAATCCATGCAGGCGGACCCGCCCGACGGCATCGTCCACTGCGCTGCCGTCGTCGGCGTGCTCGCCTCGGCTCAGGCGCCGTACCGGACCTTCGAGGTCAACGTCAACGGGTCGCTCAATGTGTTCGAGGCGGCGCGACTGTTGGGCGTTCGGCGTATCATCCACATCTCCAGCGAGGAAACCTACGGAGACTTCACGGCGCCGATCATCGACGAGACCCACCCGCAGAACCCGCTGATGGCCTACGGCATCTCCAAGCTGGCGGTCGAGCATTTGGGTCGCAGCTACGGCGCACACTACGGCCTCGAAGTCGTCAACATGCGGGTCTGTTGGGCCTACGGCCCCGGTCTGCCGCGCGCGCGGGTACCGAAGAACTTCGTCGACGCTGCGGCGCTCGGCACGGCGTGCCACCTGGAGCACGGCGCCGGGATGGCGGTCGACCACACCCACATCGACGACGTTGTCCAAGGCCTCGTGCTGGCGCTGGACAAGGATGTCCACCCCTTCGACGCCTACAACCTTGGCACTGGCTACGCCGCCCCGCTCAGCGAGATCGTCGATATCGTCAAGGATCTGGTTCCCGGCGCCGACATTTCCGTTGGTCCAGGGGAATACGTCCACGGTGCCGGAGAACACAGCGTCAGCGCCGTCCGCAAGGGGGCCTTGGATATCAACCGCGCGCGCGAAACCTTGGGATTCAAACCGCGATATCCGATTCGAGAAGGGCTTGCAGCCTATGTCGAGGCCGTCAAGGCGGGGCGGGGGTAGCCCGATCTTACGCCGAGATCAGTGCAACCGGATTCGTCGAAAGGAGGACCCATTCCATGCTCGAACGAAACAAAGCGACGATCCGCAACATCGCCGAGGTTCTGTGGGTCACACCCCCCGAGCACTATGACGCCCATTCGAAGTACCTGGTGACGCCGGAGACGGATGCCACGAAGCAGTTCGATTTCCGCATCTCGAGCTATCAACCCAAGGGCTACGTCGCGCCGCACACGCACAAAATCCAGGAGCAGATCTATCACATTCTCGAAGGCGAGGGTTTGATGGAGATCGACGGCGAGCGCCACGTCGTGCGCAAGCATGATTGCATCTACATTCCGCCCGGCGTCGACCACGCGATCTACAACTCGGGCTTAGCAGACCTCGTATTCTTCGTCATTACCAGCCCACCGACGGACGACTAGCCGGACGTTGTCGGAAGGCGCCGAGGCGGCCGGTCCGGTTCGTCAACCGGGCAGGTCTTCGCTCACCGCGCGAAAGGCGGCGTTGCGGCCGGCGAGGCGGCCCGAGGTAAACGCCCACGCCAGGTGGTGGCCGTGCCCCTTTAACAGGAGCCCGCCTTGCCCCGTGGACCCCGCGGCATAGAGGCCATGGATCGGCTCGCCGTCGGCGCCAACGACTTCCAGGTCATCGCTGATCCGGAGGCCGCCCTCGTTGTGGACGAACACGGCGCGCACGGGGCCGAGGGCGATGAACGGCGGCGTCGCTAATGGCCGCGGTGCGGGCCGGTTATTTCTAGTATCGGTGTCGGCCAGTTCGGCATTGCGCCGTTCGACGGACGCCGACAGGGCGCCCCTCGGCATGCCGAGCTTGCCGCCCAAATCGTCGAGATCTGCGGCTTCGGCATAGACGTCCTTGCGGTTCCGCCGGTAGTCGGGAAGGTAAGCGTAGGCGATGCTAGGGGCGGTGGAGATGTAGTGCGGCCATGCGCTGAACGTCTCGGCGAGCACGGAATCGATGACGATGTAGGCAACCTTGTCAGCCTGGGCGGCGATGGCCAGTGCGGGTTGGCTGCGTTCGTCGACGAAGCGTTCCCCGGCCTTGTTGATCAGGATGGCGCCCTCGTCGAACAGGGTCAGCGACGGTGCAAGCGCCGTGGTCACGAACTCCATGACGAAGGGGCGCAAGAGCCAGCTCGGCATGTGGTCCATCGACCATGCCATGAACTCGGCAAGCAGTTTCCATGGCGGTAGCCGTCGCGCCAAGGTATCGCGCGCCGGCGCGACGAAGCGAATCTCCGGGCCGAGCGCAAGATCGCCGTTGAGAACCTCCGCTCCCAGCTTTCGGGCCATGGTCTGCCCGTCGCCGGTCGCCGTCGGGTTGACCGCCTCAACTTGGGACGCCGCCTCGGAGATGAATTCCGCTTTCAGTTCAGAGCTGGCGGTGAAATCCCCGGCAGCGAGGACGACGCCGCCCGTGGCGAGCAATCGGTGCCGCGCGCCATCGACCTCGACCTCGACGCCGGTTGCTTCGTCAGCCTCGCAGAGGATTTCTTCGACCTTCGCCCGACACCGGATTTCGACCTCGATTTTCCGTGCGTGCCGGCCAAGGTGATAGATGTAGGCGGTAGCATTGGGCATGACGTTGTGCATGCGCGGCTTCCGGTGCGGCGGCTCGGGCATCGGACCGAAGAAGCGTACGCCCTTGTCGAGGAGCCAGTTGAACGTTTCCGGCATTTCGTTGCAAAGCCGCCGGCGCAGGGGATCATTGTCGCGTTCGGCCAGCTCGGGCGCGAATTTCGGCATGTCCGCGTAGTGGTCTTCGGGCGAATCCTTTATGCTTTTGCGGATCTGGTGCGGCGTATTGGTGGCGGTAATCGAACCGATCGACCACCAAGTCGATCCCCCCAATTCTGGGTTCTTTTCGAGGAGTACAACCTTTCGGCCGAGAGACCGCGCCTCGATCGCTGCGGCCAGTCCAGCACCACCGCCACCGACGACAATGACGTCCCAGTTTTCGTCGCGGATCATCGCCGAGCCCCCCCTTCGCTTGTTTGCCGGCGCGGACGCAACGCCGTTGCGGGCGATGTTGATTTCTCACATAATAGTATTTGTCTCCGCAATGTCGCAATATCTAACCGGCCGGACCGCCGTCGGGCCAGTTTGCTTCGCGCAGGCGTTGGGCGCTCGCCGGGATGTCGGCGTCGGGGGTACCGGAGATGATCTCGAGAACCACCGGGACGTCGCGTCCGGCCCGCGCGTAGGCCTCGACCGCCTCATCGAGGTTGAGATCGCCGTTGCCGATGGGCGCGTGAAGGTAGCGTGCCCTTGTCGTGTCGGACACGTGAACCAGTTTCAGCCGCGGACCGACTCGTTCGAGCCCGGCGCGCAGGTCCTCGGCGATGAAATGGGCATTGGCGATGTCGTAGACGATGCCGACCTCGTCGGCACCGTAGTTGTCCAGAACGATCATCATCCCGTCGGCGTCGGGGAGGAACGCGAAGGGCATGTTCTCGACCCACAGTTCGGTGCCGGCGGCCGTCGCCGCCGGCAGCAGGCGATCGAGCGCCTTGAAAAACCAGCCGATCATCTGTTCGCGGGGCGCCGGCAACAGGGGATTGGGCTTGCCCGGTCCAATGACGACGCCGCGGGCACCAAGATCGCCGGCGAGATCGACCACGGCCTCCAGTTGGGAAAGGCTGTAGGCCCGCATTCCCGGCGCGGCGGCGGCGACGTTGATGTCCACGTTGGGCATGTTGACGGTGACGATGGGAAACCCAGCGTCCTCTGCCAGGCGCCGAAGGGCCGTCCGGGCGTCGGCGTCAATGTCCGTCGGCCAGAGGTGGCCGGGGTAGACCATCAACTCCGCCCCCTCCGCCCCGGTTTTAGCATAGGTTCGCAGAAAAGCCGTGGCGTCGACTGTGACTGTGTAGGCATAGCTGTTGACGAGGAATCCCTTCAGATCCACCACTGTCACCTCCCCGATCCGTCCGAACCCGCGGGTCAGAGCGGGTCGGTTCGCACAAATGTTTTCATCATATTAGTTTGTATGCGATATTGATGGAAGGTGCGGGCCATCGAGGCCGCAAAGATTGTTGGTTCTTGCCAGGCACCGAGACGATTCGATTGACGGTGCGCCTGCGATTCTATGAAGAGTGTCGGTGCAGTTTCACCGCACGGGTCGCCTTCGCCTTTGAATATCGGATTGAATTGACCTATTTGGAACAGCGATGCCATTGACTCTCCGCCAAACGACTCCGGGATTGCCATGTTGAAAGATGCCAAGGGCGGCGGCCGCTCCAAAGCTGCCGACGCGCCACGCGGAAAGTCGGGCGTCCAGTCTCTCGCCCGCGCGTTCTCGATCCTGGAGGAAATCGGGCGTGCGCAGGAAGGCATCGGGCTCGCCGACCTGAGCAAGATCGTCGACCTGCACACAAGCACCACCTTCCATCTCGTCAAGACGCTGGTTCAGTTGGGCTATCTGAGGCAGGACCTGGACACGAAGCGCTATTTCGTCGGCAGCCGGCTTTTCTATCTCGCCGGCGCCGCCCTCGACGACGTTGCCTTGACCAACACCGCGGAACCGATCCTCGAAGAGCTGGCGAACGCCACCGGCGAAACGTCGCACTTCGCCGTGCGGTCCGGCCAACGCATCATCATCATCGCCCGCATCGAGGGTGGCGGCGCCTTTCGGTTCAGCGAGGGCATCGGTGTCGAGCGGCCGGGGCACGCGACGGCGGTCGGCAAGATGATCCTGGGGACGATGGAGCCCGACCAGCTCGATCGCTATCTGGCGGAGAATCCGCTTGAGTCGTACACCCCGGCGACGATCACCGACCCGGACCGGCTGCGCGAGGAGCTCAAGTCCGTTCGCGAGGCCGGGCTCGCCTTCGACGACGCCGAGCACCACACCGAGGTGCGGTGCGCCGCCGTCCCGGTCTACGACTTCCGTGGCGGACTTGCCGGAGCGCTGGGCATTTCCGGCCCGGTCTGGCGGCTTTCGTTGTCGGTGCTGCAAACCAAGGTTCCACTGCTTCGGTCGATGGCCGACCGGTTGTCGGCGGCGCTCGGCTACCGAGCGCCGGCGCCGGCCGATACCGCGCCTCAGGGCCCGCGCCTGATTGGACGGCGAGGGTACTGTGCGGGCGGTCGCCAAACTTCGCCCCGCGCCGGGGACCCTTGCCGAGATCGACATTCCCGAACCGCGCCTTGGCGCCGGTGAGGTTCTCGTCCGCATCGCCGGCGTTGGACTCTGCGGTACCGACCTTGCCCTGCGCCGCTGGGACGCGGATCTGGCGCGCGAGTACGCGCCGGCATTCCCCCACATCCTTGGCCACGAGTTCGCCGGCATCGTCGAGTCGCTCGGGGCCGACGTAACCGGTCCGTCGCCAGGAACCCTAGTCGCAGTCAATCCCTACCTCACCTGCGGGCGATGCCGGTACTGCCTGGACGGCCGCCAGTCGCTGTGCATCGAGCGGCGGATCATGGGCTGTCACGTCGCCGGTGGTCTGGCCGAGCGCGTCGCGGTGCCGGGGGCCAACGTGCTGCCACTGCCGGACGGCACCGACGCTCATGTCGCGGCCATCCTCGAGCCGCTTTGTGTCTCCGTTCATGCTGTGCACGAACGCGTCGGCATCCGAGGCGGCGATGCCGTGCTGGTCATGGGTGCGGGGCCGATCGGGCTGCTGCATGCCGTTCTCGCCCGCCAGGCTGGCGCTTCGGCGGTGTTTGTCGCGGGGGTTGGCGCCGACCGCGAGCGGCTGGCGGTGGCCCGCGAACTCGGCGCGGTGACCATCGATCAGGACACGGAGGATCTGAACGCCAAGGTCCGAGACGTCGTCCCCGACGGCGCAGATGCCGGATTTGATACGAGCGGTCATCCAGTAGCCCTGGTGCCGGCGCTGTCGGCGCTCAGGCGCGGCGGGCGGCTCGGCGTCGTCGGCTATTGCCACGACGAGGCACCGTTCAACAGCCTCGACCTGGCCCTGACGGAACGGGAGATCCTGGGCTGTCGTGCGTACGCGCCGGCGACCTGGCGCAGGGCGGCGGCGCAGTTGCCGTCGCTTGCCGCCGACCTCCACAAGCTGATCACCCACGTGCTGCCGTTCGCCGACATCGACCGCGGGCTTGACATCATTGATGCCCGCGCCGGCATCAAGGTCGTGTTATCGCCGGATGCCTGATCGCAACTCGGGAAGAGCCTAACGCCGAGAGGCCGGCGGCATCAGCGCCAAGACCGCCGCGCCGATGCCGAGCGCACCGGCGGCAAACAGGAAGAGCGATTGGTAGGCGCCGAACACACTGTAGGCCCAAGCGGCGGCGAAGGCAGCGGCACCCTGAGCAACGGCGAACAGGCCCGTCAACCGGCCCCAGACCCGGCTCAACTGCGAGGCATCCACTCGTTCCGCCAACGCCATCGTGAACAACGCGCCCATTCCCGACGTGAGGATGCCGACGACCGCTGCCGACGCGATCAGCGCCACGGGCGTGGTCACCGCGGCGACCAGCGCCACTGCTGCGGCCTTGGCGGCGAAGGCAGTGATCAACGCCGTCTTGCCACCGACGCGGCGGAACAGGGCCGCGGTCAGGAAAGGTCCGCCGATGGTTCCGAAACCGAAGGCGCTCCAGAAGAGGCCGCTTGCAACAACACCGCGGCCGAGCTCCGAAGAAACATAGTCGCTGAAATAGATGCCGTGCGGGATGTAGCCCCAGGCGTCCGCTGCCCAGGCGATCGCGATCAGGGTGACGGCGCGGGCGATGCCGCTACCGCTGTGCGGCTCCGGGGGGGCCACATCGGCGGCATCGCGTCGGGGCCACGGCCCCCAGCCAAGAGCAACGGCAACGAGACCGAGGACGGCGATGGCGGGTGAAATCCAGGCAGAGTCGGCATGCCCGGCGATGACGGCGACCACCCGACCGCTGGCGACGGCACCGACGCCGACACCCGCGAAGGCGACCGCCGATATCCCTGGCCGCGCCTCGATGCCGACCGCGCGCATGGCCGCGGTTGGTCCGAGGACCATCAGTACCGCACCCAGCGCGTTCATCATCGCGCGCCCGGCGGCGATCATCCACGGTGAGTCCAGGCTGCCCTCAATCGCGAGCAGGACGACACAAGCGACCAGGGCGGCGCGGATTGGCGGGGCATCGCCGAAGCTGGCGCCGACGCGGTGGGCGACGAACGCCCCGATGACGTATGCCGCGAGCAGCGCCGCGCCGATCCGGGTGACATCGGCTGGCGTCAATACTCCGTCGTCGACGAGGGCCGCCGCAATGGGCGAATAGGAGAACCGGGCGAGGCCGATTCCCATCATCGTCGTGGCCATCGCTGCCAAGGCCATGCGGAGGTGGACGTGCCGAACCATCGTCGTGCTTGTGCCCGGAACTGCTGCGGGCTAGTCGTCCACGACCGCGGGCGGCACGTCGTTGCGGCCGTCGTCGTCGTTGAGCAGCATCTTCAGCCTGTAGCGCTGGGCGCCGCGGATGTGCCGGCGGGCGGCTTCCTCCGCGGCTTCTGGATCCCGCCGTTCCACGGCCTCGTACAGGGCCGCGTGCTCCTTGAGCGCGGTGGTGTGGCGGCCGGGAAGTGCCAGGGTCGTATGGCCGAGAAGGATCATCGCATCGCCGAGGGCATTGAGACTCTTCAGCAGGTAGCGGTTGTGGGCGGCGTGATGCAGCAATTGGTGAAAACGCCTGTTGGCCTGGGTCGCTCGGACTGCGTCTTCGCTGCTGACCTCGCGCTCGATCTCGATCATCTCGCGTAGGGTTTCGACCTCGGCGTCCGAGGCGTGCAGCGCGGCCAGCCGGCCCGCGGTTCCCTCGAGCACCTCGCGCATCGCATACAGCTCGATTACCGCCTGGTAGTCGAGAGTGGCGACGGTGAGGCCCTGGCGCGAACGGTGGGTGAGCAGGCCCTCGGCTTCAAGCCGGAAAATCGCTTCACGCACGGGCGTGCGGCTCATACCCAGCCACTCGGCAACCTCGTTTTCGCGGACGCGGCTGCCGGGCGCCAGCCGCCCGTCCTGAATCGCTTCACGGATTCTTTCATGGGCGCGCTCGCCGAGCGGATCGCGGCCGCTTGGTCGCCGCTGACTGCCGCCGCTGCGGCCGGAAACCCCGGATCGGGGCTTCGTTGTCATCCCGTCGGTTCCACTTGTCGACTACGCGGCACCGCTGACCGCCCGTCCCGCCCATCGTCCGGCGATACGACCGAATACGGAGCCGGACATCAGTCCGGTTCCGCCGGGGTAGTTGAAATAGAACAACCCGCCGATCAGCTCGCCGGCCGCATACAAACCGGGGATCGGGACGAGATCGACGTCGAGCACCTGCGCTTCGTTGTTGATTCGCAGGCCGCCGAAAGTGAAGGTGATGCCGCAGGTTACCGAAAATGCCATGTAGGGCGGCGTATCGAGGGCGTTTGCCCAGTTGGACTTGCGGAGGCTCAGGCCCTCCGTGCACCGCCCATCCTTGACGTTCGGGTCGAACGGAATGTCGTCGTGGACGGCCCGATTGAACGCCTCGACCGTGTCAAGGAAGCCCCGAGCGTCGACGTCCTCCAACCGCTGTGCAAGGTCCTCGAGCGTGTCCGCTTCGACCTTGGTCACTTGCCTGATGCGGTACTCGTCGCGCAGCAAGTGGGCGACCTTGGAATCGAACACCTGCCAGGCAAATTGGCCCGGCTGGCGGAGCACTTCGTGCCCGTACTTGGCGTAGGTGTAATTGCGGAAGTCGGCACCCTCGTCGACGAACCGCTGGCCGTTGGCGTTGATCATGATGCCGAAGGGGTAGCTGTGCTTTTGGAACTGGTCGCCGACCGCGAGATCGCCGAATTCGGGTGCATTCCGCTCCCATCCGACGGCATGACTCCCCGACCAGTTGCCGTGGGGCATGGCGCCGATGTCGAGCGCCATGCGAATGCCGTCACCGGTGTTGAACCGCGTTCCGCGAACCTTGGCCAGTTCCCATCCCGGACCCAGATAGCTGGTGCGCATCTCCGAGTTTGACTGGAACCCTCCGGCGGCGAGGATGACCGCGTCCGCCGACAAAGTTTCGACGCCGTCGGCGTGCTTCACGCGCACGCCGCGGACGGCAATGTCATCGAAGTCGAGCGACAAAGCGCGGGTGCCGAAGAAGATCTCGACCCCCTGTTTGCGGGCGCGGTCCATGAGCGTGTCGACCAGCCCCGGGCCACCACCCCAGGTTTCGCAGGTCAGCCCGCCCCAGAACTTAAATCGGCCGTCGACTTTGAACGCCTGGCGTCCGTAGATGGGGACGAAGCGGACGCCCTTCCCGCGCATCCAGATGATGGTCTCCAGACTCTGCCGCACGAGGATTTCGACCATGTCGGGGTCAGAGCGGAAGTTGGTCACGCGGAACATGTCGTCGAAGAAGTCGTCCTCCGGGTAGGAGCCGAAATCGGTCGTCGCGATTTCATCCTCGCCGAGGTCCGGCATCACCTTGAGCAAATCGTCCAACCCGTCGTAAGCGAACCGGATGGCGCCCGCGGTGAAGCGGCTGTTGCCGCCGGATTCGTCCTCGGGCGCCCGTTCGAGCACCGCGACCTTGGCTCCCTGGTCGCTGGCTTCCAGCGCGGCGCACAACGCCGCGTTTCCGGCACCAACGACGATGACGTCATAGTTCTGTTTCATGACCACCCTGTCCGCATCCGACGGCCGTCCACACGAGCATCGCCATGGACAGCCGAAATATTGTTGTATACTATTGCATTCACTGGCATGCAAAACAACCCCGCAGAGGATTTGCGTGCCCGAACCCAGGAGAACAGCGACGTGAACCCATCGAAAGACGCGCCGCCAGCCACGGGCGGTCACTCCCAGCCCTCGCCCGCCGAAACAGGTCTGTTCGTCGAGGGTCGCTGGTTCCAGACCGACAGCCGATTTCCGGTGGTCGACAAGTTCTCGGGCGAAACCATCGCCGAAGTCGCCAGCGCCGGCGCCGAGGACGTGGCGCGCGCGGTCGCGTTTTGCCACGCGGCATTCTCCGACGGCGTACCGCCGCCGCACCGGCGTGCCGACATTCTCCACCGGGCTGCGACGCTTGTTGAACAAGACCGTGGCGCATTCGAGGCCGGAATCGTCGCCGAGAGCGGCTTCACGCGCAGCGATGCCGCTGGCGAAGTCAACCGCTGCATCCAAACCCTGACCGTCTCGGCCGAGGAAGCGCGCCGGTTCGAGGAGGGCGAGGTCGTGCCCCTCGGCGGCGCGCCGGGTCACGACGGCAGACTCGCCTTCACCCTCAGGGTGCCGATCGGCGTGGTCGCCGCCATCACGCCGTTCAACTCGCCATTGAACACGGTCGCCCACAAGGTCGCTCCGGCCTTCGCTGCCGGGAACCCGGTTGTCCTCAAGCCGGCGGCTTACACACCGCTGACCGCAGCGAGGCTCTGCCAGGTCATGCTCGATGCCGGCATGCCGTCGGGTTTCCTGGCGCTCATCCAGGGCGCGGGGTCGAAGGTCGGCGCGGCGATATTGGCGCAGCCGGACGTCCGGTTCTTCACCTTCACCGGCAGCACCGAGGTCGGGCTGCGCATCCAACAGGTCGCCGGCCTCCGTCGGACCCAACTCGAACTGGGGAGCATCGCCTTCACCATCCTGATGGGCGACGCCGATCTCGATCGGTCCCTTCCATTGATCGTCGGCGCCTGCTTCCGCAAGGCGGGCCAGGTCTGCACATCGATCCAGACCCTGCTGGTCCAGGATGCGGTCGCGGACGAGGTCAAGGATCGAATGTCCGAGCTGGCACGGCAGGCCAAGTTCGGCGATCCTCGGGACGCCGACACCCTCGTCGGACCGATGATCTCAAGCGATGCGGCGGCGCGGGCGACGGCGTGGACGAACGAGGCCATCGACGCGGGAGCACGCCTCCTCGCTGGCGGCGACGCGGCCGGCGCGAAGATGCCGCCGACGGTGCTGACCGACGTTCCGTCCGGTGCCCGCGTGCTCACCGAGGAGGTGTTTGCACCGGTCGTGAGCGTCGTTCCCTTCACATCGGTCGACGAAGCCATCGCATCCGTCAACGCAACACCCTACGGGCTCGCGACCGGCGTGTTCACCCGCGACATCGGCCACGCCCTGGCGATGGCACGGGGCCTACAGGTGGGCGGCGTGCACATCAACAACACCTGCAGTTCCCGGGTCGATCTGATGCCCTACGGCGGCGTCAAAGACAGCGGCTTCGGCAAGGAGGGCCCGCGATACGCCATGCGCGAGATGTCCGACGAACGGCTGATCACGATCACGCCGTAGGGCGTTTGCCATACCGTCAGCGCCGGTGAGGCCGAAAGGCCCCAGCACCCACGACCGGCGTGTCGATCGTGCACTCTATCGTCATGCGGCCATGTGTCCGCCGGACAAGCGTCCACGGGGCGGCGCAGGTTCATCGCTTGACGGCCGCCGGGTTCCCGCGAACGGCGCAAGCGCCGTCGGCGAGAAGTGCGTCCACAGCGTCACAGGGATTGGCCGCCCCGGTGAGGATGACCTTGACCCAGCCTGCAAGGACGTCGGGCGCACCACCCGCTCCGCCGCGTCCGCTGTCCCGATAAGGTTCGAGCAGGCGGCGCATCAGCAGGCGCAGGACCTGATCCCGGACGCGCTGCTCGCGTTTTTCACGCAGGCGTCCGGTCTGCGCGCTCCACTCGACGAAGCGGTCGATGGACACGGCGAGATCCCCGATCCCCTGGCCATTCCGAGCTGAGACGGGAACGACCGGAGGCCGCCATACCGCTGCATCATTCCACGGATCGCCATGCCGCCGCATCAGCGCGCGGACGCCGGGTGTGGTCGGCGGCGGTTGCGCCGGGGACCGCGTACCGGTACGGACGTCCGCCGGACTGGAATAGACGATGCCCAAAGTCCCTTCGATCTGTTGTCGGGTCGACTCGGCACCGGGGCGATCGGATTTGTTGACGGCGTAGACGTCGGCGATCTCCATCGTCCCGGCCTTAAGGGCTTGGACGGAATCGCCGAAATCCGGCACCGCGAGAACGGCCGTGCAGTCGGCCATGCCGGTGACCTCGACATCTGATTGCCCGGCGCCGACGGTTTCAAGCAGGACCCGCTCGAAGCCGAATTCGCCGACCAGAGCGATGAGGTCGCAGGCGGCTTCGTTCAACCCCCCGATATGGCCGCGTGCCGACAGGCTGCGGACATACACGTTGGGCAACTCGCCGCTGCGTTCCATGCGGATACGGTCGCCGAGGACGGCGCCACCCGAAAACGGGCTGGATGAGTCGACAGCAAGGATGGCGATCCGGCTTCCGTCCGCGCCCCACCGTGCCGCCAGGTCGTCGATGAGCGTCGATTTTCCCGACCCCGGCGGGCCGGTGACCCCGATCACCTTCGGCCACTGGCGGTTGGCGTAGGCGGCCCGCAGCACGTCCCGGTATCCGGGCCCTCGGTTCTCCACCAGGCTGACTGTCCGGGACAGGGCGCGGACATCCGTCAAGCCGTTGTTTTTACTCACGGTTCGACCGCCAGCAGGACCGCATCGCCCTGGCCAAAACCGCCGCATATGGCTGCGACCCCTATGCCTCCGCTTTGCCGGCGGAGCCCGTTGATGACGGTCATCGTCAACCGCGCGCCGCTGGCTCCGAGCGGATGCCCGATGGCCACCGCGCCACCGTGTCGGTTGGTCCGCTCGCGCAGCGCCTCGGCGCGTTCGGCGTCGCCGTCGGCCAGGTGCAGGGTGCTGACCAGGGGCGTCGCCGCGAAGGCCTCGTTGATCTCGATCGTCCCCAAGTGCTCGGGCACAAGGTTGTTTCGCCGCAGAAGCTCGCTAATGGCGATGGCCGGCGTGTACGAACCCGACGTCGGGCCGTCGGCGACCTGGGTGTAGTCGAGTACGCGCGCGAGTACGGGAAGACCCTCGGCGCGGGCCCAGTCGCCGTCGGCCAGCAGCACGAAGGCGGCCCCGTCATTCAGGCCGGGCGCGTTGCCCGGCGTGATGGTCTTGCTGCCGTAAACGGGCTGCAGACGCCCCAGGCTTTCCAGGGAAGTGTCTTTCCGCGGCGACTCGTCCGTCTCGACGACCACGGTCTCGCCCTTCCGATTCCGCGTTTCGACCGGAATCCGTTCGAAGTCGAAATACCCCTCTTCGTCGGCCTCGAAGTAGCGCCGGTGGCTGGCCAGCGCCCAGGCGTCCTGGGCCTGTCGGTCAATATCGTGGCGGAGCGCCTCTTCGGAGGTGTAGGCGGCGATGGAGCTGTCGACCGCGGGACCGCGCAGCAGAAGAGGGTCGCCGACCTCGAAGGTGCCGAGCAGCCGCTCGCGCTGGCGCGGCAGCAGCAGCGGGGTCTCGCTCAGATTGTCGCTGCCCCCACAAAGGACGGCCTTGGCGAGACCCAGACGGATGTCTTTCCAGCCAAGGCCGACGGCGGTCATCCCCGAGCAGCAGGCCCGATCGACGGTCAGCGACGGCGTCGTCTCGGGCAGCGACGACAGCAGCAGCGCCTGGCGCCCCGGTGTGAGCGTCGCTGCGCCGATCATGCCGATCCCGATGTAGGCGGCGTCGACGCGATCGGCCGGGCAGCCGGCCCGCTCGATGGTCGCGTCCATGGTGCGCGCGGCGAGCTCCGGCCCCCAAACGTCCTTGAGAGCGCCGTTGAACCGTCCGAACGGCGTTCGGGCAACGGCGGTGACGACGACATCAGGGTCGGTCATGGCGTTGATCTTCCTCCGCGGCGAGGCTATCGCGCAGGCTGTTCCGGTCGAACTTTCCCGTATTGTTCTTCGGCAGCGACGCCAGGACGATGAACCGCTTGGGGGTTTTGAACCCAAGGATCGGCTTGCAAAACTCGGCGATCGGTCCTGCATCGGCCGGCACGCCGGGAACGGTCGAGACGAAGGCGATGGCCGCTTCGCCCCACTCGGGATCGGGGACACCGATGACCGCGGCCTCCAGCACCGTGGGACAGCTCGTCAGCACGGCCTCCACCTCCTGCGGATAGATGTTGAACCCGCCGCTGATCAGCATGTCCTTGCTGCGGCCGGCGAGGGTGATCAGCCCGTCCTCGTCCATGCGGGCGAGATCGCCGGACCACAGCCAGCCATCCCGCAGCGTCCTCGCGGTCTCCTCGGGCATCCGCCAGTAGCCGCCCATGATGTGCTCGGAGCGGACGGTGATCTCGCCGATCTCGCCGGGCGAGACCGGCTGCCCGTCCGGGTCGCGGATGACGACCTCGACGAAGGTGTAGGCGCGGCCGAGGGCGGCGATGCGGACACTGCCGTCCTCGGCGAAGTGGTCCTCGGGGGCGAGGGTGATGCAGGTCATCATCGCCTCGGTCAGCCCGTAGTTCTGGGTCAGGATCGGGCCGAAGCGGTCGAGGGCCTTTTCCAGCGTGTTCCTCGGGATGGGTTCCGCACCGTAGCCGATGGCCCGGAGCGAGCGCAGATCGAAGCGATCGATGTCCGGGTGGTTGACGATCCGCGTCAGCACCGTCGGCTCGCAGGTAAAGACCGTGACCTTCAGCTCCTCGATGGCGCTGAGCAGGTTGTCGATGCTGCCGTCCTCGACGATGACGTTGGTCGCGCCGCGCAGGAACCAGGGCATGAAGTAGGTGCCGCTGGCGTGGGACAAGGGCCCGATGTGGGCGATGATGTCATCGCCCCGGATGTCCCAGTCGATCAGCATGTTGCGATAGACCGCTATCCAGTTGCGGTGGGACAGCATAACGCCCTTCGGCCGCCCGGAGGTCCCTCCCCGAGGTGTAGTTGATCGAGCACAGGTCGTCGGACCCGGCGCGGTGCAGGTGGTCCGGCGCCGCCGGGGTTTCCTGGAGCGTGGCGAACGTCGGCCCGCCGACCGCATCGTCCGAATCGACCGGGCACAGCCAAGGCGGCTTCGATCCGCCCAACGAACCGACGCGGTCGGCGGTCGCCGCATCGTGGAACACCACGGCTGCACCGCTGTCCTCGACGATGGCCGCGACCTCGGCCCCGGACAGACGGGCGTTGACGGGGATGCGCATGAGACCGGACCGTTCGAGGGCGGCCTGGAGGAATACGTACTCCGGCCGGTTGGCCATGAACACGCAGGCCCGCTCGCCCTGCGGCACCTCCGCCGAAAGCCCACTCGCGAGACGGTCGACAATGGCGTCGAACTCGGCGAAGGTCCAGCGTTGCGGCCCGTGGATCAGGGCCGTGCGCGGTCCGTACCTTCGCGCCGCCTGGGCGGCGAACACGCTGATCGGGGCACCGGACCCTGCGCTCTCAAGCATCGCCGGTTTCCTGCATCAGGTAGCCGACGATGTCGGAGATCGGCGTGCCGGACAGGAATACCCGGTCGATGCCGGCACCTTCCAGGACGGGTATGTCTTCCTGCGGAATGACGCCGCCGGCGATGATCCGAATGTCGCCCGCCCCCTGTTCGTCCAGCAGCTTGCGGAGCTGGGGCAGCAGCGTGCCGTGGGCTCCGGAGAGGATGCTGACCCCGACCCAGTCGACGTCCTCCTCGATGGCGGCCCGCGCCACCTGGTCGGGGCGGCGCCGGAGGCCGGTGTAGATCACCTCCATCCCGGCATCCAGGAGACCGCGGGCAACGACACGGGCGCCGACGTCGTGACCGTCGAGCCCGACCTTTGCGATGAGAACCCGGATGCGTCTGGCGTCGTTCACGGCGTCTGGTTCGCGGCTAGAAGTCGGTCGAGGGGATGAAGCTGCCAAACCGCTCGCGCCAGCAGTCGCAGATCGCTCCCACGGTGGCGTAGGCGCGCACCGCCTCCAGCACGCCCGGCATGACGTTGCGGTCTTCGGCGCAGGCCCGGCCGATCTCGGCCAGGACGGCCTGCACCCGCGACTTGTCCCGGCTCGCCTTGACCTCGGCGAGGCGGGAAAGCTGTCGCTCCGTCGCCGCCGCATCGACGCGGAACGCCGTATTGGGGACGTCGGGAGCCTGTGGCCACATGTTGACGGTGATCCACGGACGGTCGCCTGAATCGAAGGCGCGCTGCCGGCGCACCGCTCCTTCGTTCATAATCCGGCGGCTAATTCCCTGCTCGATGACCTGCAGCGCACCGCCGGCGTCCTCGAGGTTCCGCAAGGTCGATAGGATTCCGTCCTCGATCTCTGTTGTCAGGTGCTCGATGAAATAGGAGCCGCCCAGCGGATCGATGGTGTCGGAGAAACCGTGTTCGTGGGCGATGATCTGTTGGGTCCGCACGGCCACCTTCAGCGACTCCTCGCCCGGCGTCGACACCGCCTCGTCGTAGGAGGCAATGTAGACATAGCTGGCGCCGCCCAGCGCATAGGCCAGCGTGCCGAACGCCGTGCGGGCGATGTTGTTCAGGGGCTCTTGGAGGGCCTCCTGTCCGTGGCCGTAGACCGTGGTGCGCAGCGCCATAGCCGCAGGGTTGGTGGCGCCGTAGCGCTCCTTCATCATCCGCGCCCAGATGCGCCGGAGCGCCCGGAGGTTGGCGATGGAGACAAAGAAGTCGTGCCGTTCGTCGGGGAACATGTGCACGAGCGGCGCAATCTCGTCTATGGATCGTCCGCGTGCCAGCAGGAGTTCGAGGTAGTGAATAGCGTTGGCCAGCGCGATCGCCGTGCCGCGCATCGAGCCGGCCCCGCCCGCGTTGATGTGGTTGACGCAGACGGTGATTGGTGACCAGTGCGGGGCATGGTCGATACACCACTCGACGGCATCCACGCCCAGGCGCGCTGCCGGTGCCGGCGGCAAGATTTGGGTGCCGCGGGCCATGTACTCCTTGAGCGGATCATTCTGGAGGTTGACGACGTACCGCGACCAGTCGATCCCCTGCTTTTCGCCAAGCGCCGCGAACAGCGCCAGCGCGATGGGCCCGAGGGAATTGCAGAGCGTGCCGACCCGCTTGACGCTGTCGACCGGGATGCCGTCGAACAGCAGCTCCATGTCGGCCAGGGTGTCGATGGCGACACCGACCTGGCCGACCTCGGCGGTCGCCATCTCGTGGTCGGAGTCGTAACCGCACTGAGTGGGGAGGTCGTTGGCGACGAGGATTTGCTCGGCGCCTAACTCGAGAAGGTAGCGGAACCGCTTGTTGCACACCTCGGCGTCGCCGAACCCGGAATACGCCGAGACAACGAAGGGCTCGACCCGGTACACCCCCGGCTCGCTGCCGCGAGTGTACGGATACTCGCCGGGAAACCCGAGATCCCGAAGGTAGTCGAACCGACCCTTCAGGTCGGCGGGCGTATAGAGGGGACGGATCGGCGTTCCGCAGTCGGTGACGAAGGGCATGCGCTCGCTACGATTTGCCACTTCGGCTCCGTAGCGTTCCGTCAGCCATCGCGCCTGTTCGGCGGCGACGTCCTGAGGGTCGTGCTTCGCCGCATTCGACGGGGTCCGATCGTCCTTGGCTGGATCTTTCATGGTCTTGGGCATGTCAACCTGGAGTCGCGTCGCGCGGCACGATCCGGCAGCCAACGCGGAAAAGGTCTTCCAGGGGCGGAAACAAGGCTTAATCTGAGATCATGACCATTACGTCGCATTCCCCGTCGCGGCAGATCATCAACCACCTGATCACCTTCATCGCCGTCGCGGAGACCCGAAACTTCAGACGTGCGGCGGACCTGATCGGACGCTCGCAGCCGTCGGTGACCGCGCACATCGCCCAGCTCGAGGACCTTTTTGGCGTGCCGCTGTTCGACCGCACGACCCGCCAGGTGATCCCGACCGCCGCTGGGACCGCCCTGTTGCAGCGGGCCGAAATCCTGGTCAACGAAGCGGAAAAGCTGGTCCGGGACTTCCAGAGCCAGGCGATTTCGGCGAAGGGCCGCCTGTCGGTCTCGGTATCGCCGACGGTCTGTGCGCGGCTGATGCCACGGTTCCTCGGCCTGTTCCAAGCTGAGCATCCCCATGTCCTGGTGTCCTTCCGCGAGGACATGGGCCCGGAGATGATCGAGTCCCTGCAGACCGGAAATGCCGAGATCGGTGTCGGTCCCTACAACCGGGTGCCGGACTCGCTGCAGTTCGAGCCGCTGATCAATCAGCCGTTCTTTCTCATCATGCGCCGGGACCATCCATTGGCGCGAAGCGGCCATGCGGAGGTGGCGGATCTGGAGGGACTGGACCTCATCTGTCCGCCCCGCGGGATGACCGCACGCGACATCCTCGACCTGGCCGTGGAGCGGAACGGATTCGAACTCCAGCCCAAGCACGAGGCGGCCCAGTTCATCACGCTTGCTGGCATGGTCTCGCAGGGGGTCGGCATGACGGTGATGCCGCTCAGCAACCGGCGGATCCTGGAAGCGTTCGACCTTGTCGCGCTGCCGCTCGTCGACGCCGACATCAGCCGGGAAATCGGCGTCCTGTCGCGTCGGCGTGAACCGCTGACGCCCCCGGCGTCGGCCTTCAAGCGCCTCCTGTTCCTGACCACGGGCAGCGAGGGCGACCTCCTCGAAGAGGGTTGGCGCCCGCTCACCCCGAAGAGGTCGTCGTGACGGCGGGTCAATCGAAGAGTTCGAGAGATATGGTCTCAACATTGCTCGCAACCGATTGCTAAACCTGCGTTCCGAAGCCTGTCTTCCCCCACACCGGGTCCATCCCTGCGACCTAGGCGTCAATCACCGACTCGCGCCACGCGATGAGCTGCCGGATGCCGTCCTCCAGCGCCACCTCGGTTGTCCAGCCGAGAACGCGCTCCGCCTTCTCGACATCGAACCGCTCGATATCGGTGCCGGCCGTCTTCAACCGCTCGCCTTGGTCGAACACGGGATCGAGGTCCGATCCGCAGACCTTGAGGACCACACGGATCAACGCATCGAGCGTCGTCAGTTGACCGGTCGCCAGGGTGACGACTTCGCCTGAGACGTCCCGGTCCATCGCCATGACGTGCCCACGTGCGACATCGCCGACATAGACGTAATCGTGGACTTCAAGGGGGCCGCCTTGGACCACCGGCTGTTTGCCGCGCCGGATCCGGTCGTGGGCCTTTACGATGGGCACGACATTCAGCCCGCGCGCATGCTGCCGCTCGCCGTAGACGGTGGCGCAACGGACCGCCATCCAGTCGATGCCGTGCCGCTGCCGGTAGAGGGCACACAGCTGCTCGCCCATCAGTTTGGAGAGGCCGTAGAGCGCCGAGGCAGGTTGAACGCCGGCGCCGGCGAAGGGCGTGGTCTCGTTGATGACGCCTCCGGCACTGCCGAACGCTGAGATCGAAGAGGAGTAGACGATCTTGCCGACACCGGCCCAGCGGCAGCATTCCAGAACGTTAATCAGGCCACGGACGTTGACGTCCAGGCCGAGCACTGGTTGCTGCGACAAGGGGAGGGTAATGAACGCCGCGGTGTGGAACACGCCGGACATACCGTCCATCACGTCGACAACGTCCTCGATACGTAGGATGTCGCCCCGGACCATTCGAACCCGCGGGTTGTCGACCAGATGCGATACCGTCGTGGCATGTCCCAGCGCGCCGTTGTCGAGCAGGACGACTTGCTCGGCGTTCGCCGCGAGAAGTTGGTCTGCGATATGAGACCCGATCAGGCTGAACCCGCCGGTGATCAGGAAACGTCGCTTGGCAATGGTCATCGTCGCACTCTTCGTTCCGTTCGGTCGCGGGGCCGCCTAGACGGCCAGGAATCCCCCGTTGACGTCGATAACGGCGCCGGTCACGTAGCTCGACATCGATGACGCCAGGAACACCGCCGTCTGGCCTATCTCGCTGGCTTCGCCCCCGCGCCTCAACGGCACCTGGTTCAGTACCGCCGATTCGTCGCGGGTCGCCCAAATCGCGTCGACGCGCGCGCCGCTCTTGATGAAACCGGGCGCGATAACGTTGACCCGGATGCCGAACGGTCCGAGGTGACGGGCGAGGTTTCTCGTCATGCCGATGATTCCCGCCTTGGCGGCGCTGTAGTGCGGACTCACCATCTCGGTCCCTGCCCGGCCGGCGATCGACGCCATATTGATCACCGAGCCGCCGCGCGATTTGAGATGCGGCAGCGCCGCCTTCGTGGAGAAAAACGTGCCCCGGACATTCCAGTTCATGACTCGGTCGAAGTGCTCCTCGCTCACCTCCTCGATGGTCAGCGGTGTCTCGGCGCTGCCGCCCGCGTTGTTGACCAGGATGTCTAGCCGCCCGAAAGCCCGGACGGTTTCCGAAACCATTGCCTCGACCTCCAGAACCGAGGAGACGTCTCCGGCGAACGATTGGGCGTCTATGCCGCGGCGGCGGAGCTGTTCGGCTGCTTCCGTGGCACCGTCGCCATCCAGATCGGAAACGACGATTCCGGCTCCCGCGCCGCCCAGAGCCTCGGCAATGGCGTAGCCCAAGCCCCGGGCGCCGCCGGGGACTAGAGCTGCCTGACCGGCGAGGGCGTCCGACGTGGCCATCACCGCTCCTGCGCGGTGTCACCCGCCCCCTTGCGCATCTCCGCGCGCAGGGACTCGGTGGCCGCTCCATCGACCGACCACGTCACCAAACCTTCGCCGTCCTCCGTCCGGGTCAAGGCCGCGCCATAGCTTTCGCGGGCCTGGTCGGGGGTCACGTAGCCCAGGGTCACATCGTTCAACACCTTTTCCGCTTCACGCTGCCACGGCGGGCCGTGGCCGCCGCCGCCCGGTGAGCAGTAGGCGATGCGGTCGCTGGCCTCGAGCGTGCGGACACCTTTGGTGACCATGGGCAGGTCCTTGCCGCCATCCGCGCCATCAAAGACGACCTCGGCACCCAACGCCGGGCCACCACCGTGCACGCCGAAGGGCACGAACTTGTGGCGATCGCCGAGGACGGCGCCGGAGACATCGCCGAGGGCCTGGTAGGCGTACTCGGTGCCGCAGCCGCCGGCGTGGCGGCCGGCGCCTCCGGAACCCTCGCGGATGGCGAGGCGTTCGACCCGCACCGGCAATCGATGCTCGACCGCCTCCACCGACGGATAGTTTGCCGAGCCTAACGCGGTCGGCCCGTTGACCAGACCGTCGCCGTCGGCCAGGCCGCCGTAGCCGCCGGCGGCCGGCATGATCTGGACCGCGAACGTGCCACGTTCGGGGTGGGTGCCCGAGAACGTGATCACTCCAGTGGTTCCGAAATAGTCGCCGGGAACGCGGTCCGGCAGGGCTTCGCTCAGCGCTCCGAAGACCACCGAGATGACCCGCGACACGGTTTCCAGGTAGCCGCTGACGGGGTACGGATGTTCAACGCCGACGAAGGAGTCCGAAGGGATGACGAAGTCGAATGGCCTGAAGCAGCCGCCGTTGATGGGGATCTCGGGGAAGATGTGCTTGAGCGCAATCTGACACGCGGCGATGCACGTCGGCCGGGAGACGTTTAGCGGTCCGCGCGACAGCGGCGACGAGCCCGAGAAATCGAAAACGATGCCGTCGCGGGCGATCTTGAGCGCGAGATGGATCTCCAGCGGCCGGTCGACCTGGCCGTCGTTGTCGAGGGCGTCCGTGAACGTGTAGGTGCCGTCCGGGATTTCGCCGATCAGCATCCGCATGTGTTGTTCGGAACGGTCGTTCAGCTCGGCGAACGACTGGAGAAGGATGTTTTCGCCGTACTGCCGCATGAGGTCGACGAGCCGGTTGCACCCGGTGTTCAGGGCCGACGTGATGGCGGCGGTGTCGCCGCGCCGGTCGCCGGGCATGCGCACGTTGGCGAGGATCAACTCGAACAGGTCGGACTGCAATTCACCCCCGCAGTAGATCGGGATCGGGTTGATCAGAATGCCCTCGTGCGCCGACTCGGTGGCACCAGGAGCGAAGCCGCCCGGTGTCGTGCCGCCGATGTCGTTCCAGTGGCCGCACGCGGCGACCAGCGCGATCAGCCGGTCGTCCTCGTACACCGGCGCCACCATCTTGACGTCCGGCAGGTGCGTGCCGCCGAGATATGGATTGTTGGTCATGTAGACGTCGCCCCGCCGGAAGCCGCCCCGGCGTTTCGCCTCGTCCATCATCGCCTGAGCCGAGAACTGCAGCGCGGTCATGAACACCGGCAGGGTATCGGATCCCTGGGCAACGACCTCACCGGTTTCGGGATGGAAGATGCCGCTGGCACGGTCTTTCTGTTCCGAGATGACCGGCGAAAAGGCCGTGCGCACGATGATCGCATCCATCTCGTCGACGATCTGCTCCAGGCGACCCTTGATGACCGCCAGCGTGATGGGATCGACGACGCCGCTGCCCGTCATGACGCCACACCTTCCATGATGAGATTGCCGAACCGGTCGACAAGTGCGACGACGCCGGGTTCGATTAGCGTCGTGGTGTCGGCCTGTTCGATCACCGCCGGCCCCTCGAAGGTCGTGTCGAGGGCGAGCTTTGTCCGTTCGTAGGCAGGCGTGTCGTAGAACCGGTCCTCGAAATATACGGGCCTGATCCCCGTCCGCGCGTCGTCGAGGCTGCCGGCGGTCGCCACCCAGTTGCCGACGCTGAGCTTGGGGCGCATGCCGATGACGGTCACCCGCAAGGTGGTAATGCGCATCGCGATGCCGTCGAGCGGCGCTCCGTACTCGTTGGTATAGGCTTCGATAAACGCGCGCTCGACGGTGTCCCGGGCGATGGCCGGCGGTAGCCCGACGCGGATGTCGTGGCGCTGTCCCTCGTAGGCCATGTCGGCCTGGACCACGGCCAGGATCTGCTCGATGGCCACGCCCTCGCTCCCGATCAACGCCTTCGCCTCGGCCACTGTTTCCGTCACCTGGGCCGCCAGGGCGTCGAAGTCGACCTCGTCGAGGGACCGCATGACCGTCTGCACGAAATCGTGGCGGACGTCGGCGGCGGCGCTGCCCAGCGCGCAGAGCACGCCGGGGAAATACGGCACTAGGCACCGGCCGATTCCGACGTCCTTCATCAGCGCGGCGCCGTGCAGCGGCCCGGCGCCGCCGAAGGCGACGATCGCGAAGTTCCGGGGATCGTATCCGCGCTCGATGGAGACCAGGCGGATGCGGCCGGCCATGCTGCTGTTGGCGACCCGGATGATGGCCATGGCTGCTTCCTCGGCGGGCAAGCCCAAGGCTTCACCCACATCGCGGGCGATTGCCGCGCGGGCCGCCTCGACGTCCATGCGAAAGGTCGACTCGCCGCCCAGCATATAGTTGGGGTTAATGCGGCCGAGCGCGAGGTTGGCGTCGGTCACCGTCGGACGGGTGCCGCCGCGGCCATAGGCCACGGGTCCCGGATGGGCGCCCGCCGAGGCCGGACCGACGCGGAGGATGCCGGAACGGTCGATCCAGGAGATGCTGCCGCCGCCGGCGCCGGCGGTGTTGACTTCGATCATCGAAACGCGAAGCGGAAGCCGGAAGTCGAGCTGGGTTTCCTCGGTGGTTCGGGGCCGCCCCCTGGGAATCAGGCAGACGTCGAAACTGGTGCCGCCCATGTCGGCGGAGATGACGTTTTCGAAGCCGGCGAGACCGGCGAGGTAGCTAGCCGCGGTCACTCCGGCCGCCGGCCCCGACAGCGCCAGGTTCGCCGGCCATGTGCACGCCGAAGCGCTGGAGATGATGCCGCCGTTCGACTGAACGAACATCACGTCGCGGGTGTAGCCGGCATCGGAGAGGCGATCGCGCAACGCGACGGCGTACTTCTCGACCATCGGCTGCAGGAAGGTGTGAATGGTCGCGGTGCTGAAGCGCTCGAACTCGTAGTACTCGGGAAGCAGCCCCGACGAGGTGTTAACCACCCAGTCCGGAACGATCTCCTCGAGGATTTCCTTGGCCCGCTCTTCGTGCGCCGGGTTGGCGTAGGAATGGAGGAAGCAGACGACCACGGCCTCGGCGCCGCGGGCCTTGAGCGCGCGGCCGGTATGGCGCACGCCGTCCTCATCCAGCGGCACGACCACGTTGCCCTTGTTGTCCAGGCGCTCGATGACTTCGAAACGGAGGTCGCGGGGGATCGGCGGCTGCTGGATACCGTAGAGGCCGTACGAATGGGGTCGGTCGCGCCGGCCGAACTCGATGACGTCGCGGAATCCTGCCGTGGTGATCATCCCGCAACGGGCGCCCTTGCGCTCGATCAGGGCGTTCGTGGCGATGGTGGTCCCGTGGATGAAATAGTCGATGTCGGCCGGCGAAAGCCCGATGCTGCCCATGGCATCGAACAGCCCGTCGGACAGGTTGCCCGCTGTCGTCGACGACTTACTGGTCTGGACGTGGCCGCTCGCCTCGTCGAGACAGAAGAGGTCCGTAAAGGTGCCTCCAACGTCGATTCCCAAAAGCCTTGCCACGTTCTTCCCTTTCAAACTCCCAGGTACGAGTGCTGGACCTCGACGTTGTTGAGCAGTTCCTCGCCGGTGCCGCTGAGCGTCACATTCCCCGTCTGCAGCACGTAGGCGAAGTCGGACAGCTTGAGCGCCATGCGGGCGTTCTGCTCCACCAGCATCACCGAAATGCCCTCGCTGTGGATGCGCCGGATGATCCGCGCGATCTCGCGCATCATCAGCGGCGACAGCCCGAGCGACGGCTCGTCGAGCAGCACGAGTTTGGGTCCGGACATGAGCGCGCGGCCGATGGCGACCATCTGCTGCTCGCCGCCCGAAAGGCTGCCGGCGAGCTGTGTCGAGCGCTCCTTGAGCACCGGGAACCACTCGTAGACCTGCTCCAGCGTTTTTGCCGCATGGGCGCGGTCGCGCTGGTAGGCACCGAGCGCCAGGTTCTCGCGCACCTCCATGTAGGGGAACAGCCGCCGGCCCTCGGGCGAGATAGACAGTCCGGCGCGGACGATGCGTGGTGCCGTCGCCGTGTCGAGCCGGATGCCGTCGAACTCGATCTCTCCCTGGACGGTCGGCACAAGCCCCATTACCGCCTTGAGCAAGGTCGACTTGCCGGCGCCGTTGGCACCGACGATGGAGACGATGGTGCCGGCGTTCACCGTGAGGCTGATGCCGTGCAACGCCCTGACCTTGCCGTACGAGACGGCGACATCGCGGACTTCAAGTGTCGTCATCGTCCTGCTTGCCCAAGTACGCGGTCACTACTTCGGGGTCGCTTTGAATGACCGACGGTTCGCCTTCGGCGATCTTGCGTCCGTTGTTGATGACGATGACCCGCCGGCAGAGCGACATCACGAAGCTCATGTCGTGCTCGACCACGAGGATAGTCGTTCCCTGCTCGTTGATGCGCTGGATCAGCCGGGCCATCTGCGCCGTCTCGCCCGGGTTCATGCCGGCGACCGGTTCGTCGAGCATGATCAGTTCGGGCTCGGTGGCGAGTCCGATGGCGACTCCGAGTGCCCGCTGGTGGCCGTAGGGAAGACTGCGGGCGGTTTCGTCGCGGCTGTCGGCCAGCTCGACCACGTCGAGCAGTTCGAGGGCACGGCGGCGCAGGTGCGCCTCGTCGCGGGTGATGGTGGCAAGACTCATGATACTGCCGAGGAAGCCCTGCGACTCGCGCCCGGCGAACCCGCGGATGACGTTCTCCAGCACGGTGGAGTCGTGGTAGAGCACGGTCGACTGGAAGGTGCGGACCATGCCCATGCGGACTCGGTGGTGTGGCGGCACGCGGGCAATGGAATCGCCCTTGAAGTACATTTCGCCGTTGGACGGCGCCAACTGCCCGGTGATCAGGTTGAACACCGTGGTCTTGCCGGCACCATTGGGTCCAATCAATCCGACGATGCCGCCCTGCTCGACCTCGAACGACAGCTCGTCGACGGCGGTCAGGCCGCCGAAGTGCTTGGATACGGAACGGATGTCCAGCAGCGTGCTCACGGTTCCGCCGTCGCTCCCTCTGAACGATCCTCGCTGGTGGTCCGACGGAGTCCGCGCCATAGCGCCCGCGCCGGTCCCACCAGCAGGCCGACGATGCCGTCGGGAATGAACCGCATGAACAGCATCAGGATGATGCCGTAGAGCATCTGGACACCTCGAAAAACTCTAACCTATTGGCGGCGTGACGCCGGAGTTGGCACCGGGCGGCCTGTCTTGTCGGCCTTTCGGGCCGGTTTTCCGGTTTTCGATGTCGGTTTCGGGTGTTTCGGAGCGG